>SMVB01307399.1_pt1 | contig 11540 bp, 8 predicted proteins | sample 2456461 | NCBI WGS metagenome assembly SMVB01 (sample SAMN11095934, study PRJNA526329) | marine sediment metagenome | biome: Marine sediment; feature: Surficial sediment; material: Deep marine sediment; isolation source: Hadal surficial sediment | place: Pacific Ocean | collected 2014-05 | depth 0-1...
ATTTCAAAGGCAAAATACCTTATGCATAAAAAGATTGATGAAGATATTGATTTTCATACTTTTTGTAAAAACCATGGCATCAGTTACTCTAAATTCAGGTCAGATTTTAAGCTCCAAACAGGTTTTGCTCCATTACAGTATTTTCTACTGATGAAAATTGAAAAAGCCAAAGATCTTTTAAATAATACGGACCTGCGGGCAAAACAAGTAGCTCATCATCTGGGTTTCAAGTCAGATCATTATTTTAGTCGTATTTTTAAATTAAAAACGGATTTGACACCGCATGAATTCAGGAGTAAAAATCGGGATAAACTCTCCTGACTGTAAGACTATTGAGCCAATTAAACAGATTGTCACATCTTTTGGTTTTCAATATGAATATTATTTCAGTACTATTTTCAAAAATAAGACCGGAACGGCTCCCGGAAAGTATCGATAATCCAGTCGTGGAATTCCTGCAGTAAAGAAGGCAGTAGCTCATTCCATTCTATAAACTCATTAAGTGTTTTTGGTAATTATCTTTCAGGCACTTTCAAAATAATTAAGGTCAGCTTCCAGGTGTTTAGGACTGCAAATCCTCTGCATCATTGCTTCGACATGCCCTGCGGAACATATCGAAGAGCTGGCAATAATTGTCTCTGTGGCTCTCTGTTATTTCTCCCTGTTCCTCTGTGGTTAAGATTTTTACCACAGAGAAAAAAGAGACTTTACACTGAGTTGGCACAGAGAAATTAAACGTTAACCTCACAATACCAACGCAGTAAATATCCTCCCCAAGGAGCAAAACTTGAGTAAGTTATTTAACCAGTGTAAAGTTTTTAAGCGAAGCATAAAAATCTTCCATAATACTCACCTTATCAAAATTCTCCCAAACGATGATCTTTCTGGAATTGTCCGGTTGTTCAACCCACTTTTTGTCAATCATTATTGGACTTGGAATAGTAGAGGCTTGTGCCCAGGCCGGATCTTTGACAATGGCCACAGCTGCCATATCATATAGAGAGCGCCCCGGAGGATCGCCGTGATATTGGCAATGATCAAACAAGCTGACGGAATAATCACCGAAATTGGTAAATGTATCCCCATGACGACCAGTTACGGGAGTCTCAATTACCGGTCCTAAGCCAGGCATAGTTTTCTGTGGTTCACCCTGTAATACCCGAACAGCATCTGTGCCTGATGGCTTACCATAACGCACAGTCACCATTTCAAATGGAATATCGGATTCCAGCAGATAATTCATGGATGGAATATCATTGTCCAAATTATATTCTCCCGGCTCCGGGTAGTTGGCGCCCAACCATACCAACCTGATATTTTTTGAGATGGAGGGTTCCTTTTCCAAAGCCAGAGCTATGTTTGTTAGTTTACCAACTGCAATAATGATCAGTTTTTCCTCTACATGCTTTTTTGCCTGCTCAATGATAAAGTTGACAGCTTTATACCCGTCAAATTCAGGATTACTAATAGTTGGTCTTATCTCCTCAAAAGATCCATCAGCTCCTTTCATCAAGGGTATTTTACCATCGAGATTACACAATTTCATCACTCGCTCAGCTTCGGCATAGTGCTCATCTATATTGCCCCCATTATAGGTAGTGTTGACGGTTACGCCCTTCACATCAAAATCGTTTCCATTGAATAGCAAGTAAGCCAATGCATGCTGGTCGTCCAGTTCATTGTTGGCGTCCGTATCAAAAATGACGGAATGTTTACGTTTTACTTCTGTTTGTTCTTCATTGCTTTTCTTTGCCGTACATCCGTAGATCAGCTGGATGTAGGCAAGCATCATTACTATCTTAATTGTAGTATTCATATTTGTATTTAAGTTTAGTTTTTTTGGAATAATTACCCTTTTGGCAACTTATTAAAACCAGCAACAACAGAATATTTTTTCATCTCCACTATTTCTAACTATTGCTCTATTTACGGGTTACATAAGCATAATAAGCTCCTATAGTTCCCTGACCTTTTATATGAAAGAAGGTGTGTAAATAAATCGGTCCAGGTTTAAGGTGTACATCAAATGTAATTGCCTTATCATCAGGACTTACCTCTTTCGTTAATCCCTCGAAACCATAAGGAGTTTTCTCAGAAAGAGTGCGGAGTTCCATTCCTCCAATATAGATACTTGCAGAACCTATCGGTAAAGCTGTTCCACCAATATTTCCGTTTCTATCTATCATCGTACATTTCCCGGCAATTGGCGAATTGGTTTCTTTGGGCCAGCGACGAAGTTCAATTTCATAATCCCCTTCTTGAGCCACATCCAAACACCAGTAACTGTTTTTTTGCACTCCCCTGCTAACCTGAGGTTGTTGGTCAATAAATACATCCAGCCAATCGCAAGCAGTTAAAAAACTCGGATTTTCGTTTTCGGCACCGATGATAATCTTTTGCGGCTCATTTATGTCTTCTTTTACACGGTCCCACCAAATATCAAGTTCTGTTTCCATCTCTTTTACCACCCCAAGATTTTGCATGTAAACATTATTTTCCTGAAGTGGGTCTGTTTCTAAATTATAAAGCTCGCGGCACTCCAGTAAACGCCAGCCTTTCCATAGCACAGCAGCACCTTCTTTTTTTACAAGCGTCTGGCCATGAGGAGCAGGGTAATTGATAAAATTTGGCATTCGACTGTAATTTATAAATAGCATTCTATCTTCCGAAATCTGCTCTTCACCTTTTAACACCTGTGCTAAACTTATTCCGTCAAAGGCAACCGGAGTAGGTTTATTCAGGTCGCAAAGGTCAACAAGTGTTGGAAGAATATCCTGAACCTGTGTCAATCCTGAAATTTCAGTACCAATATTTTTAAAATCTCCTATGGGCCAGCTAATAAAACAAGGCACTCTGTGACCTCCATCCCAGAGCTCGGTTTTCATTCCTCGCATACCGGCATTGAAATAACTATGGCCCTTCGTACTTCCATTGTCTGTTAAGAAAACTACAATGGTATTTTCCCTTACACCCTTTTTTTCAAGAAATTTCAAGAGGCTGCCTACATTGATGTCAATGTTGCGAATCATTGCCAGGTATTTAACCAAGGAAGGTTTTAGGTCATCACTCTTTTTTGGAAATGTGGATTTATCATACAATTTCTCCAATGCTTCTATATCTTCCTCTTTTGCTACAAGAGGACCATGAGGCGTATTGGTAGGAATATAAGCAAAAAACGGTTTTTCTTCTTCTATCGAACTTTCAATAAACTTTTTGGCCTCTCCAAAGAAAACATCAGTGCAATACCCATTATACTTCTCACGTGCGCCATTGTGCCAATAGGTATCGTCGAAATAGTCATTACCCCAATAGTCGGAAACTGAACCAATGTGCGATGATGAAAACCAAACCGATTCTTCAAAACCTCTGTCCTGGGGACGGTAAGGATAGTTCGCTCCAAGGTGCCATTTACCAAACACTCCGGTACTATAGCCATTTGCCATAAAAAAGTTTCCCATGGTAGGCAGTTCAGGCTTCAAAAAAGCGCGTCCGCTACTCACATTTACTAATCCGTTTGTGGCTGCATCCATTCCAGTCATAAGCTGACCGCGGGTTGGAGCACACATGGGCGCTGCATGGAAATTGCCAAAGCGAACACTTTTCTCTGCAAACTTGTCTAAATTAGGTGTTTTCAAAATTGGGTTCCCGTGAATCGACAACTCGGGATAACCCTGATCGTCGGTCATGATAATGATAACATTGGGCTGTTTTGTTTGCCGTTTCATTCCATAAGAAACAACAACACAAAATATTAGCGCGGATAAAAAGATGATTTTTTTCATATTTAGTGATTTTCTTTATTCAGAAACTATTTTTCCAATTTAACCTTTTTACTACTCTCCTTTTTAGTTATTTCGATAATAACAACTTCTCGGGCAATCCTTCAGTCCCATGTGGCAGTCCATAAATATTACCTATGATCTGTCCCAGCTATTTGTCATAAAATTTTATTCGTCATATTGATCTGCTGTAAATTCATAAATCCTATTGATTCTCATGTTGTGTGCACCTAAACATCAGACTTAAAAATATACCTGCAAATAGCAATCTTCTTCTCATCGTACTTAGTGAATATTTCTTCTTTTTTATTTTAGAAAATCAATGATCTCATCCAAAGAAGGAACAGATGGCTGTGCCCCCAATTTTGTAACAGATAAAGCTGCAGCGGCATTCGCAAATTTTACCGCATCTTTAAAATTTTTCTTTTGTGATAACGCAACAGTTAATGCTCCATTAAATGTGTCTCCGGCTGCCGTCGTGTCCACGGCTTCTACCATGAATCCCGGAACCATATATTGTTCATTATCATGATCAACAAAAGCGCCTTTTGATCCCATGGTAATGATGACCGATTCAACTCCTTTTTCCTTAAGCGATGCAGTCGCCACAGCAGCGCTTGCTTCATCAACTACCTCTACTCCTGTCAGCAGTTCAGCTTCGGTTTCATTTGGAGTGATCACAGATAATTTTGCCAGCAGTTCATCCGGCAATGGTTGAGCAGGCGCGGGATTTAATATCACCGTTTTTCCATTTTCTCTGGCAATACTGATGGCTTTCGATATTGTCTCTACCGGAGTTTCAAGTTGCGTCAATAAAATATCAGCTGATTCGATCACATCCCTTGCGTTTTCAATATCTTCTACTGACAATCTTGCATTGGCCCCGGAAGCTACTGCAATACAATTCTCACCATCGTCCGCCACAAATATCTGTGCCACACCGGATGGAGCCTCTGCATCTTTCAATACCCAATCGACATTGATATTATCTTCCATAAATCCATTGATGGCGCTTTCTCCAAAAATATCATCGCCTACCCTGGCAATAAAATTTACCTCTCCGCCGGCGCGTGCTGCAGCTACTGCCTGGTTGGCGCCTTTTCCGCCGGCAGCCTTTGTGAATTCTCCACCAAGGATTGTTTCGCCCGGTAAGGGTAAATGAGCTACTTTTATGATCATATCTGTATTCGAACTTCCTACGACTACTATACTCATGTTTTAATCATTTTTAAATTCTTAACTTCTGGCGTCCGAGAAAATTTGATTTCATGAGAAAATATTGTCAATTAGAGTTTAATCAACCTTTTTAATTGGGTTTGAAAAACGACCCCCTTAATTATAACTAAACCTGAACCTGGCGTAAAGCATTGACTATCAATATCAATCCCCCCAACCCCCTTCTCCAAGGGGGAGTTAGTCGGGCACCAATAATTATTAAATACTAAGGAACACTTCTTAAATAGCTGCAATGATATTTCTCATTCATTCCGATCAACTATTTTACACAACTCTTGAGGCGATAATCAATGCCAGACCTATGATAAAACAAACAAACATGATGTTGAGCAACTTTCCGGTTCCTTTGGGCGCTTCCTTAAATTCCTTCCAGATGAAAACTCCCCAAAATGCAGCGACCATGGTTGCTCCCTGACCTAATCCATAGGAAATAGCAAATCCCGCGGCGCTTGAAGCAATGATACTTAATGACATGCCAATACTCCAGATCAGGCCACCGATTATTCCAACCATATGTAATTTTGGACTTCCTTTTTTAAAATAATCTAATGGAGCTACCTTTTCACCGGAAAATGGCTTGAACATGATAATCGTGACGAATGCAATATTTGATACCAACAATCCAACAGCAAAAAATACCAATGCCGTATAAGGAGTAAGTTTTCCTACTTCAGGAACTACAAAATCAGTCACCATGGAAGCGGCAACAAATCGGTAGAAAAACCCCATGGCAATCCCGGCAATGATGGACAATACCAGGCCTTTTGTCTTGGATTTGTCATTGGAACCGGAAGGCAATTTGCCATAGGCAACCGCATCGATAACTATAGCAATTGCTACAAAAGCAACCCCTACAAATAGTAATATCGGGTCTCCTACCGGCGTTGCTATGTAATTGGTAATAACGCCAATGACGAGCGCCAATCCAATACCTATTGGAAACGCTACTGCCATACCGGCAATATCAATAGCTGCAACCAACAGAATGTTAGCCAGGTTAAACACAATACCTCCTAACAGTGCGGACCATATGTTAGAGCCTTCCGCAAGACTCAGATCTTCCATAAATCCTCTGCCATCAGCCCCTATACTACCCATGGTAAATGCCAGGATGAGGGTGAGCAACAATACCCCTATGGAATAATCCCAATAAAAGAGCTGAAATTTCCATTCTTTAGTCGCCAATTTTTGAGTGTTCGCCCAGGAACCCCAGCATAACATGGTAACAAAACACAGGATTACTGCCAGTACATACGATTCTACTATTACCATTTTTCCAATTTTTAATTTGTCGTATATTTTAGATTCAATTCTAAACTCACTATACTGACCAGAAATCTAAATAACCGAATCGTGCCTTTGCTGGCGTTTGCCGATAGGCAGGTTGTCGTCAACAATCCAATATAGGTTGATAAGCTTGATGGTAACAACCTACCTCCCGCAGGCAGGCACAAACAAAGGCGGCAGATTCAAACCTAAACCTTCAATATCAGAGTTCCTCTTTTTCTATTATTTGATTAAGTAAACCGGCAAGTTCATCCGCCTTTGCTTTGTTTTTATAATATAGATTTTCTGTTTCACCAATATCGGTTTTGAGGTTATAAAGTTGCTCCGGAATTTCAAACTCTATTCCTTTTGATTTTAAGTATCTTTCAGAAAAACCTCCCGGTCCCGGAATGTTGATGTATTTCCAGTCTCCTGTTGAGATCGCAAAACTATTTTTTCTACCCACCTTTATTACAAAGTTTTCCCTTTGGGGAAGTTTGCTTTTTTCACCAGTCAATTGTTGCAGGAAAGAGAAGCTATCTTCACCTGCATTTTCAGGTAGCTCCTGTTTTGTTATCTCTGCAAATGTTGCCATAAAGTCTGTGAAACAGGCAAGGTGCACGTTAACCGAATTTGATTTCACTTTCAGCGGCCAATGGACAATGAAAGGCATCCGATGCCCACCTTCCCATAAGTCACCTTTCATTCCACCCAAGCTTCCTGTGGAGCTATGCTGATATTTATCTACATCTTCAGGGTACCAAACCGGTCCATTGTCACTGGTAAAAATAACGATTGTGTTTTCTGTCTGGCCAATCTGTTTTAATTTGTTCAACATTTTTCCAACTACACCATCAACCTGGGAAGTATAATCCCCGTAATCGCCAACCGGTGTACTGCCTTTATATTCATCATTTGGTAACCATGGTGTATGCGGGGCTGGCAATGGGAAATAAAGGAACTGTGGTTTATTGTTGCTTTTAAAATGATTCCCCAGGTATTCTACTGCTTTTGCAGTCAGCTCATCAACTACATTTTCATGCTTATAACCAGGGGCAATATTCCCTGCTCGCCAAAACGCGCCTTGTATTGGCGATATTCCCGGTGTATTGCTCGCTCCAATTGTATCTGTTGGAGGCAACACACATTGTCCGTTTTCCACATAATAATATGGAGGAATATCCAGCGATGCCGGTAATCCATAGAAGTAGTCAAAACCATGCTCAGTAGGATTACCAACCAAATTTACACCAGGTTCAGGATTTTTTTCATCAATCATCCCCTGATGCCATTTCCCAATACATGCAGTGTTATACCCTGCCTTTTTCAGCAACGCAGCAATGGTAAGTCTGCCAGGCTCAATTAATCCTTGCTTATAATTGCGCGTATTTCTAAAAGGATACCTACCTGTTAGCAGTCCGTATCGCGATGGCTGACAAGTTGCTCCAGGAGCATGGGCATTGGTAAACCGCATTCCTTCGCTGGCAAGGTTATCGATATTTGGCGTGGAAATTTTAGATTCCGGATTATAGCATCCGACGTCTCCATACCCCATGTCGTCGGCCATGATCAATAAAATATTGGGATAGGATTCTTTTTCAGCATTGGTTTTCTTTTCGCAAGCTGATAACAGCAAGAGGACGAATGCCGAAGTACATATGAATATTTTAATCATGAAATTAATATAATAATTACTCAAGGTTCGCAACATTTTACAAGTCCCTCATTTTTTATTTATACGCCCAACATCTTAAGTAATTGAAAACGCAATACTTGATATTTCCACGTTGAAATAATTGACGCTGTGACCCTTTGTTATTTCTGAATCTATCTCTGTTGTTTAATTTTTACCAAAGATAAAAAAGAGATTTTACACATAGATAACACAAAGAAATTATGTATAAATATCACAAAATCAACCCGATACAAATTATTCCCATGAGTGAAAACCTAGATTCACTTACTTTACCAATTATACTGCACTTGCCAGTTTGCCGGAAAAATTAGTTCACTTCTCATTCACTCGGATTACAAACATCTGCCGGGTACCGTTTTCAGCAATACCGGGAACAAGGATCGCATCGTTAGTACGGTTCCAACGCGGAGCCGGGTCAATCCGGATATCACCGCTATATGCTCCTTTGCTTATTCCCATACTCTGGGCATAGGCGCCATCGCTCCATCTATAGACAGTGTAATAATTCTTTGACGATTTACCATAACCATTCGCAAACCAATTACCATCCGGAGAGAGCGAGATATCCCCTTCAGGTTTTGGAAACATTTCGGAATTACCCAATTGACCAACAATTTTCTTTGTGTCCACATTGTAGAGAATTTGCCTGATTTTGCTCTTGTCTTTATTGCGATCGCTTCCGATCATGAGGTTTCCTTTTGCCCATTCCGGATGACCCCCAATATGAGTTTCATGCATGGTTAACCCGGAGCCATCACTATTGACGGTGAAGGGCATATTGTTTTTATCGCCCGGTTTATCACCCCATCCCGAACGAGCGAAAAAGTACACACGGTCGGAATTCCGATTCCAAAGTGTATGATTAATAAATAGTCCACTGTGTTTCATTTCAGGATTTTTCTCCTTCAGCTTTTCTTCGAGCTGACGATAAGATACAAGCACCCGCTTCTCACCTGATTTAATGTCCACTATAAAAATACCATCATTCTCCGGAGCAATCTCATCTTTCGACCAGTCCAATGCTTCAGGATATCCTGTCACCAATCTCAAACGTGCCAGACGACCGTAATTAATTCCAAGCCATGCCGAACCATCGGCGGCAACACCTCCATTGCCAATTGGTGTATCATCATATCGAAATTCGCGTACACGTTTTTTTTCTTTGATATCATAGATAACTGTAAATACCTTTCCCGTTTCAACATCCCTGTCATTAAAGAAAAACTGGGTATCCGGAGCTAGCGGATTCCAGTAAAACATAGTTCCCTGCTGTGGATTCCAGGCATAGGTTTTATCCACTCGTATTATTTTGTTGTTATCCTCGGTGTCAATAAGGAAAATGGTAGCTGCCTCATCAGGTTTTGGCATGCGGTCAATACGGTCGATTTCCATCCCTAGAATATATCGTCCGGAGCCATTCCATGGGATCGTTTGGCATTGACCGATATAGCCGAAGAAATGATGCTTAGTACCGGAGGTTAGCTGCTCGACCTTCAAATCAAATGATGCTGATTGTGCCAGGATATCGCTTGAAAAAGCAGGCGATATTACTAATGCTAACGCCATACTGTATAAAGAAATGATTCTGCTCCAGTCAAAGAATTTGGGAGCGCTGTTTTTCTTTCCATATTGTGTCGCATCTGTATACGTATAAATTTCTGATCCTTGAGTTTTCTGTATCTGTAGTGAAACAGTGGTTCTTGTATTTTTCATAATTTTAAATTTAGATATCCATTTTAATTTTTTAATATAAAATACTCCTATTTATGACTAAAGAGTTTTGCATTACAACCTAAAACTGAAAGAGTAAAGCTTTGCATTGATCAACTCAAACTTAAACTTGATCTTTTTGGACATTACACTCTTTCCTAAGTGAATAACTTTGTCTGTACATGTTTTAGAAACCGCTTTAGATATCGTGATTTCTTCGCCCTCCTCATTTAAAACAATCACCTTAATGCTGCCTCCAATTCCAACATCAGCAGAAATACTGATTGCTTGTCCATCATAATCGATAGCTGTAGTTATAACGGTTGCCGGTTTATTGGTAATCTTCGGAGTATAACCTGCAAAACCATCTGGTCGAAGGGTAGCCAGGCAAAGCGAGCCATTTCGCCAGCCGTAGTGTAGCCAATCACTCCCTCCATAATAAAGTTGAATTTCATTCTTTTTAAAAACCGGATAAGCACAAGCGTAAACACAGCCATAATCATAGCTTAACTTCTGTTCTGAATTTGGGATCAGTGGTATACCGGGACTGATTCTATGCCAGTTTTTTGTATCAGGGCTCCAGGCTAATTCTGTCCATACTCTGTCGGAGCTCTGCTCATGTATGGCCACTAAACCAAGATATACCCCTGCATAATAAAAAGTTGGCATAGCGTAAGGCTGTAAATCGTATTCCTCTCCCTGTAAGACCACCTCTTCCTTCGTCCAATTGATGAAATCGTCGCTTTCGATTCTGGCTACTTCCCGTTCCCTTTTCTGTTGCCCCTCCTTCTTGATCCAGGATCGTGTAATGCCTACATATTTATTTAGTGATGGAGCCCAAAATGCGTTGTTGTGCGTATCGCCTGCAACACTTACTCCCTTAACTTTTGTTTTATCGCTCCAAAGTATTCCATCCGCAGAATAACTGACTGCAAGGCCCTGAAAAATCATTTTATAACGCTTTGCCTCATCTTTTTCGTGCATGTCTTTGAACACCCCAGCACCATGCGGCCCTCTCCACACTATGTTATTCTGTTTGCTGTCATTGTATTCAACCAAACCCAGGGTTGGTTTTTCCCACTTTACCCCATCTTTTGATGTAGCGTAGCATATTCCCATTTCCCTGTTTTTTGGAGATTTATATTTTCTATTGCGTTGCTCCATGCTCATCCCATGAGCAGTCGAATCAACAATAAACGGACTATACCAACATTTGTATAGTTTGTCTTCTTCATCATAAATAACATTTCCATACAGATTATCGAAACGCATTTCCCATGGATTGTCTTCTATGAATAGTGGGTTTGCAGAATGTTTTTTTACAGTTCCAACTTCAAGCTTCGCATTTTCCACTTTTTCAATGATGCGATCGTCAAGTAAAAGATACTTGTTTTGTGTAGAACCAACAGTAGCATGCTGTGCCTTCCCATTAAAACTGGTTATAAAAACTAAAATTACTATAAAGATAATAGTACCTATTGTTGACCAATTTTTTCTATAAATATTACGTTTCATGAGCTAATTCTTAATCCCATTTAATTATTCAAGACATTCGGGACCGGGGCATCAACTTCTTTAACCCAATTTCTAAGTTGCTTTATTAGCTTTTGCGCTATTTCAGGTTCATCTTCTGATAAATCTTTCTTTTCTGAAATGTCATTTTTTAAATTATATAACTCGAAAGAATCATATTCATAATAATAAATCAATTTCCAATCGCCTGAAAGCATTGTGGTTGAAGGGACCCCGCGCCAATAATTAGGTGTTCCGTCGTATGCAGGCAACACTTTGTCTTTCTTACTTCCTCCAATATAAAGTGGAAAGTGGAAGTAAATTGGACGATCATTGTCAAA
>SMVB01171413.1_pt1 | contig 11532 bp, 10 predicted proteins | sample 2456461 | NCBI WGS metagenome assembly SMVB01 (sample SAMN11095934, study PRJNA526329) | marine sediment metagenome | biome: Marine sediment; feature: Surficial sediment; material: Deep marine sediment; isolation source: Hadal surficial sediment | place: Pacific Ocean | collected 2014-05 | depth...
CCTGAAACCGAAACCGATTTTTTTTCGGTCTGACTAAAGCAAAAAGGGCGCCCTCTCGGCGCCCTTTTTTCGTCAGGTGATTTTTTAAAGAGTTGGACTAATCAAACAACGTGTCGAACTCGCGGGATTCATTGCTGGTACGCGCTTCGCGTATACAGCGGGCCAGCACCGGTATGCCCTCTTGAATCTGCTCTTCAGTGAGGTGGCCGAAAGCCAGGCGCAGATAAGGCTTGTTCTTGTTCTGGTAGTGGAATGCCACGCCAGGCAAATAGGCCAGGCCGTTGTCCTGGGCAAGCTGGTACATCTTCGGCCGGTCGACATCGTCGGGTACCCGCACCCACACAAACAACCCACCTGCAGGGTTTGACCACACACAGATATCGTCGAGTTCATGGGCCAGACCGGAGACCGTGAGATCACGCTTGACCCGTAACACCGGGTTGGTGACAGCAGCGTGTGCGGCGATGCCGTCTTTGTAGAACTCTGCGGCGATGGCAGAGGCGAGATAGTTACTGCCCGCATCGTGGCGCCGGGCGAGAATGCGCTCAAGCATGGGTGGACGAGCGTAGATGTAACCCAGGCGAAAGCCGGGCGCCAATATCTTCGACAGAGAACCCAGATAGATATGGTTGGGATTGTCATCCAAAGCAAAGACAGCAGGTTCGATGGGACCTTCGTAATGTACATCGGCGTAACAATTGTCCTCGACGATGGGCACTTCGTATTTGGCCGCCAGCTCGATCATTTCCTCGCGCCGTTGTCTGGGCATGATGAAACCGGTTGGGTTTTGATAAGTACTGATGGCGTAGATAAATTTGGGTCGCCGGCCTTCGCCTTCGAGACGCTCAAGTTCGCTTGCCATATGGTCAATACGCATACCACCCTCATCGAGCTTGATGCCAACCATGTCCAGGCCAATGCTGCGGTATGCACCCAGCGTGCCGGGGTAGCTGAACTCTTCCACCAACACCGTATCGCCTTTGTTTTCCTGCAGCGTCTCGGCGGTGAGGGTGACCGCCTGCATGGAACCATTGGTGATGATGATGTGGTCCGGATTAATCTCCACGCCTTCGCGCTCTCCCTCGCGCCTGGCCATGGCAGCACGTAGTCCGGCGTGGCCAAGGTTGCCCGGATATTTGGTCATCTCTTCGGCTTGTTCGCCAATGACCTTGACTGCTGCAGCCTGAATCGCTTCGGTAGGAAAAGTACTGGGATCTGAACGACCAGCACCGAAATCGTAGAGAATTTTAGACATTGCCACTCGCCAGTTTGTTGGTGGTTAGATAACGGTAGCTCTGCGCTACTGCGACCATCATGTCGGTATCACATTGGTCCAGTTCGACCACCGCCCATTCAAACACATCGTCGTCGACGGCATCGAACAAGGCAGGGATGTTCATGCTGCCGCTGCCCACCGCCACATGACTTTCCCCTGACACAAGCGGTCCGTCTTTTACGTGCATCAGCGGTGTACGCGACTTCACCCGGGCGATCTCTGCGGCAGGGTCGTTGTTGCCGAAATTTGCCGCCCAGTAGGTGTCGATTTCGAATTCGACACCCGGCACCGCATCCTGCAAGTAGTGGTAAGCAGTTCTGCCTTCCACGAGGTTGAATTCCCAGTAGTGGTTATGCAAAAACAGGGTCAGACCATGCGGTTGCAGGGCATCGACAAACTTTTGAGTTTGGTCGATGGTGCGCTTGATGGCCTCCATGTCCTTGAAGTCATCCGCTGCATATCCGCCCGGTGCACGGTTCAAACCCAGTGCCTGTATCACCTCCACGACCTGCTCGACGCGCTCGCTGCGATTGATCCAGGGGAAGTGAGATGAGCTTACCTGCATGCCCAGCTCATTGACCTGCTGCTTGAAATCCTGCGGCGACTTGCCAAACAAGTTAAAGGGCTCGACGCCTTTGTAGCCAAGCAGTGAAATTTTTTCCAACACCCCGTCGAAATCCTCTTGCGAGGCTTCACGCAGAGTGTAGAGCTGCACCGAGATCGGTGGAATATTTGTGCTCATTTTCTCCCTCCCTTTACGCTATCGTAACGGGGATAAGACAGGGAAACCACAGATGGGGGAGAACAACAACAAGCTGCGCTTCGGCATGGTCGGCGGCGGCGAAGGTGCCTTCATCGGCCAGGTGCATCGCATGGCGGCAGAGCTTGATGGCATGGCGCAGTTAGTGTGCGGTGCCTTTGCCTCGGAAGCGGAACGTTCGCGTCGATCTGGCATGTCGTTGTACCGTTTGCCTGCTGCGCGCTGTTATGAGTCTTATGCTGAGATGTTCAGCCAGGAATCGGCATTGCCAGCTAACGAACGTATGCAGTTCGTGATCATTGCGACCCCTAATCATCTGCACTTTCCAGTCGCGCAAGCTGCTCTGCATGCGGGCTTTCATGTGGTGTGTGATAAACCTGTGACCCTGGATGTGGCTCAGGCCGAACAACTTCAGGCACAGTTGCGCAACAGCCCGTTGCAGTTCGCTCTGACCCATAACTACACCGGCTACCCGATGATAAAGGAAGCCCATGCACTGGTCGCCAGTGGCGCGCTCGGACCGATTCGAAGAGTTAATTGTGAATACATGCAGGGTTGGCTGGCCCGTGATGTGCAGGATAGTAAACAGGCAGAATGGCGCACCGACCCCCAACGCTCGGGTGTAGCAGGGTGTTTTGGTGACATCGGCAGTCACGCCGAAAATCTGGTCGCATACGTCAGCGGGCTGACCATTGAGTCGCTTTGTGCTGATCTCTCAACGTTCGTGCCGGGGCGGGCCCTGGATGATGACGGCAATGTATTGCTACGTTTTGCCGGTGGTGCGCGCGGGGTCATCAGCGCCAGTCAGATTGCTGTGGGTTGTGAGAATAATTTGCGTATCGCAGTGTACGGAGAACGAGGCGGGCTAGAATGGTCCCAGGACGACGCCAGCAGTCTTATTGTGCGGTGGGAAGATCGGCCATATGAGGTGCATCGCGCCGGCGGGGCGGGGACTCATGCATCTGCTTTAGCGGCCACCCGGGTTCCAGCCGGGCATCCCGAGGGTTATCTGGAAGCCTTTGCTGAGGTGTATCGGAATTTCTGTCTGCGGTTGAATGACGCCGCCCATGATGGCTATCCGACCATTGACGATGGTTTGCGTGGTATGCGGTTTATTGCGACGGTGGTTGAAAGCTCACAGCGCGGTGCGGTGTGGCTGGATCTGTGAGTTTGGCGACTAACAAAGGAGCAAAACATTGAAGACGCTCAAAGGACCGGCGGTTTTCCTCGCCCAGTTTATGGACGACACGGCACCGTTCGACACCATTGAAGCGATGGCGAAATGGGCAGCAGAGCTAGGCTTTGTTGGTATACAGGTACCGATTGGAAATCCTGCCTTTATCGATGTGGCTCAGGCCGCTGCGAGTAAAACCTACTGCGATGATCTCAATGGCCGGGTCGCAGAACAAGGCGTGCAGATCACCGAGCTATCCACCCACCTTGAAGGTCAGTTGGTCGCGGTGCATCCCGCTTACGATGAGCTATTCGATGGTTTCGCTCCTCCCCAGGTGCGCGGAAATGCCCAGGCGCGCACGCAATGGGCTACTGAGCAGGTCACCCTGGCTGCCGCTGCGAGTGCCAATCTTGGCCTCTCAGAGCAGGTAACCTTCTCCGGCGCACTGCTGTGGCCGATGATGTACCCGTGGCCGCAGCGCCCGCCTGGGCTTATAGACGAGGGCTTCAAGGAGTTAGCAAGTCGTTGGCGGCCCATTCTTGATGCCCATGAAGAAGCGGGCGTGAACGTCTGCTATGAGATTCATCCGGGTGAGGATCTGCATGATGGGGTGACGTTCGAGCGCTTCCTCGGCGAGATCGACGGTCATGGACGGGCTAATATACTGTATGACCCAAGCCACTTTCTGCTACAACAGTTGGACTATCTGAGTTTTATCGATATTTACCATCAACGGATCAAAATGTTCCATGTCAAAGACGCGGAATTCAACCCGACCGGGCGTTCCGGAGTCTATGGTGGCTATCAGGATTGGCTGCAGCGACCTGGACGGTTTCGTTCCCTGGGTGATGGCCAGATTGATTTCAAAGCGATATTTTCCAAACTGGCGGAATATGACTATCAGGGCTGGGCGGTGCTGGAGTGGGAGTGCTGTCTCAAGCACCAACAAGATGGCGCACGCGAAGGTGCCGAGTTTATTCGTGACCATATTATCCATGTCACAGACAAAGCTTTTGACGATTTTGCTGCCAGCGGTGCGGATGCAAAACAAGCAGACATGAACCGGCGTATTCTGGGTCTGCAATAGGAAAAGCCTGAACAGGAGAAATGTGATGCGCGCGCAAATACTGGAACGACCGGCCAAAATGCTCACGCAGTCACAGCGCGAAAAATACTTTGACGATGGCTATGTGTCAGTTGCAGGGTTGGTAGGTGCCGATTGGCTGACGCGTCTACGCACGGTTACCGATGAATTTATTGAGATTAGCCGGCACCTGACAGGCAAGGATAAGCGTTTCGACCTGGAACCCGATCACAGCAGCGTAACGCCACGCATCCGTCGCCTGAATTCGCCGGTGGACTTCCATGATGAATACTGGGCTTTTGCCAGCAGCGGCCCGTTTGTGGATGTGGCGGAAGACTTGTTGGGCCCCAACATCAAATTTCATCATGCCAAGCTGAATTTCAAATGGGGCCATGGCGGTGAAGAGGTGAAGTGGCACCAGGACATTCAATTCTGGCCGCATACCAACTACGACGTGCTGACCATTGGTGTTTACCTGGATGATGTTGCCGAAGATATGGCGCCCATGGGGGTGTTGCCGCTCAGCCACGAAGGGCCGCTATTTGATCTCTACAACGAAGCCGGTGCCTGGACAGGTCATATCCGTGATGCCGATCTGCCGCAGTTGAACATTGACCAAGCCGAGTATCTGGGTGGTCCGGCGGGTTCGATTACCGTGCACAATTGTCGCAGTGTGCACGGTTCGCCGGCCAATATGAGCGAGCGGTCGAGACCTTTGTTGCTGTGTGCCTACAGTGCGGCAGATGCTTTTCCGATCACCGCTTTGACAGCATCCGGCAAGCATGCTGAAACAGTTGTTCGTGGTCAGGCTGCCCGTTGGGCGAGATTCGATCCAAGGCCAGTGCTGATGCCGCCGGACTGGTCAAAGACAGGTTTCAAATCCATCTTTGAACATCAGCAAAGATGAGCCTATGAGTATTCATAACATACGATTTCCTGGTGAGAGTGCGCAGTATCGTGCTCGTCGTGACGAGTTGCTCGAGGCCGAAATGGCGCTGCGGTCACGCTTAGGGAACTGTTTGGCGATCATGACACCCTGATTGTTTACAGCTTCATGTTCGGCGGCGCAAATCCGCATCCGTGTCCCATGTGCTGTGCGTTCATGGACAGCGTCAACGGCCAACTCAAACACATCGATCAACGGAGCGGTTTTGTCGCCGTGGCGCGCAACCCAATGGCACGCATCGAAAAACTCGTGCAGGCGCGGGGTTGGGATGATGTTCCCTGGGCATCTGCGGCCCAGAACAACTACCCCGTCCACTACCATAGTGAGATGGCAGATGGGGCCCAGGTGCCGATGTGTAATGTGTTTGTTAAAGGCAACGGTGAGATTCGCCACTTCTGGAACTCAGAAATGTTCTTCGCACCGTCTGCAACCCACCCACGGCATATCGACATGTTGTGGCCGTTGTGGAGCTTCTTCGATCTCACCCCTGGCGGGCGCGGCGAATTCATGCCTGAACTAAACTACTGATTCCACCTAAGCCGATGCAAGTTCCCGTTATAGACTTCGACACGATGTCTGCCGGTGGACCAACACTTGTAGCGCCAGGTCTACGCAGCCAGCAAGGCGTTTTTCAATGTTTCTGATGGAATCAAGCGCCGCTTACCCAGCACCGGTGCCAGATATGAAAGCGATCCAACAGTGATTGGACGAAACAACGCAGAATCCGTGAAGTTGGTCGTGAAAATCCGCGACACTAATTGACAACAAAAACCCTTAGGCGCAGTATCCGCGCCCTCGTTGAGTAACACGTTAGAGATAGCGAATACATCCGATGAATTCGAACAGCTGCAACCACTACACAAACAGCGCGCAAGCACTATGCCTGCGTGGTGGCGTGTATGTGCCAGCCACTATGGCGCTGCTCTCGATCGCGATCCGAAAGGATTTCGTCGATCACGATCCGGGAGGCTCTTTAGGTTAGTTATTTGACGCGAAAGCGAATCAAACAAACCCCGAAGAGCCTCAAGCCTTCGGGGTTTTTCGTTTTAAGAAGGCAAATTTTCTAAAGGAAGGAGGAAAAAGATGACATATCAAGAACAGTTAAGTCGCAATGTGCAGCGCACGTTACTGCTTGGATTTTTCCAGGTATTCCTGGTGATCATGCCCGTCGCGGTGCCTTTCTTTCAGAGCAAGGGGCTGTCGATGCAGGACGTGTTCAGCCTGCAGGCCTTGTTTGGCCTGGTTGTGCTGCTAACCGAGGTACCTTCGGGATACATCGCAGATCTGCTCGGTCGTAAAAACACCCTGGTGGTGGGTGCGGTGCTGGCGGGTATCGGCCAGTCGTTTCTGCTTAACGCTGACGGCTTCTGGACGCTGGCCTTGTTCGAGGTATTTCTTGGTTTGTCACATTCGTTGATCTCCGGGGCGGACCTGGCGCTGTTGTATGACACGGAACTCGCCTTGGGTCGTGATGAAGAGACCCAGCGTCAAGTGGTGGGCAAACTCTACAGCGCGCGCACCTTTTCAGAGGCGTTGGCAGGCATCGTCTGCACGGTGGTGCTGGTTTTTGCGACGTTTGAAGAGTTGGTCTATGTGCAGGTGGTGGTTGGCTGGATACCGGTGTTGCTGGTTCTTCGTCTGGTTGAGCCCCCGGGGAAACGATTAGCCAGTGAAGGCCATTTTGCCAATATGACCAAGATCATGGCCTATCTGGTGGGGCACTCGAGGGTGTTACGCCTTGTTTTTCTGGCCTTGAGCGTCTGGAGCCTGACGACGTTCTATGCAGTGTGGCTGCTACAGAAACTCTGGCAGTTGCAAGGCATCGAGTTGGCGCACTTCGGCTGGTTGTGGGGTGGCTTGACCCTGCTCGCAGCCTTTGCCGGACGCTGGGCCCATCGGTTTGAAGATGTCGTTGGTCCTCGCGGGGTGTTGTTGTTTATAGGCGTAGCGCCAGCCTTGGGCTATCTCGGCCTGCAGTGGTTTGGTGTGGTGGGTGGCGTCATCGCCAGTACCACATTCTTTGTCGCCCGGGGTTTCGGCCTGGTGATATTGCGCGATGCCCTGAACAAGCGAGTGCCAAGCGAGTACCGGGCCACTGCCAACTCGTTGGCGAGTTTTGGCTTTCGTGGCGCCTTTGTCGTGACCGGACCCATCGTCGGGTACACCTACGATCTGTGGGGGATGGGTACAACCCTGACCATGTTGGCAGTGGTGACGCTGGTGGTGTTCGTCACCCTCATATTGCCTTTGATCGCGGCTGTGCGAGCGTTGCCTGGGCAACTAGCGCCTGGGTTGGCAAAAAAAGAGTCAGTGCTGACCCTAAAAGGATGATCGAGAGAAAGGATGAACGACAAAAAGGAGATTGAAAATGAGTAGCCAAATCGCCATGAACCAACGGATGGTTCGAGCTCAGCAAGTTCGTCAACCGGGCGTGCAGTACAAACTGCGCGTCATTGGTGGCACCGGCGGATTGCTGGAACTGGTGGCACAGCCGCCGCAAGCGAAGGGCTGGTTTGCTGAGTACGCGCGGGCTATGCAATTCAGCAGTTGGACCATGTAGCGTGAGTTCGCTAGCGCGATATATCTACCTCCTTGTCTCTATAAGGACGATCTGGTCGTTGCGCACCAGCGACGCGGACGGTCGCTTACGCTCATATTTTCTTGCCGGTGTATTGATGATATCCGTCAACTCACCGGCAGCAAGACCTGCTCGTTCGCGTTCGGCGCTGACCTCGCCGTAGTCGGTGGAGCGCTGACGAGGGTTGCGGTTCATGGTGCGCACGATGCGTCGCATTTCTTCCGACGATGTCTCCTGGCCGTGTTGGGTGCCTGCAGCACGACTGATCGATTCATTCATCAAGGTGCCACCCAGGTCATTGCACCCAGCATTCAGGCAGGCCTTTACACCTTCGTGTCCCATCTTCACCCAGCTCGCCTGGATATTCGTGATCTGCCCGTTAAAAACAAGACGGGCCACTGAATGCATCAAGATCGACTCGCGGAAGGTGGGTCCTTTGCGTGCCTTGCCTTTGAGATACATGGGCGCTTCCATGTGCACGAAGGGCAGCGGCACAAATTCGGTAAAGCCACCGGTGCGTTTTTGCAGGTCCCGCACGCGCATCAAATGTCGAGCCCAGTGGCAGGGCTTCTCGACATGGCCATACATGATCGTTGCGGTAGTCTTGAAGCCAACGTTGTGAGCAGCTTCCATGACCTCCAGCCATTGTGCGGTATTGATTTTGTCGGCGCAAATTACCTCGCGTATCTCATCGTCGAGGATTTCGGCAGCAGTACCGGGCAGAGTGCTCAGGCCCGCTTCTTTGACCATTTTCAGATAAGGCTCAAGCTCCATATCCAAGGTTGCCGCACCTTGCCAGACTTCCAGAGGTGAAAAGGCGTGAATGTGCATCTCCGGCACCGCGCGTTTCACTGTCTTGAGAATGTTGACATAGGTTTCACCCGTGTACTCAGGATGGATACCCCCTTGCATGCAGACTTCTGTGGCGCCGCGCGCCCAGGCTTCCTGGGTGCGTCGGGTGATTTCCTCGTCAGACAGATCGTAAGGCCTGCCACGTAGATTCTCTGAGAGCTTGCCCTTGGAGAAGGCACAAAACTGGCATTTGAAATAGCAGATGTTGGTGTAATTGATGTTGCGGTTGACGACGAAGCTGACGGTGTCGCCATTGACTTTTCTGCGCAAGCGGTCTGCGGCTTGGGTGACGGCAGTGAAGTCATCGCCTCGCGCCTGGAACAATCTGACGATTTCGCTTTCGTTCAGATCATCGTTGTCCTCAACTTTGGCCAGAATAGCGTTGATATCGGCGGAGACATGCGACGGTGCATCCATGATGGCGGTCATTACCTCCACTGGAGGCGCGGTTTCCACATCCCCTGGACACCATTCGTCGGTGCGCGGCATGCCTTCGGCATCGATCAGATCGAGGATGCGTTGGTGTAAATCCGCATGTACCCAGACGTTAAGGTTCTGCGCATAGTTCGGGTAAATGGTCAGGCGTTCGGTTAAATATTTTCCTGCCTCAGCCGTTGCCCGGCTGAGCTCCTCAAGCTCCGGCCATGGCGCCTCTGGATTCACAAAGTCGGGCGTCACCGGTGACACGCCACCCCAATCGTTGATGCCTGCGTGGACGATTTGTGGCAGCACGCCGGGGCTCAGATTAGGTGGTGCCTGAATGCTCATCTCGGCGCCAAACAAGATGCGCGTGACAGCTATGGTCCACAGCAATTCGTTCAGGTCCGGTTCCGGTGCATTGACCATCTTGGTATCCGGCTTGGCGCGGAAGTTCTGCACGATGATCTCTTGGATATGACCATATTCGGCGTGAATGGCGCGTATGGCTAACAGGCTTTCGATGCGTTCCAGCCGGGTTTCGCCAATGCCGATGAGGATGCCGGTGGTGAAGGGCACCTGAGCAATGCCGGCATTACGCAGGGTTTGCAGGCGTACTTCGGGCACTTTGTCCGGCGAGCCGTAATGTGGCATGCCTTTTTCACATAATCGGTCGGATACACTTTCCAACATGATGCCCATGGATGGTGATACTGCGCGCAGATCGGTGAGTTCGGTTGGACTCAAGTTGCCTGGATTGAGATGAGGTAAAAGACCGGTTTCGGAGAATACCGCCTCAGCAACATGTTTCAGATACTGCGTGGTGCTGGCAAAGCCCATTTCAGCCAAGGCTTCACGCGCCGCTTTGTAGCGCAATTCCGGTTTTTCGCCGAGGGTGAACAAGGCTTCTTTGCAACCCATTTCCCGGCCGTGACGTGCGACTTCCAACACCTCTTCGACGGTCATATATGCGGCTTTCAATTTGCGCGGCACGGTCGCAAAAGTACAGTAGTGACAAACATCCCGGCACAAGTGCGTGAGCGGGATGAAGACTTTCTTGGAGTAGGTGACGACATTGTTGAAGCCGACATCGCGCAGTGTTTGCGCAACATCAGACAACGCCTTGGTGTCCTCGCATGCGGCTAACAGCAAAGCTTGCTCGTCCGTCGGCAAGCTTCCCTGCAATGCGGCATCTAGTGTGGTTTGAATGTTTTGTTGCATGGGTGCTATCCAGATAGGGAGGTCACAAGTGAGTTCAGGCGCGTGGTGATACCCGCTTTGCGCAGATAGTTTGCAGTCTGACTGGCGGGCTCTTGGTCGCAAACTGCTAGCAGATCATCTGGCGTATCAATATCCAGAGCGAAAGTCGTACCTGGGACAATTTTGGGTGTTATACCCTGTGAAAAAGCCGCATCGACATGGGGCTTGAAACTTTTACCGTCGAAAATGTAGGGCATGCACAATGGCGGTGAGCAGATGAGGCCATTGGTGCCGATGTGCTCGTCATCCGGCATGATCGTGACTTGTTCGTTTGCGGCCAATAACCGGTCAAGCTCGTCGACCCGTACACCCGGTACATCAGCCGGTACGATAATGACGCCCTTGGCGTCGAAATGGGCGATGAGATGTTGAGCCGCCTGTTCCAGGGCTTGTGCCAGGTTGGCGTCCGGACTCTCTGCATAACGTTCGGTAGCAAAAGTTTGCGCCAGCGCGTCTGCTTCGGGTGCCCGGGAGACGATCAAGGTTCCAGTGAGTTGCGTACTCTTGGCAAGACAAGACAGGACGTCTCGTGCCATTGCTAACATCAGTGAGCGCCGCTCATCTTCATTCAAGACCTTTGCCAGGCGTTGCTTGGCGCGGTCAAACGTCTTGATGGGAACGATGGCCCACATTGTCTTCCCTCACAGCTGGTGATAAATACCGCCTACGGCCCCTATTCGCGCTCCTATATGGACATACGCGACTGAGTTGTCGTAAACGCTTGAGATACATCGCGTTTTCTAGCTGCAATGAACCTCAAACCCGTTCAAGCGGGCAACCGTAACATGATGAATGGGGGAGTGGTAGTTTGTTTAGAGTGTCAATGTTGCACAGTAATGGTTCAACTTGCGCGTTTGGAATATGAAATCCGGGCCTGCAGCCTATTCAGGATATCAAGCGCCTGACGGAGCTGGATCATTACGCTGCCAGTCGCCGTAAAAACGCCAAACACGCCTGCGCCAGCAGTGTACGGCGCTCCAGCGAATCCATGATGGTGTTAGTTACCAGGGTTTCGACTGCAATGTTGGCGGCTTCTGCCGCATCGGTTTCGTCCAGGACAAAGCCGTCAATGAGACCCTGGTAATGTCCAGCCACAGCAGCAGCAGTGGCTGGCATATTGAGCTCCGCCATCATTTTTGCTGCCGGTCCCTTGATGGCGATGCCGCCGACGATGGGCGATACGGC
>SMVB01236185.1_pt1 | contig 11529 bp, 10 predicted proteins | sample 2456461 | NCBI WGS metagenome assembly SMVB01 (sample SAMN11095934, study PRJNA526329) | marine sediment metagenome | biome: Marine sediment; feature: Surficial sediment; material: Deep marine sediment; isolation source: Hadal surficial sediment | place: Pacific Ocean | collected 2014-05 | depth...
AGCGCCCGCAGAATGGCGAGACGGGCATCGCCGATACCTCGTTCTGCAGCCAGGTCGTTCGGCCCGGCGTGCAGCAGTTTGCGCAGGCCACCAAAGCGGGATAACAGCCGGGAAGACAGATCCAGCGCCGGATCTGCCTCGAGGCCGCGCTGCAAGAGTACCGCCAGCAGCTCCGCCTCCGACATTGAGGTAGCGCGATGCTGGAGCAGTTTCGACCTTGGGTCGAGAGGCTTTAGCTGGTTTTCATCTGACATGGACGATCCTTGTCCTCTACGGGTGCTATGAGTAAGGGTGGCCATCAGAATGGTCAATGGCAGGGCGTCATTCAAGATGCGAAACAGGGCAGGAACAACCTATTCGCTGGAATTACCTACCGGGAACGGGCTAAGCTGGCAGTTATGGCTGGTCAAAACATCATTCTTGGCGTTACCGGGGGTATCGCTGCCTACAAGACCCCGGAACTCGCACGTCGCCTGCGCGATCGTGGTGCAACGGTGCAGGTCGTCATGACGCGCTCCGCCCGTGAATTCGTGACCGAGACGACGTTGCAGGCAGTATCCGGCATGCCGGTACGAAATAATTTATGGGACTCAGATGCAGAGGCCGCTATGGGGCACATCGAGCTGGCCCGCTGGGCTGATCTGGTGCTCATTGCTCCGGCCACTGCAGAAATCATGGCGCGCCTGGCCGCAGGTGCGGCTCCGGATCTTTTGACAACGTTATGCCTGGCAACAGAAGCACCGGTGATAATCGCACCGGCTATGAATCATGTGATGTGGTCACACCCGGCCGTACAGGAAAACCGGCAAAAACTGCTGGGCCATGGCGTGCGAATTCTGGGGCCGGATCATGGTGATCAGGCTTGCGGCGAAAACGGGCCTGGTCGAATGATGCAACCTGACGATATCGTCGCCGCTGTTACAGCACCGATTGCGGTGACAGATGTCGAATCACCGCCGCTCGTCGGCAAGACGGTATTAATCACTGCGGGTCCCACCCGTGAGGCACTCGATCCTGTGCGCTTCATCAGCAATCGCAGTTCCGGAAAGATGGGTTACGCACTCGCAAGCGCGGCGCGCCAAGCTGGTGCAGAAGTCATTCTGATCAGCGGCCCGGTGAGCGTAGAGAAACCGGACGGCGTGAAATTATTATCTGTTGAAAGCGCACAACAAATGTTTGCAGCGACGCATGAGCATATCGAGGGCGTCGAAATATTCATCGCCGCGGCTGCAGTTGCAGATTATCGTCCGGCCAAAGCGGAACAACACAAAATCAAAAAAACTGCGGACGAGATGTCGATCGACTTTGTTCGAGTGCCAGATATTCTGGCGTCCGTTGCTAAAATCGACAACGGTCCATACACGGTCGGATTTGCAGCAGAAACAGAAAACCTGCGTGACTACGCCAGGGGGAAACTTGATAAGAAAAACCTGGATATGATCGTGGCTAACCTGGTTGGCGAAAACCTGGGTTTTGATGCTGACGAAAACGCCGTTGAGGTGTACTGGCGTGATGGTGAACAATCGTTCCCGCTGACCACGAAGTCGGATCTGGCCGAAAGCCTCGTCAATTTAATTACAGAACGCTATTTAGAAAAAGTTGCAGCGGCGACACGAACAGCATTACCTGCCACCGCGGTCAGGGACTGACGAGAAAAAAATGTGCGATCAATTGAACTGAAGATTCTGGATTCGCGAATAGGAGATTCCATCCCGCTACCACACTATGCAACCAGCGGCTCAGCCGGCCTGGATATGCGCGCTTGTATCGATGCAGCGCTTACCGTCGAGCCGGGCGAGACAGTGTTGGTGCCGACAGGCCTGGCTATTCACATTGCTGATGCGAACCTCGCAGCCGTACTCCTGCCGAGATCCGGCCTGGGGCACAAACACGGACTGGTACTCGGCAACCTGACGGGCCTGATCGATTCCGACTACCAGGGCCAGATATATATCTCATGCTGGAACCGCAGCAGCACGGCCTACGAGGTGCAACCGGGAGAACGCATCGCGCAGATGGTTTTCGTGTCAGTTGAACAGGTGCAATTCGAAATCGTTGCGGATTTCGATGATTCGCCTCGCGGCGAGGGCGGATTTGGTCATTCGGGGCGCGCCTGACTACGCGGGCGAAGATCGGGCCAACGGCAGCCGCTGGAACCAACACCCATTCCCGGTATCTGTTCTAAAGCAGCTAGGTCGCTAGCTTGCAATTGGCGCGGTTCGCAGCAAGCGGTTTGACCAAATCATTATGCTGGTGTTGGCATTGTGCCTTTTCGCCTTCGACAAGTTTGTGCTTTCTGCATCGCGCGAACAAGCCAGCGCCGAGGGGTGCATAGTCGTCGCAAGCATGGCCGTTTCTTACTACGATGATCCCCAATTTGCGCTGGAGGTAATGTCAGAAGAACTCGCAGTGAAAATGCCCAGAAGCAACAGGCAAAAAAAACCGCGATGCAAACGCGGCGTCTTCAATTATTTTTCCCGGTTTCGCGTTAATTCAAGCCCTTCAATTTCTTGAATCGATTAATGTCGCCGTCGAATCGCGCGACAATGCCCTGTTGATCAGTCTGGAAGCGCTGCAGGTTTGCTTCGTGGCGGATAATAATTTCTTTGGTTGTTGCAATGTCGCCGGCCAGATCTGCACTGATCATTTCTGCGTCAGGATCTTCGCTGTAGGGCTGGAAGCCAGAAGCTTCTTCCTTAAGGGTTGACATGCGGCGTTCGAGGTTGCGCAAATACAATTCGGTTACACGGGCCTGGGCATCAAATAATTCGATGCGTCGATCGCGATGCATGAGAATTTCATCGACTGTCAGATACGTTGCCAGCAACGCCTGATCGGCTCTTAATTCCAGTTTGCGTTGCATGCGCAAATCGTCCTGGCGCTTCTCTTCGGCGATTTCGTTAGCGGTCATCTTCGCGCGCAGCACATGCACGGTTATGCCGTGGTCATTGACGATCTGCCGTTCAAGTTCTGCGTACTCTGCGGGGACACTGTCGCCGTAATGTACGAGGCCGCTGGTGTCTACCCAGCGGTACATTTTCTGATTTTTACTGGCGGCCGAAACGCTGATTGGCAGCATAACCAACAGCAAAAATGTGATGAGTGCGTTTCTCATGAGCGAAATATCACACAAAAATCAACTCTGGAAGAGGGACTGGTTCGCGAAATTCGAGCTTGGTATTCATAACTTTATTTGCGCGTCTGCAATATCTATATTAATTTCAATAATTTAGACCTCGATACCATATTTCCTGCGATACGCAAGTACGGGTTCGAGATACTGGTTAAGTTCGGTGGAATCCTCAAGCATATCAATAATGTCTTCCAGCCTGATGATGCCTGCAACCGGCATTTTTAGGGACTGTTCCAGTTCCTGAACAGCGGATCGTGAACCCTGGCCAATTTCCTGGCGATCGAGTGAAATGACCAGCCCGGAAGGCTCTGCTCCTGCTGCAGTAATGAGCTGGTGCGCTTCCCTGACGGCCGTGCCTGCCGTAATCACATCGTCGACGATCAGTACCTTGCCGGCAAGTGCTGCGCCAACAATGCTGCCACCCTCACCATGGCTCTTGGCTTCCTTACGATTGAAGGCATAGGGCACATCAATATCGTGATGCTCGGCGAGCGCTGATGCGGCAAGTGCAACCAGCGGGATGCCCTTGTAGGCAGGGCCGAACAACATGTCGTACTCAATACCGGAGTTAGCAATAGCCGAGGCGTAGTAGCGGCTCAGCTTGGCCGCAGCATAGCCGCTGCAAAAAAGCCCCACGTTGAAAAAAAAGGGGCTCTGTCGACCTGATTTGAGTGTGAAATCACCGAACCGAAGCACCTCAAGTTCGAGGGCAAGATCGAGAAATTCCCGTTGATAAGCGCGCATATTGTTGGACTGGGTTTAAGGTTCTGTATGATGGCTCGGTTTGGTTTCGTGCTTTTTACTACCAAAACAATGCAGCAGAGTATGCCACACAGAAACATAATTTTGCGTACAAACATCGCCGTTATGTGCGACATTTGACCATCTGGAAAAAAGGGGAGTATTTTTGTATAGGGTAATTAGCCTGAACGCCAATGGCATCCGCGCGGCGGCACGCAAGGGTTTTTTCCAATGGCTGGAAAAACAGAACGCGGACATCGTTTGTATCCAGGAAACCAAGGCACAGGTACACCAGTTAACCGATGAATGTTTTTCGCCAGCCGGGTATCACTGCTATTACGAAGATGCAGTCAAAAAGGGTTACAGTGGCGTTGCTATTTACTCGAAGCAGAAGCCGGATAAAGTCATTCGCGGTTTCGGCTTGGCCGAATTTGATGACGAGGGTCGTTACATCGAGGCTCGCTTCGGCAAGATCAGCGTGGTGTCTGTTTATCTTCCGTCAGGTTCCTCTGGCGATATTCGCCAGGAAGCCAAATACCGGTTCCTGGATGCCTTCACACTGCATCTGCAGAAACTTAAAAGGCGTCGTTCCGAGTATGTTCTTTGTGGCGACTGGAATATTGCTCATAAGCAGATTGACCTGAAGAACTGGCGGCCGAACCAGAAAAATTCCGGCTTCCTGCCACAAGAACGTGCGTGGATGGATGATCTGTTTGGGCCGCAAAAATACGTCGACGCATTTCGACAAATCAACGCAGAAGCGGATCAATACACGTGGTGGTCAAACCGGGGTCGTGCCTGGGACAACAACGTTGGGTGGCGCCTGGACTATCAGGTCGTTACTCCTGGATTGCGCGACAAGATCAAACGCACGGCCATTTACAAAGATGAACGCTTTTCTGATCATGCGCCCTTAACGATGGACTACGATTTGGTCCATGGAGACTAATACCGAAGATCGAAGCAGACAGCGGGAGTCTTTCAAAGAAGCCATCCTGAACAAGCGCATGTTGATCTGCGTGTTTACCGGTTTTACGTCGGGACTGCCGCTTTATGTACTTATCCAGTTGATTCCCGGCTGGTTACGAGTCGAGGGCGTGGGGCTCGCGGAAATCGGTTTTTTCGCACTGATCGGTTTTCCCTATACATGGAAGTTTTTGTGGTCCCCTTTCATGGACCGTTTCACATTGCCGTTCCTCGGACACCGCCGTGGCTGGATGTTGGTTACTCAGTTGGCGTTATTCCTGTCGATCGCTGCCATGGGCTTCGTTAAGCCTGACTTGTCGATTTGGACGGTTGCCTATCTTGCGGCCGGCATCGCGTTCTTTAGTGCCAGCCAGGACATTGTGCTGGACGCCTATCGTCGGGAATTACTGCCGGATGTCGAGCTTGGGCTCGGCAACTCGATTCACGTACAGGCATACCGACTGTCCGGACTCGTGCCCGGTTCTCTTGCGCTAATTCTTGCCGATCATCTGCCCTGGCATACAGTATTTATGGTCGTTGCCTTGTTTATGGCTGTTGGCCTGATATTGACGCTCGTGATTCGGGAGGCCATTGCCGATCCAAGTCCGCCGAGGACGATGCGCGAAGCGATCATCGAGCCATTCAAAGAATTTGTTCAGCGCAAGGGCCCTGGAGCTGCGGCCCTGATGCTGGCTTTTCTGTTCCTGTACAAGCTTGGCGACAATATGGCCACCGCGTTGCAAACTCCCTTTTATATAGATGTTGGGTTCAGCTTGTCCCAGATCGGTTCTATCGCCAAATTTGCATCATTGTTTTCTGCCATCATCGGCGGCCTGGTCGGTGGCGTCATTATGATCAAGCTCGGCATCAATCGCGCTCTATGGATTTTCGGTGGCGTTCAGATTGTGAGTATCTTGGGCTTCGCACTCCTGTCCGTAGTTGGCGCCAACCCATGGATGCTCGGCGTGACCGTGTCCCTGGAGTACCTCGGTGTAGGTTTGGGCACGGCTGCCTTCATCGCCTATATCGCCAAAAATACCAATCCCGTATTCGCCGCGACGCAATTTGCATTATTTACCGCGCTAACGTCCGTGCCCAGAACACTAGCGAATGCGGTGACCGGCGTCATAGTGGAGCAAACAGGCTGGACGATTTTCTTTTTCCTTTGTACCGTGCTCGCAATTCCCGGAATGTTGTTGTTGTTCAAAGTCGCGCCGTGGAATGAGGATGATGCATGAGCGCTACGAGAACAGAGGTGGAGGTAGGCCGTCTCGACGAGCTCGATGATCCCGGGTGTCGTGAATTTCGTGTTGGTGATGGTGACTGGCCGTTCAGAGGGTTCGTTGTTCGCGAGGATGATGGCGTTTACGCTTACCAGAATTATTGTGCGCACGCGGGCCATCCGCTTAACTGGAAGCCCGACAGTTTTTTGACGCCGGACGGTAGCCAGATAATCTGCTCGTCACATGGCGCAGCGTACGATATTGAAAGTGGGGTATGTGTGGCAGGGCCGTGTGTTGGCAAAAAGTTGCGGGCGCTGGACGTGGCAGTCAGGGACGGGTTGGTGATTGTACAGGTGCCAAAGAATGACTGAATGTTTTTGGAGATTTTCCTTGGTGATATAGTCGCGGCGTCTTCGCTCTCGCCCACATCTTGACTTTGCAACCACTCACGATAGTTGAGACAGCCGCTGCCACAGAAGGCAAATGCTGTGAGATTCGTGGGAGCGGCTGTCTCAACTATCGTGATTCGTCGCAGATGATCGACGAGTACGAAATCAGAAATGCCGCGAATCCCTACTCCGTTGTATCCAGAAAACCCAACGGGTCATGATAACCGGGCGGCATTTCACCTTTGTCTCTGCCCTGGTAATCTTCCGGATCCATATCGACTGAGCCTGACCAGTCCTCAGGAGCGCCGACTTGCTCTATGAGCATCTTCGGCCAGGTTTCAAGTTCGACTTCATCGATGGTTCCGTCGAAAAATTGTATCTCTACCGTCGCATCTTGCTCATCAACTGCGACTACTTCGAAGAGATTCCCATCGGGGCGGCGATACCAATGTCCGATGGTCGGATAAACGACTGCCATTAGCTTGTCCTCAGGTTGCTGCTTTCTCCACGTTCAGGTTCTCAATATCCCCTTTATAGAACAATGAGGGAAAACCGCAAGTGCATTTACGCTCGGGTTCTTGACCTGATTCGAGCGTTGCCGAGCAGTCGACTGATCGGCCAGCTAATTTCGGCTGAAACGCCAGTCCCGGATTTTGTGGCCTTTCGTTAGCCCGCGGCGCTCAAACCGCGTGCCATGGCGCTGCAGTGGCCGATCTCCCGCATGTTCGCGCCTTTCCTCGAGCCGAAACAGCGGGGAATCCGCAAGTTTATCGTCAATATGCTGCGCATAATTTTTCCAGTCGGTGGCGATATGCAGCATGCCACCGGCCCTCAGTTTGCGCCCAATCAGTTGCAGGAAATCCGGCTGGATGATGCGACGCTTGTGATGCCGCTTCTTGGGCCACGGGTCCGGGAAGTACAGATTGACACGCGTCAGAGTGCCGTCCTGGATCTGCTGTTGCAGTACTTCAATTGCATCGTGTGCGATGATGCGCAGATTTTCAATTTCTGCAGCGTGGGCGTGAATAAGGCAATGGCCGACGCCCGGATCATGCACCTCAATGCCCAGGAAATCTGAGTCAGGATCATCCAAAGCGGCCCGAACCAGGCTCTCGCCATTGCCAAAGCCGATCTCCAGTACTTTTCCCGCCGACCGACCGAATACAGCATCAAGGTCCAGCATCTCTTCTGCGTAGTTGATGCCAAATTGTGGCCACAGGTCTTTGCGGGCACGATCCTGCGCAGGCGTGATGCGGCCGGTGCGGCGCACAAAACTACGGATGCTGCGCCGGGCTCGCTGAAATTCAGTCATGCATTCCTACTTGCCCAGCACATAAAATTGCCATAAGTCTTTCCTGCTCATCTGGAGAAACGGTTTGATGGCCAGCTTTCCGGTTGCGCCGATGCTTTTCTCCAGGTATTTCATTTCCTCGAGCTTGGCGCGGGTATCCTCACCGACAACGTTTTCAAAACCGCTCTCGCGCATCATCAGCTCGCCCTTGGCACGAATTGCGAGTTCTACGTGAATTCGCAAATAGCATAACAAGTCAACCACGACAGGGCCGTCAAACTTTTCAGTTAGTGCGTGCAGGTATTCGCCGACTTTGGATCTGGAAAACTCGCCTGAATTGATCAGCTCCAGCAGTTCGGTGTCTGCATCGAAGCCGACGTCAAGCCACTCTTCTACGGACTTTTCACTCTGTTGAAAAACGGCGTTCATGAGCAGTGGCAGAACAACAAGCACACCAAGCGTCGTCATGATGGGAGAAAAAAAGAAATGATTGAAAACCGAATGGGTAACAGACGCGATTAGAAGGCCAGGCAAAAATGCGATGACGCCGAGGTTTTTCTTTTGTGAAATCAGGGCGCGGCCGGCCACCGCAAAAATCGCTGTGGTGCCACCGTGCATTATTGCCGTCCCGAATCCCCGAACGATCCATACGCCCGTGCTGGTATCTGGAAGGATTCGCAGGAAATACATATTCTCAACGACGGCGAATCCAGCACCCACTGCAAAGCCAAATATGGCTGCATCCACCAGAAAGCCGATGCGATTCAGGCGAATCAAAAGCAATATCACGACTGCCTTCAGCGTTTCCTCAATGAATGGGGATATGTAACGCGTATAGCTGGTAAATTCGATATCAAGGGTTTCGAGCAGTGCGGCGTTCACCAGGTAGCTTGCGCCTGCAATTACGCCACCAACAACAATGATGCCGACGACCCAGCGCAGCGCGACGAGACGATAGCTGTCGAAGTAAACCAGGGCGGTCAGGAAGCAAATGACCGGCAGAAGGCCCAATACCGCGTGTACGACAAAATTCGCTGTCATAGCTGACCTTCGTCAGTTTCCGGAGAGGTTTGATTCTACAAAGAGAGCAGTCTTGTGGGTATCACAAAATCTTGAGCGACAGCATGAACTCATCGGGAGAGCCGACAATGTTGTCGCCGAAGCCAACTGCATAGCCGATGGAAATGGTCATATCCAAATTCGATAGCACGGTAAAGCGAAAATCGAGTTGTGCGCCCACACTCGAGACATTGCGCTGCCGACTACCACTATCGAAATCGGTAATCAGAGTGGTTGCGAAGATGGCAGGGCGGGCCCATGACAGGTAGAAACGATCTCCGCCAACGTTTCGAAATCGCACAGGAGGCAAGTTCCACTCGAGCATGGAACGGAAAAAATTACGGCCGCCGAATTCATTCAGCTCGAACCCGGGCAGGGCATATTCGTGCCTGTATCTTTTGATGTCCCCGCTGTCGACCCAGTTATTACCGAAGCCGCCAAAATAGAAGTTCGCGAACGGATCGTCGATGTCACCGATCGCTACACCGGCGGAGTTACGGAACCAGACTGATGAATGGCCCCATGGTAGTGCTAAACCAAAGTCGAAATTGCCGAAGAACTTCGGAATGTTGTCGCCATCGACGTTAGTGGCTGCAGTAATTATTCGCCATTTGAAACCCTTCTCGTCATCAACGGCACCCAGTGATTTTTTAACATGCGTATAACCCAGGCTGGCTGACAGTATCGTCATATCGTCGAAGGTAACGTCGATGTTTTGGTAGCGCGGCAACTGGTCCATATTCATGAAGTGACTGAGGCCCACGTTCAAATCGAGTTGACGAGGTTCATCGTAGATCAGCGTCTTGTCATACTCGAGGGTCGCTGACTGGCCTTTTCGGCTCCGTTTTGTCGGGCCAAACAGATCATAAAAATCAGCCGCATTGTGCCGCAGTACGCCTCTCCATGTTCCGGACAATAGCGTCTGCCTGGTGACCACATGCCGCCATTCGATCTTCGCATGAATGTCCTCGCTGCTGGGCAGGTCACTGTCTATACTGTGCGAGACGGAAACGTCGATGCTATTCAGCACGATAGGATCTGAAAAAGTCGCATTTACGCCCAACGCAAATTCATCCTTGTATCCCTCAATAATCGGAAATATTGACTGAAGCCCCAGATTGCGGAAGCTGGAATATGGTTCTTCTTTGATAATCAACTCGTCGAGCGGGATATCCGCCGGCGATCCGACCTGCCACTCCTTTAATTGCGGGTACTTTTTGACGACTTCCGTGCCAAGAAAGGAAATGGAGCTGACATCCTCGAGCGGTTGCGGATCAATCACGGTGGGTACGAAGCCCTGGCCGGTATAACGCAATACGATCAGTGAGCCATCTTCGTAAGGTATCGGACGGAAGAAACCGGATTCCGCGTTGCTGACCGCTTCCAGATTCCCGGTGGCCAGTTCGTAGCGAAAGATATTTGAAATGCCGGTGAAATAGGAACTGCCAAACAGGTACTTGCCATCGGGTGAGAAAATGAAACTTTCCGGCACTGCCTGACCGAAATCGAATTGCTTTTGCACGGCGACCTCGCCCTGCAACAGCGACTCAAGGCCAAACACACGTAGCGACTGTTGACCGTTGGCTTCGCCAAATGAGGTTGAGAGCAGTTGTCCGTCGGGAGAGATATCCATGTCGTAAAGGATTTGCCCATACGGAAAGGAGTGAATCTGATTCCACTCCTCATACGGATACGGCATGCGCACCAGGGTTGCAATACCATTGAAATGGCGCACACCCCAGAGTGAGCGATCAGTTTTATTGAATACAAGCTCGCCGATACGGGCATCCCTAAGGAGCATTTTTGTTTTGCCGGTCTGTACGTTGATTGACATGAGATCGCGGAAAGCTTCGTTATCCGCCGTGTAATAAAGCATTTGCGACTCTGCGTCAAATGCCAGCGATGTAACGCTGAAGTGCATCGGGCCTTTGACATCGACAAGGTTTTGCAGCGTGCCGTCGTCAATCGAAATATTGCCGATATGTGCAACTACGCCAGGATAGCGAAGTGCCAAATGCAGTTTGCGAGTTGCGGGGTCATAAAAGGCACGTGACACTGATCCCAAACCGCGATCGGAAATATCTTTGTGCTGCGTTATCGGGAACTTGCGGACCGCCTGTAGATTCCTGTTCTGAAACTCGTGTTCAAATTCGATCCAGTCCTGCCACGCCTCGTCCATAGGCAGACCGAAAACATGCTCAAACTGTGCCGAATAATGACCCTTGCTGCCCTCCTGGCGTTGCACCCACGTAATCAATTTCTCCGGCGAATAGGTATAGGCAATGTAAGAAAGAAACCGGGTGCCATAAAGATAGTTATTGACACCAACTTGAAAATCCATCTTGCTGCCTTCTGATTCAAGTCCCAACGGATCGTAAAAATATGCATCGTCGCGAACCATGGAACGGAAAACCATCTCGTCATACGCACCTTGCGCCCTGCCAAATCCTCCGGCCAACCAGGTCTCCATGAAGACTGCGATACCCTCGTGGTACCAGCGTGGTGCGTAACTGCGAGGATTCGTCATCAGCGAGTAGAGGATGCTTTCCGGGTGCTCGCTGGAGGGTGAAACCTTTCCGCCGAAAAAACTGCGGGCCCGCTTATCGGCTTTTGTTGCCTGATCAGTCGCAATTATGTGCACGAGCTCATGATTCATGAGAGTACACATGCGTTCGCTTGTCGCGAGTGTTTCGAATGTAAACCGCAGTGGTGCGATATCGATAAGTA
>SMVB01184821.1_pt1 | contig 11526 bp, 13 predicted proteins | sample 2456461 | NCBI WGS metagenome assembly SMVB01 (sample SAMN11095934, study PRJNA526329) | marine sediment metagenome | biome: Marine sediment; feature: Surficial sediment; material: Deep marine sediment; isolation source: Hadal surficial sediment | place: Pacific Ocean | collected 2014-05 | depth...
AACCACTTTCTTGCCCTTCATGGCAATGAGCCGGGAAGCCTGTTTCAGCATCTGCTTCGCATCAGCTGCCTGCAGCTTCTTACTGGCGGGCGTTTTCTCTTTTATTTCCACTTTGCCTGCTTCCAAAAACTTGGATGCTTTAGTGCAGGTCGTTCATCCTTTTCTAAAATAATACCAGTCAACTTTCTTGGCCATGTTCGGGTTCCTTTTCCAGTCGTGATTTGCCTGTGGTTGCCACAGACTATCATCCAGAGAAAATTCAGGAAACCTTATTTGAACCTTGCAGCCACAACGTGACCCAGCCGCTGCATGACGAGTCCAATCCGGACAAAATGATCCGGCACAACATTCAGCGATCTCTGCGCTGCAATTCACTGTGGTCTACCATGGGCAGGTTCGCATCGGCGGACCACTCCATCAGGCTGCCGTCATAAACTGCTACATTTTCGTAACCGGGTAATTTCAGGGCAAAGGCATCGACGGTGGCGGCGATTGCACCGCCACAATAGGTAATCACCCTGGGCTTGTCCGTCAATCGCGATTAAAGACCTTGCTCGTAATCACCCACCGATCATCCTCAATATTGATTAAATGGAAGCAATCCACGAAGCTCATGCCAAAAAAACCGTCTTCAACAAGCGTTGCAATAGCGGCTTTCCCGAATACATGTATATCGACAATTTCTGCCCGGTAGTCGGCACCGGATGCCAGTAAGGCAGGAGAATCTTCAACCATTTTAAAAAAAGGTTCCGGCGAGCCTTCCATAAAATCATCACCCATTGCTCCCATCATGACAGCATCCTTGTGGAAAATTGAACGCAGCAGCGCCACGTCACCGGAACCTGAGCCGTCCACATATTTTTCTATTGTCGATCGTACCGCTGAAATGTCTGATGTTCGCCCCATTGGTTCTCTCCAGGTTGTGCCATATTCGAAATATCCGTTACCGCAATCAGGTTATAGCATTTTTGTTGCTGGATAATAAATTCCTTATACGACTCCTTGTGCTGGTGATCTGCAAAGGAATAAGCTAAATCCATTCATCTATTGGCATATCGGGGAAGCCTGGCATAGTATTCCAGCTCCGTTTTATTAAAAAAAGAGAAGATGATGGCAGACACCGCATTGGAGTTACGATCCGAGATAAAGAAAGAAGGAAAACTGGAATTGTCCCTGGTGGCAGTTCCGATACCAGAACCTGCCGAGGATGAGGTGCTGGTGAGAGTTGAGGCATCACCGATCAATCCTTCCGACCTGGGGCTCTTATTTGGTATGGCAGATATGACGACAGCGGTGGTTACCGGAACGCAAGACCAACCGGTTGTGACGGCGGATGTACCAGAAAACATACTGCAGGCGATGACCGCCAGAATCGATCAGTCTCTACCGGTTGGCAATGAAGGGGCTGGTGTGGTTGTCAAGGCTGGCGCTTCTGAACTTGCCCAGGAACTGATGGGTAAGACGGTTGCGATATTGGGTGGCGCAATGTATTCACAATACCGTTGTATCAAGGCTAAACAGTGCCTTGTTATGCATGAAGGTGTCACGCCAGCACAAGGCGCATCTTGTTTTGTTAATCCGCTCACTGCCCTTGGTATGGTTGAAACCATGCGACTCGAAGGTTATACGGCGCTGGTACACACGGCAGCCGCGTCCAATCTGGGACAGATGCTCAATAAGATTTGCATTAAGGATGGGGTGGACCTGGTTAACATTGTTCGCAAGCAGGAGCATGTTGACCTCTTAAAAGGAATTGGTGCCAAATATGTTTGTAACAGTTCAGAAGTTTCCTTTAAGGATGATCTCGTGGAAGCACTTGTCGCGACAGGTGCAATGCTGGCATTTGATGCGACAGGTGGTGGTAAGCTGGCCGGCCAGATTCTGGCAGCGATGGAAATTGCTGCTAACAAGACTGCAAAGGAATATTCCCGCTACGGTTCAACAGTTCACAAGCAAGTCTATATTTATGGGGGATTGGATCGAACGCCCACTACTTTTAACCGTGCATTCGGTATGGCATGGGGAATTGGAGGCTGGTTGTTGACGCCTTTCCTGGTGAAGATAGGACCAGAAGACACAGAAAAGCTCAGGCAGCGAGTTGCTGCGGAAGTGAACACAACTTTTGCCAGCCATTACACGAAAGAAGTCTCTCTGGCAGAAGTGCTCAGCCTTGATGCTATTGCTGTATACGGCCAGCAGGCAACCGGTGAGAAATACCTGATAAATCCTAACAAGGGAATCTAGCCGGCAGCAGGAAGACGTGAGCGTACCCGGGGAATATTTACCCGGGCAAGCTTGCTGGCCATGGTGACTTGCTGTTAATGATGTTTCCAGTCCTTGTCAAAGATCAGGATACCGCTGGCTAGCAGGTTGTCAGTATCGGCTGACGACTTACCCAGCCATTCACTCATGATCTGCTGGTTATGTTCGCCCCTGTGTGCCGCCGGGCCGCGGACGCCGCTATCCGCCCCGGAGAACCGATAAGGTGACTGGGTGATAGGGCGAGTCCCACCTGCCCGGTCATCGATATGGGTAATTGTACCCCTGGCTTTAATGGTCACCTGCTCTGCCATCTCACCCGGATCCCTTATTTCACCCCAGGCCACATTGATCGTTTTCATGGCCTGTTCAAACTTGTCTCGTGTATCAAGCGTGTTGATAAAATCCGTGACTGCCTTTCGACGCACGCGAATTTTCTCCGGTAACGCCATGGCAGAATTAGACGGGTCAATAAGTCCTAGTTTGGTTGTCATCAAGCGAAACAGTAATCTGAAGTCATTGGATATCAGGACAGGGCCGAATGGTGGCTCCCATATTTCGTTAGGCAAAGGCCCGGTATCTTGTGAATCCTCAAGGTCGTAATGCATCTGATCATCTGTCGCCACTGTTGCGTCAATCATGGCTATATCAATATGTTGTCCGAGGCCGGTTTTATCGCGCATGATAATTGCAGACAGCAATCCCACGAGTCCGTGCAATGAGGCATTGGTGTCGGCAATTGACAACGGCAGATCATGGTATGGAATCTGGTATCGTTGATGGGAACGAAAAATCAGCCCGGCTTCTGCATGAACCACTGGTGCGTAGGTGGCACGCCGGGATTCTGGTCCATTGTGCCCGAATCCGGTGATAGACAACATGACCAGGCGGGGGTTGATTTGCTTCAGCTCATCATAACCAATACCAAGTCGGGACATGACATCTGGCCGGTAATTTTCGATAAGAATATCAACCTCTGCAACCAGTTGGTTAACCAGGTCTACTGCACCTTCGGCGCGCAGGTCGATACAGATGTTTCGTTTGCCAGCATTTTGTTGATGATAATAACCTGGGATATTGGCAATTTCTTTCCCCCAGAAACGGGTCACGTCTCCTTCAGGCGGTTCAATTTTAACCACATCAGCACCCAGGTCGCACAACATTCTTGCGGCAAAGGGACCGGCGAGCACGCGTGAAAAATCCAGAACTTTTAATCCTTCCAGTGGGTAACTCATCGACTTCTCCGGGGTAATAATGGTATGGCGTACAATCGGTTTATAAGACTATTATAGGAAACGCTGTCATAGGAAACACAGTCACAGGAAACATGATTCGGCGAAGTAGATCACTATCTGATCCAGGCGGTCAACCGCGGGTGCCAGGATTCTGCTTGATCTGGCGACCAAATGAACAGGTGCCTTCGAAATGGACGTGGTAATTGTTGATAACGAGATCGTCATTCGCCTTGGCTGCTTTATGAGCCTCTTTATCATATTGGCGATAGCGGAGATAAAATTTCCCAGGCGAGCGCTGACGGTATCTAAGTTGCAGCGCTGGGGGAACAATCTGTCATTAAGTTTCCTTAATTCAGTCCTTGTAAAACTCGTCTTCCCGGTTGCGGGTACCGGTCTGGCAGTTGTGGTCGCAGATCGTCACTGGGGCCTGCTCAACAACTTACAGTTATCATTCTGGTTAAGTACTGTTATCTATGTATTGATATTTGATTTTGCGATCTATTGGCAACACCGGCTATTTCATTTCTTCAACCCCTTGTGGCGATTACATCGAATGCATCACACGGATCTCGATTATGACTTAACCACGGGTAACCGCTTTCACCCACTGTCTATCATCCTTTCCCTGTCGATTAAGCTGCTACTGGTGGTGATGATGGGGCCCATGGTGTTTGCCGTATTGCTCTCTGAAATTCTCCTTAACCTGACGTCAATGTTCAATCACAGTAACATCCAAATTCCGCCGCGAATTGATCGTATTTTGAGATTGTTCCTGGTTACCCCTGATATGCATCGTATTCATCACTCGCAAGATAAGCTGGAGCATAATAAGAATTTTGGTTTCAACTTCCCCTGGTGGGACAGACTGTTTGGTACTTATATAGACCAGCCGGCCTTGTCCCAGGAATCAATCATGATTGGGATCAGCGGCTTCGGGAAAAGAAGTTCGATCTGGTTACCCAGGATGTTGCAACAACCGTTCATTGATGGAGATGGTCAATAACTCACCTGGTTCGAGGGACATGAATGACAGATCAAAGAGCATTGATTGTTGGTGCGGGCATTGGCGGTCTTACAGCGTCACTTTGTCTTGCAGATAGTGGTTTCGATGTTGAGGTATTTGAACAGGCGGAAGAAATAAGCGAGGTGGGTGCTGGCATACAGCTTAGTCCCAACTGCAGTCGTGTATTGCATTACCTGGGCCTTGAACCCGTGCTTAAAGCCATCGCCTATATACCGGAAGTAGCGGAAATCAGGGATTGGAAGAGCGGTAAGCTCCTGTCTTCAACGCCCCTGGGGGATAAGGCTGTAGAGAAGTATGGCGCACCTTATTATCACATTCATCGTGCAGACCTAATTTCTGCTCTTTATCAGCTCGCCATCAACCATCCGAAAATAGAAGTCACAACGGCCTCGCGAATTGAAGGTTTCGTCGCCCCCCTTAAAGAGGTCGTCCTCCACTGTAACGGTAAGGAAGTGAGCGGTGACATGCTCATTGGCGCAGACGGGATTCGCTCGCTTATTCGCTCGGAATTATTTCCTGAACAGGAATCGCGATTTACGGGGAATGTCGCATGGCGCGGCCTGGTTCGGGCAGACAGAATGCCCGCTGGCATGATTCCGCCGGTTGCCGGCCTCTGGTGGGGGCCAAGGAAACATTTTGTACATTACTATGTTCGACGTGGAGAGCTGATCAACTGTGTTTGCGTTGTAGAAAAGTCTGGTTGGGAAGTTGAATCCTGGACTGAGCGGGGAACTCTTCAGGAATTGGAGGAAGATTTTGAAGGATGGGACGAGTCTATCGGTTTGCTTATTGAGGCAATGGACCCCGATGAGTGCTTCAAGTGGGCCTTGTTTGATCGCGCACCGATGTCCTCCTGGGGTAGGGGCCGGGTAAGTCTGTTGGGTGACGCCTGCCATGCGACCTTACCATTTTTGGCACAGGGTGCGGCGATGGCGATAGAAGATGCTGTCGTTCTGGCGGCATGTGTCGAGGTGGAAGGGATTGATCCTGGATTACGTAAATATGAATCACTGCGTATGCCAAGAACTGCACGTATCCAGGATGCATCGCGTCGTAATTCGCGAATATTCCACATGAGCGGTGTCAAATCCTGGGCCCGGAATGGGGTCGCAGGGCTTGCCGCTGACAAGGTCCTGGATTGGATATATCGCTACAACCCATTTGACATGCCGGTTTAGGCTCTCTATCGGCTGAAGGCTCTCTATCGGCTGAAGGCTCTCTATCGGCTGAAGGCTCCTGGGTCCAGAAGGCCCCGGTCAGGACTCAAGATATCCAGCCCTTTTGTCTGGCGTTTCTTGAAAACCAGACCAGGTATATGCTGATAAGAAGGACCATGATCGGCATGACCATCCCACCCGGTCCGTAAACTTCGATAGAATTTGCAATGAAGAATGAATGAACCATTTGCACCATTACTCCAGTTAAAGACACAACCAGCACTGGAAAAGCCCATGCTTTTTTCAATAACAGAAGGATGCAACCAAGTGCACTGCCATTTACGGCAATGGCAAAGGCAGAGGTCGCCCACACGGGGATGGTTTCGTAGAGCAGGCGCTCGTTATCCGGTAGTGCTGCCAGCGCGACGTCGCTCATCGTGACTTGCAAAATATAAGCCATCACGCCGAGCAGATTCCATACGAGTGCACCAGCACTAATGAGCATGAATGAACGAGAAATTGGCTTTCCCTGTTCAGCCGGTAGTGATTCAGGGGTTGCATCGTCCATAGGGAGCTCCTCTTGGTTTTTGTGGAGAGGTGTTATTGATTCATGATCTACCGAAAAATGTGTTTGTTCAAGTTAAGTCTGGCAGTGGTAAATGCGAGTTGCTGTTATGGCAGCACATGACATTTCAAATGTGAGAGGCCAGCATCGGTTTATAGACCTGCCCCGGAAAGTGCCTGACGATTAGCCGTTGTGCTGAACTGTTTCTTTCGTCATCAGGTTACCAGTCCGGGGATTGGACCTTCTCCACCCACATAATGCGCAACCTCGGTATTGTCTTCATGTAATGTCACACGGAAAACAACATCGTTCGGCTGATGAAATTCAAGTGTCTGTTTTTCGCCGAAACCTAACAGCTGTACAACCATGACACGCCCGATCATGCCGTGAGAGACGATCGCTATATTCTTCTCGGGCCTGTTTTTGAGTTCTTCAAGGAAGGGCAAGGACCGACTGATCATGTCACGATAATTTTCACAATTTGGACCGCGGTAGTGAAACCGGTTCGCTTCCCACTGGTTCCATTCCTTTGCCCATTTAACCTTCACCTCTGCATACAGGTACCCACTCCAATCACCGCAGTCCCATTCCATAATCCTGTCGTCATAGGTAATCTGCAGGCCCAGGTACTGATTGATGATGTCGGCGGTCTGCCTGGTCCGGTCAAGAGGCGAGACCAATAGTGCATCGATACTCTGGCTCGAGAGGAAGTTTCCATTCACTTTGGCTTGTTTTTTGCCAATTTCATTAAGATCAGAATTCCACTGTCCCTGCATTCTTGAGCTGGCATTCCACTCGGTTTGCCCGTGACGGACAAAATACAGGCTTTTCAATGGCTAACCCGCTTTTGAGTTGATCGGTAAAAGGTTAAAATAAAGCACAAGGGTTGAGGCTTAGGCCTGCAACATATCCTGTTAATTGAGATTGGTTGAACACTTTATCCTGTCAATACGGGTCATATGTAACAAATCAGTCCAGAGAACGGGCGCCCGGTATGCATAGAATGATGGTAAGAAAATTCATTATTAGTGCTATCTGGTTATAAAAGGAAATCGAATTAAAAATGAAGTGCAGTCATTATAAACTGGGATACTTTCTGGGGCTAGCGGTGCTTGTGTCAGGCTGTGCCAGCGACTATAAGCAAGCGGCTCTCTCTGCAGAAAGTCCCCATATCGTTGATTTTTCGGGAAACTGGGAACTGGATTATGAGCGCAGTGAACATCCCAATGACAAGCTGCGTTATTTGTATGAAGTCACTCGAAGCCAGATTCTGCAGCAGCAAGCGATGCAAAGGGACAGTATGAAGTCAGGCAGGGTCTCACCCGGCGCAGTGAACTCTGCAGCGATAAATACACTTCAGGGTGTGATTGGTTTAGGGCAATTGGCAGAACAGATCACCAGGTCGAATATGCTGACGATTCAACAGACGTTGACGAACATAGCCGTTCAACGTGATGGTGACTTTACTCTTACCTGCGATTTCTTAAGCGAAACGACCATCGATAATCCCCTGGGTCATGAATCATGCGGTTGGCAGGGTGACCACTTAATTTTTAATGTCTCTCTACCAGAGGGGTTAAATGTCCACCACAGGCTGGTCCTTTCCGGAAATGGCAAGCGGCTGAACATTGCCACGACAGTCAGTTCGTCCCAGATCAGGCAGCCCTTTACGTTGAATCGGGTTTTTATGCCCTTTGAACCTGGCCAGGGGTTATATGATTGTGAATATACATTAGCCAAGAAAAAAACCTGCAGGTTGGGTTCATCAGAATAAGGTCTGTAGAGTTGGTGACAATGCGGGTGAATATGCGGCAACAATTTCTCCTGTTGGGACTTTTTTTGCTTCTGTCATGTGCGACGGAATCCATCGTTGTACGGCAACCGAAGACTGTCACCCTGGCGAAAGCCCAAACACAGGTAAACCCGGCATTTAACGTCAGCATCCTTGTCTTTGATTCAGGAATAGGTACTGCGTCCGCTGGTGGTTCACAACACAAAATATTCCCCCCCCTGCGAACAGCGGAGGCGGGTTACCTGCCGTCCGTACTCAAGGAAACACTTCTTGAGGCCGGGTATTGGGGAGCAGTCCGTGTCGTGCCTGAAGTCGATCCAACGGCAGAAATCCTGGTGACTGCTAAAATACAGATTTCCAATGGCATTGAATTACAGCTCTATGTGCGAGCCTGGGATAGCCTTGGGCGAGTCTGGATAGACCGCGAGTACCAGGATTTGGCGACAATTCAAGATTATGATGTTGAGCCAGATAGTAGGGACGATCCGTTCCAGGATCTATTCAACGAGATTGCCAACGATTTAAATCTGGTGCGACAGGCTCAGTCCGGAAAGGATGCTTCGGATATTCTTGATACTGCCATGCTGAGATATGCTGTAGCCTTGTCACCAGAGGCTTTTGGTGAATACCTGGAAGTTGATAAGCAGGGGGTCGTTGACTTAGCCGGGCTACCGGCTAGAGATGATGTGATGTATGTTCGTGCGATCAAGATTCGTGAAAGTGAGTATGGCTTCATTGATATCGTCGATGAGCAGTATGGGAACTTCTATAACAGGATGCGCCAGACCTATTCTTACTGGCGGCAATACAGTTATGAACTCACCGAATATAACAACCGGATTCGGCAAACAGGTTCAGCAGGAAGACGTTCACGTGATGGTAGTTGGGCGGCGCTGCATGACGTGTACAAAACCTATAAAGACTCGAAAATGAATGAAGACGAGCTAAGAGAGCTGGCCGCGTCCTTCGACGCCGAAATTACACCGACAGTAACCCGACTGGAAGGGACCATGGTCAGGTTAACCGGATCCCTGAAATCTCAATATGAAGAATGGCGTGAACTGCTTCAGGAAATCTATGCCTCGGAGAGAGGTCAAAACTGACGAGATGCCAGCCAGGTTCCGGGGTGCTGGATCAGGACGAATTTGGCCTTAACCTGTTGTTTTCATCGAATCGAGTAGAAACCCTGGTGAAATATACGCGCTACGGGGAATTGGCAAGCATGAAAGGTGCTTTGAGTCCAGCACGGGCTGCAGCCATCACTTTGGCGCTGGCGTAATCTGAAAACATTTCTATTACTCGCTGGTAGTCACCAAGAGCCTGGGACCGTTTGTTTTGCAGGTCTTGTATTTGCGCCCTGGTTAACACGAACCATGATCTGCCCCAGGAAGGGAAGTCCTCATCGACTGATGATGGGTTAATTCTGCTGAATGCATTGACTGCCCCTTCAAGATCATTTAGTCCCAGGTACCCTCTCGTGGTCCAGAGTCTGACGAGTGCAATATCCTTCTGGTCACGATTGTACTGCCGCTCAGTGGCAATAAATTCTCTAGCACTATCCATTGATTCAGCGAATTCGCCCAGTTCCCCCAGCAGGGAAATATAACGAAATTGAAAGCGTCGATTTTCAGGATAACCAGCGATTAACTCACCCAGTATTCTTTTTGCTTCCTGCCGATCACCCTCATCTCCGTCGATGAGGAGATCGCTATATAGAAACCTGGCAACATCTTTGAAGAACTGGCCTTTTTCAGTGACGTCCTTGATATAGGGAAGACTTCTATCGGAATTTCCAGTGGGTATGAACCAGAGAAACTTGCTAAGTGCTTTAACAAAAGGAGGCAGGTTGTCTGCGTAGTAGTAGGCGATGCCAAGATGCATCTTGGCATCAACAAGATCAGGTTTTAGTTTCAGGGTTCGTTCCAGATTCTCGATAGTATTCGATAAGTTCGTCCCGGCGCGGTAATAATGTCCCCTGAGCGCATGAAGATAGGTCAGGGCAAAATGTGCTTGTCCGCAATGGTAATAACCCTGGTGATTATCAGGCTGTGCCTTGATTTGTGCGCGGCATAATGACAGCGTTTTTTTTGCATCGCTAAGAATGGGGTCGTCGTACTGGGTTTGCTGGTCATCCCACGAAAGTCGGGTCACCAGCGTATTAAGGCTCATGGTGTAGCCGATTCCTTCGTCAGGAAATTCTAGCTTTAATCGCTCGGAAATCCTGTTCGCCCCTTGATAGTCTGCTTTCAACCTCAATAGCGTACCCTCTTCTTTCAGTGCAGCAATAATCGCCTCCTTGTCATTGGTTGCCATGCCGTGAGAACTTGCGGTCATCAATAAAAGGGTAAATGAAAATATTTTGTACAATTTAACTTGCCCATCCCGCTTCATATTTGGCGCTCATGCCGGGGCCTTTGACGCGAAGATGCTTGATCTTCCAGGCACCATCGATTTTTTCATAATCTTCCCTGTACCGCGCCGCCTGCCACATGGCCTGGTTATTTTCGTAAAAAGTAAAAGGGCCAAAGAAGGTCCAGACACCCGTTGCAGTTAATCCATTCACTTCAATTATCGGATTTAAAACCATGTGCTGGGAATAACTAATCGATTTCTGGAAACCTTCAAACAATGCCCTTATCTCCGCATGTCCCTGAGCTTTACCAATGCCCCTGCCTTCCCAGATGCCATCATCGGTGAAAATGGATGTAATTCGATTTGAATCATGATTATCATCACAGATCTCACAATAACGTGCTTTCAGCTGCTTGATCGACTCAAGGTCTTCCAGCCGCGTAATTCTTTTTTCCAGTTCCTCAAGATCCATATGTCAAACTCCAGTAGACGGAGGCCTTATGTTAGTGAGATTCGAGAGAAATGAACATGTCTCTGTTGTGTAAAGCGTTTCGTAAAGTCCTGCGTAAAGAACTGCATGAAGTGAACCATGTAATATTGCAAGTCCTTCCTGGTTATGACCGGTTCAAGACGAGAATTATTCTTTCGATCCTGTTTACTCATAACCAGTGGTTTCCAATTGTGGGGAATGTTGACCTGAACCAGATCAGGGGCACCCCCCTCCCGTTCAACTGCGGTATCCAGCATAATGGCATAGAATACCATGTGGCCTTCATGAACTCTGTGGGTGCATCATTTTTCTATTGGCGGCAAGTGTGGGTACAGCAAGAGGGAATTTCCTCATAACATTGCGGGTTCTAACGGTTGTTCCAGGATGGGTCAACGGGAAACTGGTATTCGATGCCGGTAACACAATAGCCTCGAGGCCCGGACAATTTCCTGGCATACCATTAAAAGTCCATCCCAATTAATTTTGGACTGAATCAGGAGAATAGTGGAAATATGATAAAAGTTGCATTCGTTGGTCTGGGCGTGATGGGGTACCCGATGGCGGGTCACCTGGCACGAGCGAAATTTGATGTCACTGTATACAATCGGACTTCGAACAAAGCGAAAGCCTGGCAAGAAGAGTACGCGGGATC
>SMVB01292743.1_pt1 | contig 11523 bp, 21 predicted proteins | sample 2456461 | NCBI WGS metagenome assembly SMVB01 (sample SAMN11095934, study PRJNA526329) | marine sediment metagenome | biome: Marine sediment; feature: Surficial sediment; material: Deep marine sediment; isolation source: Hadal surficial sediment | place: Pacific Ocean | collected 2014-05 | depth...
GTCGGGTCTAACAGGTGGTTTACAATACTACTTGAGTGGCACAGCGGGTGCTGCTACATCAACTGAACCAACAGAGGGTAACATCGTTGCTCCTGTTTACTACGCTATCTCAACCACGGTAGCTATCGTCAACGTTCAGCGTCCGATTCAAGTGACTGATTCGAATGCCCCGTCCATCACATACACAAAGACAACTTCCGATCAACTAATCACCGGCACGACATTGACCAACGTTACTAATCTGGTTTTCCCTGTCGTATCTGGTAGATACTACCGCTTCTCGTTCTCGTATAGAGCAAGTCCAGCTAGGGCTTTAGATGGTATCAAGATATCAATAACAACTCCTACGTTTACGGCATACAACGCACTCGTAACCTCATGGTTCGACGCATCTGTTCAAGACCCGTCGATTCGACGCGGTGCGTTCGAGGCTTCTGGGGATACTTACGCAACACCGGCAGAAGCAGACAAGTTTGGAAACGATGGTGTTTCTATTCTCCTCACAGCCGAAGGTGTTATCAAGCCCAGTGCTGATGGAAACGTTCAACTCCAAATAGCAAAACGATCCGATGTTGGTGGTGATCTGACCATTGGAGAAGGTTCCAACGGCATTCTTTGGGACATGGGAGTATAATACTATGGCTGTTCAAATCGTACCCGCAGGTGGAGTCAAAGTAAATCGCATAGGTCACTCCTATCTCATCTCTGGTTCTATCGCTGTGCCATCGGGCGAGACAGACTTCATCGTTCCCTTCTTCGTGTCTCTGGCAACAGGTCAGACAGCTACGCTGGTCAAGGCACGACACAGCATCAATGCTGGCACGTCAGTCACGGTCAACCTACAACGTAACGGTGGCACAATCACTGGTTACTCTGGTGTCACGGTCAATACCACACCATCCGATACGACAGCATCGCAGGCAATTTCAAATGATGACGAAATCGCTCTGGTTGTTACAGGTGTGTCGGGTTCCCCGTTCAACATGAACTTCACCATCTTCATAGAATATAGCCAGTAATGTCCGTTTGGGTAAAGACAGGAACATTCACTACACCGGCTAGTGGCACAACGGTTCTGGATACCTCCTATCATGGTGAGGGTCCGGTGGCTATCCATATGTGGGGCAGTTGGGCTAACTCTAATGATTCGAACAGGGCTAACGCCCTGTCTTGGCACGGGTTCGCCGCAGGTGGTGTCTATCGGTCACTTGCTATTACTTCTCAAAGTGCTGGCTCTAACAACACACAACGACAGGGTAGCAACACGTCAGCTATACTGGTGATGGACCCTGCTGATAACTCACTTGACGTGCTAACCACAGCCATCGCATTCAACAACGGTGACATCACCATCACCTACGGCACGTTCGCCGCAGGGTTCATCGTTCACTATGTTATCTTTGGTGGGTCAGATGTCACAGCAAGCGTTCGTGAACACACGGCAAGCAGCACACCACACACAGGCGTAGGTTTCACAAGCGACCTGATTATCTTTGTGTGTAACGGCAACGCCATCCCTGCTGCGTCTATTCACGCATATCAATCTTTCGGTGTTGCTACAGACGACGGTGGTATCAACCAGTTCTGTCACTTCGCTTACATGGGCGACGATGACCTTGATAGTATTGGATCGGCACTAACCCCAACCGACAATGCGGGTCAGTATAACGTTGACTTCCCCAACTGGACGACGCAGATCACGGTGATTGGTTCAGACGGCTACAGTTGGACAGGCTCAAACGCCGATGAACTGATCTCGTTGTGCTTGAACTTCAACGGTGCGGTCACGGTAGACGTAGGGACGTTCACCAAGTCAACAGGTGGGGCACCAGCAACCCAAGCACTCCCGACGCTCAACGCTGTTCCACAGATGTATTTCCTATCAACGTCGAGCGAGACAACCGTTACCATCGCTACGAACAGAGATTGCCGTATCGCACACGGAGGTTACGACCATTTTAGTCAGGCAGGGCATTGCTCTATGCTCACGCGAGACAACTCAACCGCAACAGATGCTCATAGTAGGTCGAATGACTCCGAGACACTACAACACAGCCAGAACCTAAACGTTTCTGGAGTTCAGTCGAGTGCTACGTCGCAACAGATCGTTGATACCACACCCGACCTTGAGTGGAGTCCGAACACAGGTAACGCAGAACACATTGGCTACTACGCTATCGGTCAAGAGGCTACACCCGTCAAGACCGTTCAAATGATGTGCTAAATAATCAGGAGGCATCATGACACGCGACGAACAAATCACACAACTAACAGAAGAACTCATGAAGGATTCTCTTGAGCTACCGGCACGCGAACGTGTGTGTCTGCTCAAGGCTCTCATGCTCGACAGGAGACAAGAGGAAAAGAATCAACTTGAGATGATGAGGATTCAGGCGACTACAAAGTTACTTGAAAGCGATAACTCTCCATTCGTATTGAATCAGGGTATCGGCAGGAGATTATTGACAGATGGCAACAAAGATAAGCAAGCAACAGGCTGATGAACTGATCGAATCGTTCGAGAAGTTTGTCGAACACTACGTCAACCTAATGGGTTTCAAGATGGGAGACATTCAGCGAGAGCTGGCTGCTTTCATGACGCACGGTGATCTAGGCATTCGCATTCATGTTTTCAGAGGGGTCGGCAAGAGTTTCTTGCTCGACCTTTATTGTATTTGGAGAATCCTACGGTGCTGGGACACCAAGATTTTAATCGTGAGTGCGAAAGAGGAAAATGCCAGCACACATATTTCCGAACTTGAGAAGCTGATTGGGCTGTCGCCTTTGACCTGTGGGTGGTTAGATAGCACAAGAACCGCGAATAAATCGACGTTAGATTTCGGATTTTCCGCACAGGAAGCTGCCCCAAGCATTCGATGTGTCGGGATTGAAAGCACAATCGAAGGGAGTCGGGCAGATTTGATTCTGGCAGATGACATCGAGGCTGGACCTAACAGCAGAACCGATGCTGCTAGAGCTTGGCTGGTAAAACGTATGGATGAATTTGAGAACATCATTCACCCAACTCCACGATTCACTGATCCAGACGTTCTGCCAGAGCTAACACAGATCGTAGTAGTCGGCACCTATTGGAGTCCAATGAGTGTTTATGTCCCACCAACATCCGGTGAGGATATGTCGCATCCGTTGAAGGGGTTTCCCGTATTCCAAAGGGGTGCTTTAGATCACGAAGACAAATCGACGTTTCCCGAACGATTCAGCACACGGGTTCTACACCGCAAGCGAGCGAAGAAGAGTCACGAAGAGTGGACGCTTCAGTTCGTGCTGGACCTTTCCCAGTTGTCAACTATGTCGGGTGCTGTCAACTTCGACAAGATCATTCGCAATGTGGTTCCACACAACAAGCTACACACCATCACGATGGCTCTTGATCCTGTGGGAGAGAGAATCAAAGGCAGAAGTAGAAGCGATGGTCGAGATGAGATCGCGTTCACCATCGGTGGGTTGATTCGTGGTCCGAGTGGTCAACTCAACAGGCTACACATCATCAACATCACTGGCTCAAGCAAAGATTCGAGCGAAGATTTCATGCGTCATGTCGTAGTGCCTGCTATTCTCGAATTCAATGTCATGCGAATACAGGTTGAATCTAATCAGCCAGCAGCATACAATCTAATGCGTCGTATTCTGATCGAACAGAGGGTGACTAGCTGTGGTGTGATGGAACCATATCAAGCGAGAGGCGACAAACACGACAGGCTCATCTCATTCCTAGAACCTAACATCGACGGTGGCTTGGTATCATTCGACCAAAGCGTGCTTGATGATGATGCTACTTCTCACCAACTCAAGGCGTTGACATACCACGGGATGCCCAGAAGAAACGACAGGATCGACTCCCTCGCTCAACTTATCGAAATATTCACACCTCATCTTGGTATTCCCGACACCAAACAAGATTGGAATAGTGTCTATGTCCGAGATGCGTGAAGTAGAAGTGAATTTTGAGGTGGTTCCGACTATCAAAGAAGCGTGGCGAGAGAAGATGTTCGGCAAAGCTGATTGGTGGGAGATAGTGATTTGGTTCCCGGCATTGTGGACAGCAGGACGTTATGCCCACGTTTACTTTGCGGTCAATGGTATACCATATCATGTGAGCAACCTACACACGTCAGAGTTGCGTCACCAATACAACACAGAGAAGCGATACACGCATACGTTCAAGATTTGGGTGGATAAGACCAACCTCTTGAAAGCGATGGTGTGCGTTGATAAAGCAAACGCGATGGGTGTCGGACATTTGTGGTGTAATTGCGTATCGACGATTAGTGTGCTGCTCTATGGTCACGACCGCAGATATGGTCTATTCGGCACTCGATTTGGCTGGTTCACGCGAAGGTGTTTACGCGATATTGAGCATATTTCAGTCTGTCAGGGGTGATGACCCCATTTGACCCAGAATCGTCACAAACCGCATTCCCTACTCATATTACGCTGCTATTATAGACCGCAAAACCCTCAAATTCAAAACAGACGCTAGGATCGACCTGACCGGGACGATCCTCAAGCCTTCTGTAGCTTACCCATCTTACCCAAAGTCACAAATGCTGTATTTTTATATTTTCTGCTTGCTTTGCCTCTGATATATGTTATACTTGTATAGGTGCGAGATTTCGCTCGCCACCAGCATACAAAGGATCGCATACAATGTCCGATAAATCAACAAAGACTCAAATCAACTGGACGAAACTCCATGCCGAAGCCGTAGAGGAATTCCAAAGACTCTACCCGCTGTTGTATGGTCCGCAGAACATAACAGACGAGCAGTATGCCCCGACAGCACTCACGCAGGCGTCCCGGCTTATCGCGTGTATCTCGAATGATACACCGGCGACTCACAATTCGTTCATTGAGAATCTCCCGTTGTTCGTCGCGTGTGCGATTGGTAGAGATACTGCCGAAATGGACGCGGACGACAACGACGAAGCCGACGATTGCGATTGCGACGAGTGTATCGAACGCCGATGCGAAGAAAACGATTACCGATACTACAACATGATTGTAGAGGACGGCGAAATCAATGTGGTCGAGACAACTCTCGACGAGCAAGAAATCGAATGCCCCGATCTCTTTGGCGATTCGTCAGAGTGGTTGGAATTCTCCATCGAACGCCCCGGTGTGTTCATCACCATCAATACCAGCGTGTCCATGTGGGCTGAAGCCGTCGCCATTATGGGTGACGAGGAATCTGTATCTGACCTGATTGATTCAATCATCGACGGGGCTGCGTAATGATTCTCAATACAACTATCTCACCCAAACTCAAGAGCAAACTGGAATCGTTCTACGATGACTATATGGATGCGTGCGAGCGTGAGATTCACGCGGCGATTGAAGCGAACGGCGAGAGTCACGACGATGCGTTCGAGGAATACGCCACGGACACCATGACGTTCGAACTATTCCGCGATGTGTGTCTCCATCATTTACGCGACATTCGTTACTTCGACATTCGGTTGTCGTGGTCCGAACTGCGAGAAGAAATGCTCAATGATGCTTTGGGCTTCAACTACTACAAGGAAATGTCCTAATGAGTAGCACGAAATACATTATCATCGACGACGATTGCCCACCGGCAAGGATCACGCCGATTGACGAGTTTCCGATGGTTGAGATTCCTGATGACTTTCGGGATGTTTTCTTCGCAAGATATCCTGACGCTGGGCTGGAAGAACTCTACGAAGAATACGAACAGATTTATCTGTCTTACAACAATCTCGATGAATACATCGAGGATTACATTCCTGAAAGGAATAGCATATAATGAACGAAACAGAAACTACACGCGAAATCGAGGTTCATATCTCCATATTGGGTGGCAACATTCTTGTGGTCGAGGTTCCTAACGATGTCGCAGACGAGGACGTAAGAGATTATGTTCTCGATGACGTTCGCAGCAGGAGTATGGACGAACTTATGGAATGTTCGCAACACGACTTCAGCGTGATGATTAACGAAATCGACGGCGAAGATTGCGACGAGGACGTTCGCTAATGATACAATATATTGTTGCGATACAACCCCCAACATGGCAACCCGAAGATATGTTCTTCGAGATTCATTCGGTTCCGAACAACATGGATGAATCTTTGGCTACCTCACACATCTATCGAGAAGTGTTCAAGCGTCACGGCTTCAAGAAGTTGGACGCTCCGATGCTGGTCATCAAGCCAATGAAAAATGCCTTCAACCGACTTCATGAGAGAGAGAAATCATAATGTTATTGCTACACACAGACGACGGATACGAATACGCCGACGACTATGGTGGTCCGTTCGAGATGGATGAGGATATCTTTCGACGTATGTTCATCGACTGGGAGAAAGTAAATCTTTCTGACCTTATCATTCAGAAAATCATCACAAACTATGCTTGCGGCGATCCGCTCGACGCCGAACTCATTTATACGAAAGAACGTGGTTGGGTTGATTATTGGGATTGGGAGGACACGCTCGATTTGGGTGGTGATGAAACAATTCTACATCAAATAGAAACGCCTGTCCCTATACCAGTAATTGAATCGGGTGATCCAATCAACGAGGAACTTCTACTATGAGTCAATACGCAAACAAGAAAACGCCACCAAGGCGTTTCGATCACACATTCACCTGTGGTAATATTCGAGCAAAGGTGTGGGTCAATGGTGATGACTTTTCATGCTCGTTCGCCAAACTCTATATGGGTGGGTCAACTTACTACGTCGGTCAAGACGATTTCGAGGACATGAAGAAATGTATTGAGAAAGTCCAAGCGTTCTATGAGAAAACGCATGGCGGTCCTGACGCTACTCTACCCTTCGACGGAAACTAAATTCTTTGTATGCTGGACCCACTGGCTTTATGCTGGTGGGTTCTTTTTAATTGAGTGCGAAGCCCATCGCCAAGCGAGCAATATCTCGCATCAACTCTGATTCAGGGTCAAAGCGGTCGTGATCCACTTGACCAACCAACTCATAAGGATCAATGTCTGCTGTCTGTGCTTGGGGGCATCGTCGCACGTTGCCTTTGTTGGATTTCTGTATGTCCCACGTTTCGAAGCGAACCATCGTGCGAAGCAACAGCAATGGATGGTCACGAACGACTTCGGAGAGGCATCTATCCATAGAAACTTCAGACAACTCTTGCTCAAGGAACAAAGAGCGTGTGGTGATCTCACTCATTTGAGCATCGTCAAGCTGACCGCTCGCAAAGAGGTAGAGCAAAAAATGAGGGCATTTGACCCTCATTTGTCTGATAGTCCATTCAGGGTTAGGTGCTTTGATTTTCTTGAGGCTAATAACGATAGGCTTCTCATAGTTGTCCGTGTTGTTCTTTCGAATATCACGCAAACGCCAGTAGAGCCAGCCTGTCTTGACACCCACTTCAGCAGCAAGCACACGACAAACCTCACCATCACGATAACGAACACGAATGATGTTCATTTGCTTGAGGGTCAGCGGAAAAGGATTAGGTATGATGCTCATAAATATAGTGCCTCATGATGAAGGGAACATACTCATGAATACTTATGTGGAAACCAGAGAAGCACAAATCGAAGCGTTGAAGCGTCTATCTCTCAAGCATAAAACGACCGAACCATCGGAACGCACCATAGCACGGCACAGGATCAATGAGATTTTGAGCTTCCTTGACAGGTTCAAGCCTGTAGGTGGACAGGGCAATCTTCACAACCCGTATTACAGAGAGTGTATTGACGCATACACAAGCGGCAACCGAGTCGATTGGGATGCTCTGCGGCTACGGATTCTTGACGACCATCCGAACTACGTTTACGTCCGATAATATTAGGTGCCCAGCAGGGCTCTGGGATGGTTTTCGCCAATTGGCGAAACTTTGACGAAACTTTGACGAAAACAGCCCATTCTCTTCAAAGTAGGGTCTTGTTAGGGTTATTTTCGTCAAAGTAGGGGTCTGTTAGGGCGTCTGGATGTCCTCCTCTGCCTTCCTTGGGACATGCCAGATCAAGGTCCGATAATCTTCTGCCAAACAATCTGAAAAATACTTACGCTGGTATAGCAGCGTGTAACAGCCCTTTGATGCGAATAATGGCTGTTCCACCAGTCATATATGGTTAGTGACAGATAGATACTAGTGTAATAAAAGTTTCTTATACTGACGCATTTTGCCATCACGCGGAACGCGAACGTGTCAAGATAACCTCCAAGGAGCATTTCTAGTTTATGTTAGTAAAAAGCTAGACCTGCTCCTTTGGACCCCAGTAGAACTTCATCTACATTAATAGAATCAGGAGATTCAACGACATGGCAACAAACAATGAAGAATCAGTGGACAAGGTAGGTTCACGCTTTGAGAAGAGAACACCAGATAAGGTCATAAGACGCGGTGGTGTTTCAGGAGCAGGTTGGGTCACTAGACGTGCTGGACGGCACAACGACCAAACCAACATTAGAATCACATTCACACGGGCATACAAAGTCGCTGGTAAGTGGAAGGACACGAAATCCTTCACGCCAGTTGATCTACCATTGTTGATTGAGGTAGCCACCAAGATGAATGCTTGGTCATTGACAGCACTAGCGAGTGTTGAATGATGGCTAAAACCTACAGACACATCTCTGACATAATGAAATATCGTTTCGAATACGGCAGGCACGCTGGTAAGCGAGTTAGTTGGGTTCTCAAGAATGATCCTGACCACATCTTTGATGATTGGGCTATAGTCGATCAGAGTTTCGTATTGTATTTGCGTGGCTTGATCGTTGAGGTATGTAAGGATGATGATGCGAAGGACATAATCGAGGCTGAACGCACTGATGAATCAGATGACGAAGCAATCAATGGTTTGTTCGCAGAGATGAAGAGTCGTGGTATGGGTAGGTCATTCAAGATAACACAGCCCGGTGCTAACGATCCACTAGATTACTTTAGACAAACTGGTGAGCCCAACATGCGTAAGGCACATGGTCGCTTTAGACGCTGTGCGAACTGACCTATATACTATGGTTAGTAAGATATCAGGAGAAACAAATGCCTAGAGGCACATTGAGTTGCGAAGAAACGCTAAAGGTCTGTTGGATCAATATGCGTCAGCGTTGCTATAACAAGAATCAACCATCATATCATCATTATGGTGGTCGTGGTATCCTCATCTGTCGAGCATGGCAAGATGACTTTGAATCGTTCTATAACGACATGGCTGATAGTTGGGAACGAGGATTAGAGATCGAACGTAGAGACAACGAACAAGGATACTCGCCCGACAACTGCTATTGGGCAACCCACAAGGCTAACCTCCACAATCGTAGAGAAGGATGGAATCGCACGATCTCACCAGAGATGCGTCAGATTGTATCTGTGAAACTCAAGGCTGCTTGGGCTAGAGGATGCTACGCTAATGTGAAGGATAGGGGTGTTAGGATCAGCGAAGGGCTCAAGAAGTATTACGCTCGACGCAAGGCAGAGGGCAAACCAGCAATGGATCAAGAGATTTGCGATAAGATCAGTGCCAAGATCAAGGCATCATGGGTCAGAGGACGAAAGGATCATAAGAATGCTGAAACACCTGAAACTGGATAAGATTAGGGTTCGTAGGAACTTCAACGCATTGGACGTAGCATTGGTATTCAAGCTGCGTAGCAAAGGTGCTACACATACGGATATATCGAAGATCATCGGATGCTCAAGGGTATACGTTGGCTACATTCTTCGTGGAGAACGTCGTTTAGGCGACACAATGGCTATTGACGCCCAGATTGAGTTAGCACAGCTCACGGGTGGTAACAGCAACAGAAAAAACAATCCCGAAAGTTTTTAGATGGCTCATCACCCTACACCAGCAAGTATGAGACAACTGGCATTAATGCATGATGGCAATATCACGCATGGTATGTCTTATCACCCTGTCTACATCGCATGGATCAACATGAAGGGACGCTGCTACAACACTAAATCGACAGGATATCTCGATTATGGTGGTAGAGGCATTAGAGTGTGCGAACGCTGGCTAGAATGCTTTGAGAACTTCAGAGATGATATGCTATCGACATGGAAAGCACGCTTGAGCCTCGATAGAGCGAACAATGACGGAAATTATACACCTAATAACTGTCGCTGGGCTACAAGGAAGCAACAACAGAACAATCAAAGGAAACGCAAGAAATGACCGCTGTGGTGTATCTCATGACATGCAAAGTGTGTGGGCTTCAATACATCGGCTTCAGCAATCGCTTTAGAGGGCGAAAGAAGCAACACAAGAAACTCGCTCAAAGGCTTCGTCCAAAACAGATAGTTCATCGCCATATACGCAAACATGGCTGGGAGAACATGGAATGGGAGATTCTTCATCGTGGAGGCGATCCTAAAGAGGTATTGAACGTAATCGAGCCTCAACTCATCAAGGATCATGGCACATTGTATCCTAGAGGGCTGAATGCTGTGGGTGGAGGCGGAAATTGGCGTCAACGCACTAGAAGGCGTAGGAAACGACCGAAATGAAGCAAAGGGTGATTATAGACATGAGCAAGCCCCTGAATCCTCCTAACGAACAAGTCATATTAGTCAAAGATGGTCACTACATTGAATTCGCATGGAATCCTTCAGAAAGAGGCGTAAGAGTAACCGAAGGTCTTGGAGATTCGAAATGGCATTACGACATCGAATGGGACAGGCTCTCTACCTTCGATATGACAAGACCTGACGCAAGACAGCATTGGATAGCATATAAGAGGCTAGGCTATAGACGAGAGGAAAGCAAATAATGAGAATGCCCCTGAATCGCCCTAAAGATAATGATTAGATTGTTAAAGATGAATCACTAGTGGATAGAGACATCAGCGGGAGTTGGTTCCTCCTTCAAACACGGATTGATGACACCGCAAGGATCATCATGAGTCCATTACTCATTCCTGATCCGTGTTGGCTGATGTCTCACACAATACAACAAGAATGATAACAAATCGTCAACAACAGCGTTATAAGCGTAGCAAGGGCATATCTGTGGTGACGAGCGAGCGTAAGCGAGCGAGTGAAGCACCCATGAGTAGCACCGGCACGTCCGATAATATCAAGCCTCACGCATCAATTCCATCGTTATTATCGGAACCACGCCTTACAGACCGCACAGATAGCCCAGAGTCTCATGCGTCCCGCAAGTAAACTGACAATGCTGTGACTTTTCTCTAATGTTTTGATTTGCTCTGATCGTCTTGGAGTTTGGAGCGAGCGTAGCGAGCGAGCATCTCTTATTTGATCTCAAGGCAGTTATTATCGGACCATCCCAGCTTACCCACCCCCGTCAAGTATAACTCTGACGTGTCCGATGCGGGAGAAAATCGGACATCTCAGGATGGTCCTATAAGAAGAGGGTGGGGTGCTCCATACGCCGGTTATTATCGGACGCGAAGCAAGGTCTTGTAGTGCGGCTAACTATTCAGGACAATCCTCTTATGAGCAAAGCAACACCCAAACCTAAACCACCGACTATGACGGAAGTGCTTCAACGACTCGCATTGCCGTTTGGATTCCACCTAACGTATCTGACAAA
>SMVB01154268.1_pt1 | contig 11521 bp, 15 predicted proteins | sample 2456461 | NCBI WGS metagenome assembly SMVB01 (sample SAMN11095934, study PRJNA526329) | marine sediment metagenome | biome: Marine sediment; feature: Surficial sediment; material: Deep marine sediment; isolation source: Hadal surficial sediment | place: Pacific Ocean | collected 2014-05 | depth...
AATTGGATGGCCCATAATTTATTATTATGCTCTATTTCTGCCAAATTTATGGCTCTCCCATCTCCTAATTGCCCGGCCCAATTGCCAAACTGATGCCCTCCATAACACATGGCATAGGGATTTGTTTTGGGTAACAATTTATTTCCGCTAAAAACACTTGTAAATTCTTCCGATGAGATTTCAGTTTGCGTTATTCCCAAAGAATAAGCCATGTCATTTGAAACATGCAAGACCTCCGGATTGGACGTTTTTTTAGGTTTTACAAAAGAATAACAGGCTTTTTCAACCTGCCTTCTGGAATTTTCCAGAATGGGATCTGCCGGTAATTCTTTGTTAAAAGTGTCTTTTATATTGAGTTTCATATTTCTTAATCTGTTTGATCTACTAATATTTATGACCTTAGTTTAACAATCCATTTAAATAATTCCTCTTTACTTGGATTTCTCAATTTCTTTTTACCAATTGTAATTGTTGGGAAATTAAGTTTTCCACTTTTATATAAACTGCGCAATTCTTCAGCAGAGTTTTCATTAGTTTTTACATCCAAAAATTGATAATCCAACTTAGTTTTATCCAGCAATAATCTGTATTCTTTCGTTTTATGACAGTTTGCTGCTCCGTATAATTTAATTTCAGAAATGTCATTCATCATGGTTCAATTGTATTTAAAGTAGGTATTTTCCTTGAATTTATCCAATTTAGGCATGGTAATATCTTTTCTTGTAAATTTTACCACCTTTCCATTCTGTTTCAATAATTTACTCTGACATAATGGTAGACCCATCGTTTAATTTTAAAGTCAATATATTGTTATCGTTGGAGTGGTTGCCATTCATAGCTAAATTACCAACTTCATAGCTAATAAATTCTTTCAAATTATTTTTTAAATTTATTGATGTTTGTATTACCTATTTTAATTGAGATCATACTGATTAATTGATCTCACTATTTTTCAAACTGTCAGCATGCATCTTCCTGAGTTTTGCAAGTTTCGGTGAAATTATGGCACTGCAATATCCCTGAGATCGATTGTTATTATAATAATCCTGATGGTAATTTTCAGCCTTATGAAAAATGGCCAAAGAACATATCTCTGTTACAATAACATCCTCAAAATAAGTGGCTAATTCTTTTAGTGTAATTTCAGCAGCCTTCTTTTGCTCCTCATTATGATAAAATATCACAGAACGATATTGTGTACCACTATCTGCCCCTTGCCGATTCAAGGTTGTTGGATTGTGGCTTGTCATAAAAATGACCAGGATTTCCTCATATTGAATCACATTGGAATCAAAAGTAATTTGAACTACCTCTGCATGACCCGTTAAACCGGAACATACTTCTCTATATGTAGGTTTTCCCGGCACTTTCCCACCTGTATACCCGGAAACTACTTTTTCAACACCTTTTACTCGCTGTAAAATGGCTTCTATACACCAGAAGCAACCGCCTCCGAGTGTTGCAAATTCTATTTTTTTATCTTTCATTTATTTGTCCTCCTTATTTAATTTCATAGATTCAGAATTTATACAATAGCGCAATCCGCTGGGTTCGGGCCCATCCGGAAATACATGACCCAAATGTGCATCGCAGGTATTGCACATAACTTCAACGCGAACCATTCCAAAAGTAGAATCCCTTTTATATTGAATGGCATTCTCTTTAATAGGCTGTGTAAAACTTGGCCAACCGGTACCTGAACTAAATTTAATAGTAGAATCAAACAAGGGTGTATCGCAACATATACAGGCATACTTTCCTGCATCATAAATACTGCAGAGTGCCCCCGAATGAGCACTTTCGGTTCCCTTTTGCCTAGTAATTCTATACTGTTCTGGGGTCAATTGAGCTTTCCATTCGGCTTTTGATTTTTCAATACGAGTATCTGGTTTTGGATTTCCTTTTAAGGAAAATGTCATAATTTCTTTCCATGTTAGCATCATAATTTATTCCTTTCGCTTATAGTATTTATTCATAGTGCAAAAATACATCACATTTACAGTTTATACAATATCCATTCTTCCTTGAAAATGATATTTTTTTCCAATCACTTATTCCTTATTAAACATACAAAGGGTTGATTAAAAAATATTTAACGAATTCTTTTTAAAATGAATAGGTGATTTTTTTTAAGTATTACATGGCATCCATCAATTCCAATGTCAACATCTTCATTTTTTGCCCAAATTATTTTATAAAAATCTCCTGTTCCTAAACGCTTATCAAAAGATGCGCAATTAAAATCTGTTAGTATGAATCTCCCTTTGATAGGAAATTCTTGATAAGTATAATTCATTTGTAAGCTGTATTAAATTAAATATACAAATTATCTAAAATAACTAAGATTTATTGAATTAAAATTTCCAATCTGATCAATACAAAAGAAATTTCATGATCACTATCATTTTTCTTTTACGTTAATATTTTATAAAAACAAATTTAAAGGTATGCTTGCGTCGTAGTAGTTTATTAAATTAGCAAACTTATTTAATTGACAATATATAAACATGCAAAAATTTGATGTGATCATTATCGGTGGTGGACCGATAGGAGTAGCTTGTGGATTGGAAGCTAAAAAAAGAGGCTTATCTTATTTAATTATAGAAAAAGGAACCATAGTAAATTCCTTATATCATTATCCTGATAGGATGACTTTTTTTTCAAGTTCGGATAGATTGGAAATTGATGATATTCCATTTATAAGCTCAAATGCCAAGCCTTACAAATCGGAAGCTCTGGAATATTATAGGCGTATAGTAACCTCAAATGATTTGAATATGCATCTTTTTGAAACTGTTTTGGATGTTGATAAAGAATCTGAAAGCTTTCAAATAAAAACGTCTAAGGGAATTTATTCTGCAAAAAACATGGTCATTGCTACGGGATTTTATGACCTGGCCAATTTATTAAATATTCCGGGAGAAGATTTGCCAAAAGTATTGCATTACTATAAAAATCCTCATTTTTATACCAAACAAAAAGTTGCTGTGGTTGGAGCCAGCAATTCATCGGTCGATGCAGCTTTAGAAATATATCGCAAAGGTGGTGAGGTTACTATGATCATTCGAGGCAAAGAAATTGGTCAACGTGTTAAATATTGGGTAAGGCCTGATATTATAAACAGAATCGAAGAAGGCAGTATTCGAGTATATTACGAGTCTGAAATTGAATCAATTTTAGAAAATGAAGTCCTTATAAATCAGTATGGAAAACAAATAACTCTTCAAAACGACTATGTTTTGGCATTGACAGGATATCTTCCTGATTTTGATTTTTTAGAAAAAATGGGTATTGAATTGTCTGAGGATGGTAAAAAGAAACCATTTTATAATGAAGAAACCATGGAGACCAATCAAAAAGGTATTTATCTCGCTGGTGTTATTTGTGGCGGTATGGAAACACATAAATGGTTTATTGAAAATTCAAGAATTCATGCTCGAATTATTATGGATACGATTGTTGGAAATTCATAAATGTAAATTCTTTAAGTAAATTATCTCGGGTCAAGCCTGCCTGGCTGGCAAGGCAGGCCCACGAGGCATTGAAAGGAAATAATCTTTTATATTTCGACGCAGTCCCGATAGCTATCGGGAGGGTATTAAACCCACTGGTGGGAATAAAGCGTTTTAAGTATACTTATTGCCTACTCATAAAATATGAAAACCCTTTATTATCTTCTCCCAGAACCTGAATAAAAATTTTATTCTCGTCAATTTTATGATATTGAATTTTCTTTGGAAAATCATGTTGGGGATTTTCAAAAGAAAAAGTATTTTTTGTTAAAATATTTAATTTAAATTCAATGGTTTTTCCATCATTTTGAGTCGGTACCGTAGCCTGATAAACAATTTCACTTTCAATAATTTTCAAGGCAAGGATTTCTCTGATATTCTTTGAATTGTCTATCAATTTATAGACCTTACCACTAAATTCTACAGGACTTAATTTATTCCAAACCTCATAGCTCTCTTTATTTTCAACTTTCCAGTTACCTATTAAAAAATTCAATTGATTTAAATTTTGTTGAGCAAATGTTGAATTTACTATCAGACCCAAGCAAATAAACAGGAAAAGAGATTTTATTTTTTTCATTTTTCTTTTGATTCAAGGCAAAGTTAAAAAAATGAGGTGATAAATTTGATTTACATCTTTTTATATAATGATCTTACCCACCATTATCAAGGATGCAATTTGCCCAGTTTTGGAATTGACAGGTTCTTTCAAGGCCACTAAATCTAAGTCGTTTTTTAGAGAAATGTTGAACCCATGATTTATGGTTCTAAAAACTTTCAACCTTTAAAAGACTGAATTGATACGTTGTGAATTCGAAGAAAATTCTTCAAGTCTCTAACCTAGGAGTTCCTGATATCTATAAACGATTCGTAACAAATAAACGAATTTCGTTTACTATCAATCTTATGGCATTTTAAATTCTTAGCACCTGTTAAATATATTAATACTTCTTTTCTTTCCAACTCCAAAATCTTGAAAAAATAACAATTTTCTTTTTACTATTGATAAAATAAACCCCTGTTAACAAAATAACAGCTGCCACTATAGATTGTGTCGTTATTTTTTCGTTCAATAAATACCAACCGAGCATCAAAGCAATAATGGGATTCACATACGTACAGGTGGCCACCTTTTCCGGCGAAACGGTCTTCAATAGAAAGTTAAAAGCGGTAAAAGCTACGATGCTTCCAAAAATAATAAGTATCAACATAGACCAAATTACTTGTTCTCCCCACTGGGTGGGGCTTGTCCATTTTTCGCCTAAGGCTAAACTCACCAAAAACAACATAAATCCACCTGTTATCATTTGATAACCTGTATTGACAAAGAAATTAGAAGGTAAGTCGGCTTTGCCCACAAACAAGCTTGCATAAGACCAACTGATCATGCATAAAAAAATCAAACCAATGCTTAATGCACTATTCTCATTCATCAATATATGTTGTTGACTCACTAACAAATAAATACCTAACATTCCTAAAACAACCCCAACGATAGACATTGGTCGAATTTTCTTAGCCTGTAAAATGCGCATTAAAAGAAGAACAACCAGAGGTTGAGCTGAAATCTCCAAAGCCGCGAATCCACTATCCACATAGTTTAAGGCCCACACCACTAGGCCATTTCCAAAAGTCAGAAAAAGAAATCCGGCAATGGCTGAATTCTTAAATTGCTTTTTTGAAATTGTTATTGGAATTTTTAAAACCTTAGCGATTCCAAATATCAGAAGTCCGGAAATCATGAATCGAACTGACGCCAACATAAAGGCGGGTAATTCCTGAACCGCAATCTTATTTAAAAGATAGGTAGAACCCCAAATAACATAAATGGCGAAAAAAGCTAGAAGAATTAATAATTTATTTTGAGGTTTCCACATACCAACGAATTTAACGGTGGCAAAGTTAAATTAATTCAGAGAAATAAAATTACAATTGAGAATCATAATAGATATTTAAATTGTTCCATTTATTTTTCATCAATTCTTTCTCGCCATCTAATTATAAAGATTTCTGAATTTATCCCTTAAACGCGAGAATTGAAACCCTCAATAAATAAAGATCTTTTAATGATATAATCCAAAATCGTTGTCTTATTATCGCCAATGGGTTTTATCAATGGCAATGGCTCACTAAAAGTGGTTATAAAAAACAGAAGTATGAAATTACACTTCCCAAAAAAAGAGCTATTTGCTTTTTTGGGTTTATTTACGCAGTGGATTGATTATGATGGAACTGTTTTAAACACCTATACCATGGTTAGCACAATAGCAAATGAGTTGATGAGTGAAATTCACAATACCAAGGACCGAATGCCAATAATCTTAAAGCAAAAAGATGAGCAACATTGGTTGGATGGAGAAAATTATAAAGACTTTAAATTTCCTTACAGCAACAATCTCGTAGCCCATCCAGAAAACCCAAATACTTCTAGCCAATTGAATTTGTTTTAGTATAAAAGAACCTTTGAGTAAGCATTAAAGAATTAATTGTGTAATCAACAGGGTTACTTGTGTTTTCAAGTGTAAACCAAAGAACCAAGTCTTGTTCTTTTCGTTTTTACTTCATCATAAAAAGACTCAAACATCTAAGGTTATGTTTGCTTTTCCTGATCCGCCAATTGGCGGATTCAAAAAATAACAACGACTTATATATCATTTTATAATGACTTGACAAGAATCAATTTTTTTTGTTTAAAACCATTATATTCACCAAAATATTTTTATTATGATCCTACGTAAAGCTTATGTTTTATTTGCCTGTTTTTTTGTTTCAGGTGTTTTATTAACTTGTTTTGCTCAAAATAGCAATGAATCTTTTGTGTATGGTGATTTATTACCGGATGCCCCGGAATTAGCGGCTCGAGGCTCCTATAAAGTTGGCGTACGAACAATTGATTTAATTCATAAAGACCAAATAGATATTTTGAGTCAAACAAAAGGTCTGGATTCGATTTATGATAGACCTCTTACCATTGAAGTTTGGTATCCTGCTGATATTGCAGAGAGTGACGGTGAATTAGTTACTTATGAAGAGGTATTGGGAAATGCTGGTTCCAAAGATCGTCCGTTAATACCTTTTACTTTTTTAGGTCGGGCAAAAAGAGATGCCAATCCAAATACTCAAGATGCTGCATATCCATTAGTAATTGTTTCTCATGGATATACAGGATCTCGATTATTATTCACTTATTTGACTGAAAATCTGGCTTCCAAAGGCTATGTTGTGGTGTCAATTGATCATACGGATTCAACTTTTAGGGATGCAGGATCTTTTAATAGCACACTGTTAAATAGGCCGTTAGATGTTCTGTTTGTATTAAATGAAATGGAAAGACTTACCAATGAAAAAAATTCTTTCCTAAATGGATTAATCGATACATATTCCACCGGTTTGGTTGGTTTTTCCATGGGTGGTTATGGTGCCATAAATGTAGTAGGTGCTGGTTATAGTCAAAAAGCTGCAGAATTCTTTGCATCCATGTCAAATGGGAGCACGGCAATTAGTAATCGTCTTTATGGAAATGCTGAGTTTGAAGCATCTATAGACCCGAGAATTAAGGCAGTAGTTGCCTTTGCTCCTTGGGGAATGGCTCTAGGTACTTGGAATGCGGATGGTTTAGCAGGAATAAAGGTGCCTTCATTTTTTATTGCAGGAAGTGAGGATGATATTTCTGGTTATGAGAATGGAACTAAGGCTATTTATGAAGGGGCAATTAATTCTGACAGGTACTTACTTACTTATATGAATGCCAGGCATAATGTAGCTCCAAATCCTCCGCCAAAGGAAGCATTTGACACAAATTTGCATATTGATGAATATTTAAGATATGGTGATTCAGTTTGGGATCAACGAAGATTGAATAATTTGAATCAGCATTTTGTAACCGCTTTTTTAGGGATTCATCTTAAAAATATTCAATCGTATAAAACCTATTTAGATGTCGAAAAGAATGCTGAACAAAAGAGTTGGACTGGATTTAAACCAAGAACTTCTGTGGGTATAGAATTGTTGCAATCTAAGGCTCAAGAGGAACGTTAAAAATTGACAAATAAAAAACTCAGAGTAATATGATTTACTCGGAGTCTTAAAATTTGAAAGGGGTTATTATTAATCGGTTTATATAATTATCTTTCATTTCAATAGTTCCACTATCAATAGTTAATATATATTGTTCATTTCCTTTTGAGAACTTATCTTGTAATTCATCTTCTATTACTAAAGTATCTCCTTTAAACATTATGGTTCGGTTTACCAATACAGAAACAATTAGTAGGTGATTGTTCAGCAATTGAAATTCACTTAAAATCCCTGGTACTGAAATAGAATTTACTTCTGATTTTAAAAGTTTCACCTCTGGTATTGCAAATTCTAATAATATAATTTCAAATGATTAAGCTTCCGCTAACATTTTCTCACCAGCATCAATTGCAACATGATAAGCATATATCTATGTTTATTTCTTAATATTAAGACATCATTCTTTGGAATTTTATTACTTTTAGCCTCCTTTAATCAAATTAAAATTCAACCATGAAAACTTCCTTTATCAAAACATCAATTAAACTTTTAATGATCACTCTTTTTATAGGAGCATTTAATATGTCCAATGCTCAGGATAGACTTGGAGGTTTGGCACTTTATACAGTAAGAAATGAAATGGTCAAAGATGCCAAAGCAACATTGCAAGCCGTTGCTGATGCGGGATATAAAAATATAGAGGCTGCAGGCTATCGAGATGGAAAATATTATAATATGACTCCTGATGAATTTAAATCATTGTTAAAAAGTTTAAAATTAAAGCCCATAAGTACACATCAGGCAGCGGTAACCTTAGATAATGCAGATCAAATGTTTACTGATGCGAAGGCTGCCGGTTTTGAATATTTTGTGGTTCCAATTCCTCCTATGGGACTTTTTAAATTTTTTACGGAAACACAATCCATGGGAATGACAGGTGGTGCTGTGAATCTGGCAAATATTTTGGATACTTTGGGTGAAAAATGTCATAAAGCAGGACTTAAATTATTATACCATAATCACGATTTTGAATTTAAAAAAGACAAGGATGGTGTTGTAGTTATTGATTATTTATTGGAAAACTGCAATCCAAAATATGTGAATTTTCAAATGGACTTATTTTGGGTAACAAAGGCAGGTGCTGATCCCGTAGCCTATTTTAATAAATATCCCGGTAGATTTATCATATGGCACGTGAAAGACATGAGTGATGAAGGAAAATTTGCTCCGGTTGGTCAGGGAAATATTGATTTTGCCAGAATTTTGGAGAACAAAAAACTATCAGGTATGAAATATTATATGGTAGAACAGGATAGAACCTTTACAATGACACCGCTTGAAGCAATTATAGTAAGTCATAAAGGGATTCAGGAGATTGGGTTTAAATAAGGATTATTGTGAGGTGTTTTTTGAGCAATTCATGTAATTCATGAAATCCTCGATCCCTTTTGAATATTCCGGGATCGGGATGCCAATAGGTTCTTGAAAATTCGTATTTATAATCCTAATCAACAAACTGGGGCAATTCATATTTGGGAACGTCATCTACATATTCAAATAATTTTGAATAATCCATCACATTGGGAATGTTATCCAACTTGCAAAGAAATTCTATGGTATCACAAAGTCCATTAAACAAAAGGTCTTTATCCGTTGGGTTTTTCGGCCTGTTAGAACCGTGAACCAAGGGCACACTAAATCCACATCCTTTTAAAAAGATAACTTCGATTTGAAGCAATTCCTTAGGAGAATAACCGTGAATCTTACGGTCAAAATTTTCATTTACCCTGCCAATATAACTCAATTCTAAAGAGCCGTGTGATTCTGTAAGATATTTCCAGGTATCCGTATTGTCACAAATATTACCTACGGCACAGCTGTTACAGCATTCGGGATGCAAGGCACCACTATGAAATGCCAAATAGAGTTTTGTAATGGCCTGCTCTAATCTAGTAGGTATTTTCATATCGTTTAATTGCTAAACTAAGGCTATAAGTTAGCTATAAATATGGAATTATCATAAAAAAATCGTACAGAATATTTTATTCTTGCTATAAAATTGTGCTGATTTAGTTTTCATTGCCCTCTTCAATTATAAAAGGGGTTTCGCTAAATTCAATTTTACCGACAGAAAACCCTCCGTTAATAATTATTTTTTCAAGGATTTTCTTCATCGGTTTTTGGCTGATGGGAGTAGAAATATAAGCCAATCCTTTCTTTAATACAATTTCAACTTTGTCAACTCCAGCTACCTTTTTCAATTCCTTCTCCATTCCAAAGGCACAGAATGGACAAGCCATTCCTTTTATTTCAATTTTAATATAAACCATTTCCTGAGCCGTTTCAACTTGTGCAATTAAAGGTGTAGAAAATAAAAGACTCAATAAAAACATAGAAAAAATAAGTGTCGTTTTGTTTTTTATGATTTGTTTCATCGTATTGTTCTTTAATTAATTAAAAATCTTGTTCCCAATAAAACCATATAATTCGTCTTATTGGTAGATATATTTTGTTGTAGAACCGGTATCTGAAAACTGGTTTCAAATAGGATTCTTCTACCCGGAATAAATTGAATCCCGGGAGATATAAAGAGCGTGTGTATTTTTGATTCAATCAAATAATTACCATTAAATTCAAGGTAAGTATTGATTTGTTTTTGAGGATATTTTTGTGGAAGTAAGGGAATTCCTACCGAAAAATTATATAAGACGTTATCTGTAACGTTATTGCTTGTAATATTGTATCCTAAATCGCCATAAATGCCAATATCCGTTGTAATTTTTCCAATAATCAAACCCACATAGGTTTGATAAATACCTGAGCCAATTTTCGGGGTGGAAACTGTTTTTCCTGTTGGAAAAGACTGTTTGATATTGGCCAGAATCCGGAAGGTTTTTGCTATTCCGTCCTTTTTATACAATTGGAATTTTGTAAACATCGTAATGTCAGAGATTCCTCCAATCGTTTCCGCATCATTTGGTGTGATGAACTTAAATGGGAAAATGCCGCCAACTTGGAATTTAGCTGTTATATTATATGGAATACCAATGGGTTGTATATAAATAGTGGTATTTTCCTTTGATATGAATTTGCCAAAAGTTCTTATTCCACCTCCTTCTAAACCTAACATTATTGGTGTTTCCGCTGTTATGGGTGGTCCTTGGCCAAACGAAATATTAGCCAATAAAATTGACAATATGACGGATAAAATAATTTTCATTTCATGAGCAGCAACTTTTATTTTCTTGAATTGGTGGGCAAGGAACGGTTCCATAGGAACAATAAACACAGCAGTCGCCCTGATGAGGTTTTAAAACTGTTTTACAATGTTCACATTCATAGAAAAATTGACAAGCATCCGTCGGCATTTCCTCTTCCTTTTTATGTCCGCATTTTGGACAGGTAATTGTAGATTTTAATAAGATTTCCATTATTTAATAATTTTATATCCGGTTTTCAGAATTGCCTCTTCTATTTCTTCGCTTGTTACTTTTGTTTTGTCATACTTAATCATGGTATTGGCTTTATCGTGATTTGCCTTTACTTCAATAATTCCTTTTAATTGATATACTTCATTTTCTATATGAGCCTCACAACCCAAACAGGTCATTCCTTCAATTTTATAATAAATTTCATGAACATTGGATTGTTCTACATAAACTACTTCCTTTTTTGTATTAGTATAGAATATTTGAGCATAATATGGAAAGGCTAACATGAAACCGAAAAAAATGGTGATGATTAATAAGAACTTATTTGAGTTCATAAACGTTGGTTTTTTACCCTCACAATCACAGTCAATATCTTGTTTTCTTTTCCCGATAGGTATCGGAGTTAATTTTTGAACCCAGGCATAACCCAAGACTAAAATAGTCAATCCAATTAAATAGGGCCTGAACGGTTCTATCCAGGAAAATGTTGATGCAATTCCGGTAGCTCCCGCAATCATTACTAAAACAGGAGTTATACAGCATAGAGAAGCTGCTATGGCG
>SMVB01390160.1_pt1 | contig 11519 bp, 11 predicted proteins | sample 2456461 | NCBI WGS metagenome assembly SMVB01 (sample SAMN11095934, study PRJNA526329) | marine sediment metagenome | biome: Marine sediment; feature: Surficial sediment; material: Deep marine sediment; isolation source: Hadal surficial sediment | place: Pacific Ocean | collected 2014-05 | depth...
CCTCGGGGTGCTCGGCGTCGAAGATGGTGCGATTGTGTTGCGCCTGGGGGTCTTCAGCGAATTCTCGGATCGTCTTGACCGGGCCAAACGGCACGCCGGCGGCATCCAGCCTGGACAGCAGTTCCTGGGTGGAAAAGCCTTTCATGACCTCGGCGATAGCATCCAGCCAGGGCTCGAAGTCGGCGACGCGCTCCATCACGTTCTGCATACCGGGTCTGTCCAGCAGTTCTTTACAATCGAGTGCATTACACAGCCCCTGGAAGTGATTGTCTTGCAGGGCCATGCCCACCACATAACCATCGCGGGTTTCAAACGTTCGCAGTACCGCCAACGGTTCAGGATCTGGCATGTCGTTGGGCATGAACGTATCCACCGACAACATATCCGGCAGGGAGTTGGCCGCCCAGGCGTCGATCATAGGGACATCCACCCGTTGTCCCCTGCCGGTGCCGCCCGGGCGATCCCGGGCATACAGGGCCGCTATGGCCACCCCGGCGGCGGTTGTCGCAGTCGTCTTGTCAACGATGGCTGACTGGATCAGCTGCGGTTTACCGCCAAAGGGCATGCCCTGTATAGGTGCCATGCCGACCAGGCCCTGGGCGATGGGGTCGTAGGCAGGCAGGCTGGCATAGGGGCCCGAGGGGCCGAACCCGGTGATCGAGACATAAATTAGCTTGTCGTTCACGGCGCGCAGGTCGTCATAGCCTATGCCGAGCCGGTCGGGTACCCCGCCGCGGAAGTTTTCCACCAGGATATCTGCGTCCTGCACCAGTTTTTTGATGATGGCGATACCCTGTGGGGTTTTCAGGTCCAGTGCGAGGCTGCGCTTATTGCGGTTGGACTGGGAATAGAAGCCCGTAAGCCCCGCCTTCTGTGGAGGCGCCATCCAGCGGGCCACCTCGCCGTGAGTGGGTTCGATCTTGATCACATCCGCACCCAGATCGCCCAGTTGCTGGCTGCACAGGGGGCCGGTAATCATGGAGGTGATGTCGATAACACGGATGCCCGTGAGTGGGCCCTGTGGTGAATCTGACAGTCGTATGTCCATTACAGAAAACCTCGTGTTAGTCCCGGATGATTCTACATAGCACGGAGAGGTTGGACTAGTGATTAAAGCGCGTGCGCCCGGCCAGAAAATCCTGCAGCCAGCCGGCGTAATCCACCCGCTGTATCGCCGCCACAGAGCGCTTGAGTATCTCTACCATCAGATTGTCCTGTTCTTCATTGAGTGCCCCGAAGCCGATGGAAACCACGATGGTCATCAGGGTATGGAAGGTAAAGCTGCGATATTCCTGCCAGGTCTCCCCGGGGTCGATCGCCGTGCCGTAATGGGCGCGGCGCTCCACGTAGTAATCCACTAACGCGCGCTCATGGGTAGCCAGGGTATCCGCCGGCAATGAGTCGACAAGAAAATACTGCACATCGCGAATGCCCTTCCCCCAATGGGCCGCCTGCCAGTCCAGCATGCCCATCTCCTCACCCGACACGAAGAAGTTACCCAGGTGGCTGTCGCCGTGCAGCAGGGATAGTGGGCCACAAAACCAGTACTCCAGCAATTGGTCCCAATGCTGCACTGTGGTGGTATACGCAGCGATCACGTCCCGGGGAATATCTCCCGGTCTTTTTTTCAGGCAGGGCTTCAGGGCCAGGCGATTAAGGTTGCGCGATACCAGGCCCATCGTGGGGGAGAGGAACAGGTGAAAATCCAGCGGCAGTATGGCTTCGCGCTCACGCTGGCTGAGACCGTAGTGGTGGGCGTGTAGGCGGGCGAATGTATCCAGGGCGCGATGTACCAGGTCCAGGGATGGCCCGGCGATCATATCGGGGTTGACAAACAATTCGACCCGGGGGTCTTCGTGCAGGTTTTCCTGCACCAGGAAGAAGCGGCTGCTCTGCCAATGGGTGGCATAGGTAATGGGGGTGCGCAGGGGCAGGTCGCGGGCGAGGTGGCGGAAGAAATAAGACTCCAGCCGCCAGGAGTTGATGATGGTAAAAAACCAGCGTGTTACCAGGGATTCCATGGGCAGCTTCACGAATACGCTGGTCGGCAGAACCGAATCGCCTGCTTGCTCCAGGGTCAGCACCAGGTTTTGGCAGTTGCTGCTGACCGAGGGGATGTCCTGCCGATGCACCGCGCTGATGGCGACGGGCTGGTTCCCCGGCGCCAGTGAATATTGATTCATGAGGCGTGTCATAGTTTCGGGCCTGGAAAAAATCTCTCCCTTATAGGGCAAGCTGGCGCCCGTAATATCGCCCAGGGCATCCCCCGCCAGGCGGCCCCATCCCCGGGCTGCCACTGCACCCAGTTTTGCTGTATCCATCAAACTCATGCTAATCCTGTTTAATCAGGCTGATTATGCGAACCCATCGACCTTGCTGTCATCGGACATAATGAATAATATGTCCCATGTAGATAATACACAAGCCGCCCTCTAATGGCCGGAGTACAGAGTATGAATCAGCACACTGGAATCAATGTTGAGCCGGTAAAAGGCCCGCAGCAAACCGACTGCATCATTATCGGCGCTGGCCATAATGGTCTGGCGGCAGGCCTGGTGCTAGCGCGTAACGGGCGCAAAGTGCTGGTGCTGGAAAAGAACAACTATGCAGGTGGTATGGCCGCCACCAGGGAAATTCTCAAGGGCTGCAGCAATGAGGTGGGTGCCAGCTGCCTGTTTCCCCTGGCGGCTGAGATTAAGGAATATTTTGATTTTGAAGCGCATGGGGTTGAGTTGATTCCCCTGCCGGTGATGGCAGTGAATCTCATTGGCGCAAGTGGTCGGCCCCTGATATTTTTCAAAAACCCACTCACACTGGCATTCAATATTTTGCGCAGCTTTGGCCCCGGCGCAATGCTGGGTTTTATTCGGCTGATGAAATTCTGCGCCTACCCGGCACGTATCCTCGATCGCTTCACCGCCAGAAAGGCGCCGCGCAAGCTGGAAGACCTGATCGCCGAGGCGGCCACCGCCGCCCAACGAGCGCACCTGGAGCTGGCCTTCCGGGGTTCCGCCATGGACATTATCGATAAGTTTTTTCCCGATCCGGTGAAACACAGGGAGTTGCGCGCCAGCATGGCATTTGCAGCGGTGCAAGCCACTTATAAAGGGCCATACACGCCGGGCTCCGGTTTGTGCCTGATCTATACCATGGCCCAGGAGGGCTCCGAGGGCCTCATGCAAAGGGTCAAAGGCGGCATGGGCAGTCTGTCAGAATCTCTGGTGCGACAGATTGAGTCGCGCGGCGGGGAGGTCCGGCTGAAGCAACGGGTCTCCCATATTATTGTGGAGGGTGATCGTGCCGTGGGAGTGGAGTTAAAGAATGGCAAGCAAATCAGGGCCGACATCATCATCTCCAACCTGGACAAGCAGGCCACGTTTAATGGTCTATTGGCACAACACTCTCTTGCGATAGAAGAACAGGAGAAAATAGACGCGTTCACCCATAGAGGCGCTTTCGTCCACATGGTGTTTAAGCTGAAGGGGCTACCCAGCTACTCAGCCCATTTGGCGCGACTGAACAACATTGCCGGCGCACGTTTTGGCGGCGCTATGGTGTTGGATCCGCAGCAAATGCAGGAGTGTTACGAAACATGCCTGAGAGGAGAGTTGCCCGATGAGGTACCACTGGCATTTCAGATCCCAACGGTGGCAGATAGCAGTCTTGCCCCCGCCGGTTACCATATTGCCAGCGCCTACGGTTTCTATTTCCCCTGTGAGGCAGATAAGGCGCAGCGCAATAAATTGCGCGACCAGATGGCTGAAAAAATCATAGACCATATCTGTGTACACATGCCGGACTTCAGGGGGTTGATAGAGAGTCAGGCGATATTTTCATCGGACCACTTTGCCAGTATGCAGGGTGTCACCAACGGTGACTGGACCCACGGGTTGCTGCACCCCGACCAGATGATCGGTGAGCGGTGCCTGATAGAGGGCGCCGGGCATACCACACCGGTTGAAAACCTGTACCTGTGCGGCGCATCCTGTCATCCCGGTCCGGGGGTAACATTTTTACCGGGCTATAATTGTGCCCATGAAATTTTAGCGCTCAGCGCAAGCCGCTCCGGGTCTATCGCTACTTCAGCAGAACAGGGATCAACAGCGCGTGCAGCGTAGTACGCAACTGCTTGTCGCTTCTGGCCCAGTTGCTTGGCAGGGTAAGAAAAGACAACAGTAGGCGGTATACCCATTCCACCAGAATTTCCGGGCGCACTGTCTCCTGTAGTACACCAGCCTCCTGGGCGGGCCTGATAACGTGATCCATCAATTCCTTGCCAAAGATTACGATAACGTCCGAACTCCAGATAAGACGCCGGGCACGGCTGTCTTCTTCGGATGCAAAAATAGCACGCAGCAGCGGCCGCCTGGGTATCTCTTTGATTGCCAGAATCAATCCTTCGACAATGATATCTTCGGGGCGATGATAGTGGGCCTGTTTCCTTCGCATCCGCTCATTGAGGGCTTCCATCTCGCGTTTGATGACGGCCACCAACAGATCGTCGCGGCCTGGAAAATAGCGGTAGAGGGTAGATCGTGCAATTCCCGCACGCTCGGCCACTTCTTTCATCCCGGTGCCTGCAAAACCATCGGCAAGGTAACAACGTTTGGCCGCGGCTAAAATGGTAGCCTCTGGATTGGATTTCTTGTCACTCATCGGTCGAGAACGTTCCTGCTTGGCCGGCTCAGTAATGAGACATTTTCGGCTAAATGCCTCATTGCGTAAAGAGCTTACTGGGGTTTCGACGCCCCGCGACTATTTTGAAAACTACCGTGCTGCGGTGAGTTAGAATTGTCTGCGTAACTCGTGTCAATCGCCCCTGGCTATGCTCTTTTTGGCGGCAAGATATCGGGGCATGGGGCCCACGTCCTCGTAAATGTTCTCGCCTTCCTCCACCCGAATCACTTGTTTACCCGCAATGTAAGGCATCTGTTCCTCCAGTGCATTTAGCGCCTGGTGCATCAGGGCAGCAGCGATTTCATTTTTGGGGATTCCATACACTTGCGCCAGCGCGCGCAATTTGTGGGCGTCGTCTTGCTCAAGTGATATTTGTTCGGAAATGAGATGACTGCGCTGTAGGTAGTCAGACTCCCAGCGCTTCAATAACTCGGAAAATTGTCGTTGTGGCATACATCATCTCAATAACGTGGCTCATCTATAGTGTAGTGTGTTTACGGGCGATCTCCCGAAATATATGTGCTTGGCCCCAGCCTCTATTGGTGCCCAATGTTCGAATATTGGCTGGCGGATACGACCTTGGTCTGGGCGTAAGCGTTGATTTTTAGCGGCGCGTAAGCACCTCTGACACTCGCGTTTGAAGTGCCGGCAGCACCTCGCTTTCGAACCAGGGGTTTCGGCGCAGCCAAAGATTGTTTCTCGGGCTGGGGTGGGGCAGCGGAATCATGGCGGGCCAGTAACTGCGCCATGACTTTACCAACTCGGTTACTGAAGCATTTGCATCGCCGAAGTGGTAGCGCTGGGCGTACTGCCCCAATACCACCGTGACTTCCAGACCGCGAAGGTGGCCCAGAAGCTCTTCTCGCCAGGCGGGCGCGCATTCGGGTCGTGGCGGTAAGTCTCCCGACTTTCCCGTGCCGGGAAAACAAAAACCCATCGGCACAATAGCGATCTGCTGCGGGTCGTAAAACACCTCGCGGCTAACGCCCAACCACTCCCGCAGGCGAATGCCGCTGGCATCATCGAACGGTATACCCGACTCATGCACTTTTCTGCCGGGTGCCTGGCCGGCAATCAGAATCCTCGCTTGCGGATGTAACTGGAGAACCGGCCTTGGGCCCAGCGGCAGGTTTGCCTCGCAGATGGTGCAGGCTCGAACCTCCTTCAGTAAGGACGAGAACGGTTTCATAGCATGCTATCTCTCCATATCGCTTGGCGCCTCAGTTCGCTCATGGGGCTGGTTGCAGTATCTCCCTGGGTGGCCAGGCCCGCGTGGTCGAGCAGCGCTTGTAGCGGATCAGTCATACCGGTCTCCCTTATCGGCCTAGTATAGCCGCTGCCATAGAAACTCGTCATGCCGGTGGCGAATGCCAGCCTATTTGGCCGCTGTAGCGCTTACCCGCCGATGTAAATAGGGTAATCTAGAGCGCCTGTAGGGGATATTTCCCAAACCAAAATTTGGAAAACCGGATATGCCAAAAACGTTAGTAATGGGTGCGAGTGGTTTTTTGGGCAGCCATGTGGTCAAGGAACTGGTGGCCGCCGGGCGCGATGTGCGAATTATGGTGCGTGCCAGTAGCGACACGCGGTCTATCGACAACCTGGCAGTTGAGCGGGTGACCGGCGATATCACCGACCGCAATGCAATCGCCTCTGCCCTGACCGGTTGCGACAGCGTGTTCTATTGTATCGTCGATACCCGCGCCTGGCTGAGAGACCCCGCGCCGTTGTACCAGACTAATGTGGAGGGGCTGCGAACCGTTATGGACGTCGCCCTGGAGTCTGATATTGAGCGCTTTGTCTACACCAGTACCTTTGGCACGATAGGCATAAACGCCTCCGGTATCTCCACCGAAGAGGACACATTCAACTGGTGGGACAAGGCGCCCGAGTATGTGCGCTGTCGTGTGCAGGCCGAAGATCTTTTCATGGCCTACGTTAAGGACAAGGGTTTACCCGGTGTCGCCTGCAATGTGGGTAATACCTACGGTACGGGCGATATCGTGCCGACACCTCACGGCAAGATGATAAAAGATGTGGCCTGCGGGCACATGCCGTATTACTGGGACGGCGGCGGCCCCTCGGTGGGTATTCGCGACGCCGCCCGGGCGATGATACTGGCGGAAGAAAAGGGTCGTATCGGCGAACGCTATATCGTCGCCGAGCGTTGGATGGATTTTCAAGAACTGTTTGCCTGCGCCGCGCAGGCGGCGGGTGTCGAACCCCCGAAAATACGCATACCCCTGTTCCTGCTCTACACCATGGCGGGCATTGCCGATGTAATATCCTTCTTTACCCGCAAGGATAATCGTTTGAGTGTCGCCTCTATTCGTTGCTCCACATTGTTGCCCAACGTCGATAGCAGTAAGGCCAGGAACGAATTAGGCTGGAAGCCGGAACCCATTGAGGAGTCGATTAGGGAAGCGGTGGAGTTTTATCGGAGTCTTTCCTGAGTTGGTTAATTGGGCGATTGCAAATTGCGCCCAATAAACGTCCACTCATACCGTCACAACTGGGCACAACACTTTTTGTATTTCTTACCACTGCCGCAGGGACAAGGGTCATTGCGACCGACTTTTGGAGTATCGCGTATAAACGGCTCATCATTGGCGGCGATAGCGGGAAGTAGCGAAGGATGGAACTCCGGTGTGGCTCCACCGCCTCGTTGCTGCAACCAGTAGGCATAAATTCGTCTCGCAGCGGGCTCAATCTGTCGCTGCCAGAACTCGACCTCTTCCTGCGCCATGTCATCCAACTGCTTCCAGCCTTCCTCGGTGGTGAACATCAGCATGGGGGCGAGATAGTCTTCCAGCGCGCCGGGCATTTCAGCCCAGCGATCAGGGCGTAGTGCAACCCCTTTCATATACCCCTCACACCACTCATCGACCACGGTGTAGCGCTTGTCCTCAACAGTGCGCTCCATAAAACAGGGCTCATAGTCCATAGGGGCTTCCAGCAAGGTGGATGCAGTACTGTTCAGGTGGCGGATGAGCAAACTGAAAATTTTCTGAAAATCCTCCTCGCTATCCCAACCGGGCGAGTTCTGCGCATCTCCCCAGATCACTTCCAGCCAATCTGAGGGTGCTATGGCGTCCGGGCCGCTGACGACAGCGGTGAGGAAGCCGTCTAACTCGGAGACGCAAAAAATGCCCTCTTCGTTGTCCAGCGACATCAGGAATTCCTCGAGCTCCGAGTATTCTGCATCGGCCAGAGGAGAGAACAGATCGGATGATGAGGTCACGGGTCTACCCTTACGTAATTCATTCTGGATAGTAATTATTGCATTAAACACAGTATGTGCCATGTTATCTCCCATATTTTCGCGCGGAAGATACGCTACTTATAAGATCGAATACTCAAAAGTATGCTAGAAACTTCCAAAAAGTGGAAGTATCTGGTATTTTATTAATTTAACTAACATCCGGTTTTGCGAGCAGCGGAGGGTTGGGGGTAGGCCTGCGATGCAAACATTAACTCGGCAGTTGGTAGATGAAGGGCTGGGAGACCGGGTGTTAACGGTCTCTCAGTTGAGTCGACTGATTGAGGGCTCTAGTCAGCGTCGGTACCATCTGGTGAATCGGGCTATGAAGGCCGGGGAGCTCATCCGTTTGCGCCGCGGTCTTTATATGCTGTCCGATAAATACCGGAGCAACCCTTGCCACCCGTATGTATTGGCACAAATGTTGGTGCCAGGCAGCTACGTGTCATTGGAAACGGCATTGTCCTTTCATGGCTGGATTCCTGAGGCGGTCTACACGACTGCATCTATTGTGCCCACTCGCAAGGGGAAAGATTTTAACCACGAGCAAATGGGGCTGTTTTCTTTTCATCCACTGGCTACTCAAACGGGATATTTTCTGGAATTAGTTGAGCGTGTTCAGCTGGGTGGACAGACATTGCTAATGGCGAGCCCCATTCGTGGATTGATGGACCTCGTGTGCCTCAAAAAGATTGAGTGGCAGGGTTTGTCGTGGATCGAACAGGGGATGCGCATCGAGGAAGAGGCCCTGGGTCGTGTGACGGGATATGAATTGCATACATTGAAGCAGGTGTATAAACATAAAAGGGTTCAGCATTTCCTCAATAAGCTTGAAGTCGCACTGGGTTTGGAGCTAGGGCATGATTGAGATTATTCAGCAGCGGTTGGACAGATATAGGGCAGCGAACGCTGTCGAGGAAGAACAGGCGACCAAGGAGATTATTCAGGAAATTGCTCTTTATGCATTATGGCGGGCTAACTTTTTTGAAGTGGCTGCGTTTCAGGGGGTCCCAGTTTAAGGATTTTCCAACAGACTATGAGGTTTGTCATCAGGATCTCAGCAGTAATTTTGCGTTGAAGATTCATGCGCTGCTGTGCCGGCCTTTTTTAAAGGGCCGCGACTGGTCCGATTTTAACTGGTATATCAAACAAAGCATCTCGCCGAACTTGCCTCACCTAAAGCATGCATTGGTGCAGTATGGTCCATGGAGGGGAGAAAGTGATCTGCTTGTGGATTTGGACTGGTTGAAAGCAACGCTGCAGGAGAAAATCGATAGTATTAATTGGAAGGAAGCGGCTGCAGATGTTGTACGGTTTATGAAATCTGCCGAAGTGGCGAGTTTGCGCTTGTGGAGTGTGCGATTTTTTTCTCAGAAGTAAGAGCGACTTGTCTAGTCACAATGGATAGCAAATCAACCCCGTGAAGGGCTATTGCAAATTGCGCCCAATAAACGCCAGCAACGGGCCAATCACGTTGTTGGTCTCGTCGTCATCCGCCGTCACGATATCCACGTGGGCATAGCCCTCGGAGATATACACTTCGAAGCCGCCCGCCACATCGCCGAAGGTGGGGAAGGCCTCGTTAGGATTCAACCTATCCAATACGCGCCCGCTAATGCCGTCACAACTGGGTGCCGTGCAAACCCCAATAGCGTCGGCAAACCCGAGCCACCTGGCCGGGGTAGGGGTCAGGCCGTTGCTACCACCGAAAGCGATCACCGGGATGTCGATCATGGTGGCCTGGGTGAGGTTGTCGATATCGCTGCGGCCCCTGCCCAGCGGCGGGGGGGCGGACAGGGCGCGGGTGTCCAACCCCAGGTCACTGGTCACAGATAATCCCGAAGAGGGATAATACCAATCGGAGAAGTTGGTGGCACCGCGGTAAAAGCTGGGCAGCATTCTGCCCTCCAGATCCGAGGGTTCAACTTCCGTGCCCCACACGCCGATGTCGGCAATCGTTTCCGGCGCGGGGCCGTTGTCTACAAACGCCGCAGCGGGAATCCCCTCGCCCTTGCTGAGCCAGGTTTGCACGCCGTCAACCACCGGGCCCTCGAAGCCGATGGAAGTGGCGAGAAAACTGGCGACGCTGGCCGCCAGGCCATCGTCGTCCAAAAACTTGCCCAGCAAGGTGGTGGAGGAGGCGGCACCGGTCCCCAGCAGGACGGTAAGCACGCTGAGTTGCGGCACCTGGGCAATAGCGTTATTGCCCTCTATGCCGCCCTGATCTATTTGTAGAATGGATTGCACCGCATCGCCGTTTTTTTGTGCATCCAGTGCATTCACCTCGGACACCGCCAGCAACTGAGGCGATAACAGCCCGGCCAGTTCGGCAAAGGCACCCAGCGGTTCAACACAGGAAGTATTACTAAAGGCGGCACAATCCACACTGGCGGTGGCCACGGTACAAACGGTGGCGCCATCGATACAGCGCGGGGCCTGATCGCGCACCGCGCCATACAGGCCGCCATCAAAACGCGCTTCAATCAGATCCAGGGTGGCTTCGTCCGGTGGCGTGGTGCCAAGACTGCCCCCGCCGCCCTCCAGCAGTACAAGCCCCCGCACTTTTTGGTAGCCCGGCTCCGGCGAGCCTCCCGCCAGGTTAAAATCGGTGGCGGCATAGCGCGCGGTATAGCCGGTGCCCGCCGAGTGGCCGCCCAGAAACACGTTGTTATTGCGGGCCGCGTCGCGCGCGGCATCGATCACCGCATCGATATCCTGGGAGTGCACCAGCGTTGTCCACTGGGCCATAAACGCCGTATCGACATGGCTGTTATAAAATACCGCCCGTCGGTTGGGCCCCTCTACCAGGGCCGGACCAAGCTCCATCCCCAGGGCTTCGCCAAACAGGAAGTCCAGCCCCACTATGGGCTCGCTAAGGCTTTCAGCGATATCCAGCCCCACAGTATCCTCCAATTGATTGGAGCGCCGGTCCACCGCCCACACCTCCAGCACCAGGTTGTCCTGCTCGATCGCGCGCCGGATCAGGTTTTCGGCCAGGATAAAGAATGAGGAAGCGCCGCCCCAAAGCCCCGGAATAGTCACCAAAATCGCATCGGGCTGAAACGTGTCCTGATCTGACAGGTAGTAGCGGGTGTAGCGGGCGTTGTTCAGATTAATATCGCTGCTGCCGAAGTGGGTGATTAAATTCGCGTTGCTCACCACCACGCCGGGCGAGCCCGGAGTAAAGGCAGGCGTTGCTACACTGGGCAGATCGACGGTTTGCTGGGTGAAAATGCTCTCCACCACAATCGGGGGCTCGACTGGCGGTACCGTGATATCGGCAGGCGAGTCGCTGTGATCGGAGCAGGCCAGTAGCAGGCAGGTGCTGAAAGCGAGACAAGAGAATCTTGTTGATTGATGCATGGCAGAATCCTTTTTGTCAGCATAGTGGCAGGTATCTTTTGGGGAGACAAGGCATCGGTCTCCGCAACGATTTGGTCGGTGTTGGTGGGAATCTACCCGGGCCTTACAGCCCTGGGGTGAGTTGGTGATCGAGTTAGCGTAAAACACACCCGGACAAATTACTCCCCCTCCTTTGCGGCCATTTTTTCAAGCTGTGACTCGAGCTTGCCGATGATTCGCA
>SMVB01022295.1_pt1 | contig 11517 bp, 10 predicted proteins | sample 2456461 | NCBI WGS metagenome assembly SMVB01 (sample SAMN11095934, study PRJNA526329) | marine sediment metagenome | biome: Marine sediment; feature: Surficial sediment; material: Deep marine sediment; isolation source: Hadal surficial sediment | place: Pacific Ocean | collected 2014-05 | depth...
CACCCAAAAATGGCCTGATTTCATAGGTTGGATCCATATATCGATAAACTTTGACGCTAAAACGAACTTTTAGTAGACATCATTGGGGATCCGGTTAGAATTTGACCCTCTAATCCCCTATTTTCCGATCTAGCGATCTCCAGGAGTGAACGGTTGGAGCAAAAATACCCGACTGGAGGCGAAAAACTCATCCAATGCCTCGAGCGGTAGGGTGTCGAGTACATTTTCGGCCTCTCTGGCGGGGCCGTCATGCCCATGTTCGATGCGCTGGTGGATTCCAAGATCAAATTGATCCTGGTGCGCCATGAGCAGGGGGCGACTCACATGGCCGACGGCTATGCCCGGGCCACCGGCAGGCCCGGGGTGGTACTGGTGACCTCGGGCCCCGGCGCCACCAACACGGTCACGGGCCTATTCACGGCCCTGATGGACTCGGCCCCGATGGTCGTGATCACGGGCCAGACGATCTCACCCATGCTCGGCAAGGACGCCTTCCAGGAGGCCGACGTCACCGGCATCACCTACCCGGTGGTGAAGCACTCGTACCTGGTGAAGGACGGCAACGACATCCCACGCATCGTGCGCGAGGCTTTCCACCTGGCGCAAACCGGTCGACCGGGTCCGGTGTTGATCGACGTTCCCAAGGACGTGGGACAGGGGCCGTGTACGGCGCCGTTCACCGATGAGCTCGACCTGCCCGGTTACGAGGTCCCGGGCCGCGGCGATCCCGCGCTGGTGGCCGAAGCCGCGCGCCTGCTGGCCGAGGCGAAGCGGCCGCTGCTCTACGTGGGACACGGAGCCGTCATCTCCAACGCCGGCAAGGCCATCACCAGCCTGGCCGAGAAGCTTCGCGCTCCGGTGGTCAACACCCTGCTCGGCAAGGGCGCAGTCGACGAGACCCACCCGCTCCACCTCGGCATGCTCGGCATGCACGGCACCGCCTATGCCAACAAGGCCGTGGTGGACTGCGATCTCATCATGGCGATCGGGGCCCGCTGGGACGACCGCATCACGGGCAAGGTGGAAGAGTTCTGCACGGGCGCGGTCAAGATCCACGTGGATATCGATCCGGCCGAGTTCGACAAGATCATCCGGCCCGATGTGTCGATCCTGGGCGATGCCCGCAGGGTCATCGAAGATCTGATCCCCCAGGTCGAAATGGGCGACACCGAAGCCTGGCTCAAGCAGTGCGACCGCTGGCGCAAACAGTTCCCGCTCAAGTACCCGAAGCAGGGCGGACTGCGGACTCAGCACGTACTCGACCGGCTCGACGCCGTGACCCAGGGCGAGGCGATCCTGACCACCGATGTGGGCCAACACCAGATGTGGGCGGCCCAATTCTGCAGAACGCGCCACGGCCGCCACTGGCTCAGCAGCGGCGGTGCCGGAACCATGGGCTATGGCTTCCCGGCCGCCATCGGCGCCCAGTTTGCGCACCCGGACAAGAAGGTGTGGGCCATCTGCGGCGACGGCGGCTTCCAGATGACCCAGGCCGAGCTGGCGACGGCGGCCGTCCACAAGCTTCCCGTCAAGTGCCTCATCATCAACAACAACTACCTGGGCATGATCCGGCAGTGGCAGGAACTCTTCTATGAGAACCGCCTCTCGGGCTCCGATCTCGAGGGCAACCCGGACTTCGTGAAGCTCGCCCAGGCCTACGGCATCAAGGGCCTACGAATCCGCCGTTCGGCTGACGTGGACCGGATCCTGAAAGAGGCCCACGAGTATGACGACGGACCCTGCGTGGTGGTGGCGGAGGTCGTGAAGGAGGACAACGTCTTCCCGATGATTCCCGCTGGAGCCGCCGTCAGCGAAATGATCATCGATCCGCCAAAGACCCGGCTCGAGAAGCCCACGGGAAGCACCTGAGATGAGCAGCGCACAACGGCTGACGGGGCTTGCTCCGTCCATCCATACGATCTCGCTGTTCGTGAACAACAAGCCCGGCGTTCTGGTACGCGTCGCTCTCGTATTCTCGCGCCGCGCCTTCAACATCGAGAGCCTCGTGGTGAGCCCGGCCGCCGAGGGCCGTTTCTCGCGCATGACGATCGTCTGCTCGGGTGCCGCCGAGGCCCTGGGGCAGGTGGTCAAGCAGCTCGCCAAGCTGGTCGACGTGGTACACGCCGTCGACCACACCGACGACGCGTCCTACGAGGTGGAAATCGCGCTGGTGAAGATCGAGTGCGCACTCGACAAGCGGACCGAGATCCTCCAGATCGCCGAGCATTACAAGGCCCGCGTGGTGGACTACGGGACCGACTCACTGGTCCTCCAGGCCTACGGATCGAGCGAGAAGCTCGACGCGCTGATCGAACTGCTGCGCCCATTCAAGCTGACGGAGCTGGTTCGTTCGGGCAAGCTGCTGATGACCCGCGGGAAGGCGGTCACCTAGCGCATGCCGAAGCGGGTTCGCTTCATCCCGGTTCCCTGTCAATCGAGCTTCGACTCATAGCGCGCCCAATTCCGACGCTGCTCGTGAATGGACCCCTCGATGCCGTCCCAAGCCGCGATGTGTTCGATCCGGATCGAAAAGTCGCTCTCCTCCAGGTCCCACCAGGTGGTGCCGAGCGAGCGTGAGCGCGGAATGTGGCGCTGGGGCGGTAGCCCACTGGCGGGTTCCGCTCGTCCGAACTCCACCGACAAGCGGTAGACCTGGCCCGGCTGGGCGATCCAACGAACCGTGCTCGGGCGAATCGATTCCACCTGACGGGTCACGCTGCGATCGGCATCATCATCGGTCTCGCGAAAAAAGTAGTGCACCTGCAGGTCGTAGCTCCCGGGTAGGGCCTCGATGCAGTCCGGGAAGTGCCATTTCTCAAGACGCGCTTCCAGCCAGCCGCCCGGTTGGCCTGGCGACGGGACCGGCCGGATGGCCGAGATCCAGGTGGAGCGCCGCTCGTGGCAGACGACGGCCACGTCCTCGACCGGCAGCATCTGTCCCGGGTACAGGTGGAACCACTGGGCCTCGGGCTCTCTCGGATCGATGTTGGTCATGGGGAACATCGACCCGACGATCATGTTGCCGCCCGCCAGCAGGACCGACCCGGGCGCACTCACCACGACCCAGGGTCCCCGCTCTTCGAGGTCGAAGCCGGCGCGCAGCAGCCGTTTGGACTGCCGGGCCGCCGTCGATGCGTAACAGGCGAGCAGCGAACTCGCCCAGAGGATGCAAAACAGCCTGCCGAGTATGCTCTTCATGCGAGCTCGCGTGGCCCGGTCGTGCAGCATGCGGTGGATTTGTAACCCTTGGCCGCGCTTTGTAAAGTCTGGCCCTAGCGCCGAGAATGGAGTCAATGACGCATCGGCGTTCCCGCATCACCATCCTGGTCGTCCTCGTGCAAACCCTGCTGCTGGCCATGGCTTGCCTGGGATCGGGTTCGCGCCGCTCCGGCCCGCGCGACCGCGACGACAGCCGGGAGGGCCGGGTTCCGGTCATGGCCGCCACGGTGCCGGAAGCCGTCAAGGACGCGACGCAGACCTTCAACCGGCCGCTGCCCACAGCCACCGCGGACGTCGACGCATCGGAGTCGAAGCCCGGACGCCTGCTGATCTACAGCGCCATCACGGGCCACCAGCCCCTGGACAACCAGTCTGCCCCCCAGCCCTCACAGCGCTACCTGACACCCGCTGAGTCGGAGGCCGCCCGCACCCGGTCGATCGAGAAGGAGATCGCCGAGGAGTTGGCCCGCCAGGAGCAGATCGACACACAAGAGGAGCCGCCTTCCGCCGGTGGCATACCTCAGCCCACCGCAGCGGCCGCTGCGGACCTGCTCTCGGCCCCCTACGCCCCGACCCTTCGCGATTTCCCGAGCGGGCTGTTCACCACCGACGAGGTCACGATTCCCGCCGGTCGCTGGCAGAACCCGGGCGACCTCAAACTGCTGCGCCGGAGCCTCGACGTAGACCGCGACGGGAAGCCCGAAGAGATCCGCTACGAAGACCTGCGTACCGGCCAGGTCATCCGCACCGAGCACGACACCGACTATGACGGCGACATGGATAGTTGGGTGACCTACGAATCCGGGCAGCCCGCGGTTCGCGTCCAGGACAACAATGGTGACGGTCGTGGCGACTCCTGGGAGCGGTTCGTGGGGGGCCGAGCGGTGGCCAAGACCCTCGACACCAACGGCGACGACGTAAAGGATACCTTCTATCGCTACACCGACGGCGAACTGCAGGAGAAGCTTCGAGACGCCAACGACGACGGCACCATCGACCGCATCGACACCTACCGTGAGCACCATCTCGTCCGGACGGAAGAGGACCGCAGCCTCAATGGCTGGATGGAGACCTGGACGACCTACGAGGTCGTCGACGATCGCGACGTCGTCGCCAAGGTGGAGCGGGACACCCGCGACCACGGCGAGCCGAACCTGATCGAGATCTACTCGACCCGCAATGGGCGCACCACCCTGTCTCGACGCCAGGAAGATCTCGACGGCGACGGTCAGGCCGATGTGGTCTCGATCTACGAAAACGGCAGGCTGGTCCGGAAGGCAATCTCCGACGAGGCCCTTTCGCCGCTCTAACCGTGCGCCAAATCAAGGAAAATTCCTTCCGCAAGATTTCCGGTGGCTGATTCGTAGAACACGATGCGCGCAGACCGGAGAATCCCGATTTGACGGCCTATCTCACCGCCCATCCTCTGCTGTCGGTCACCTATGGTGTCGGCAGATTCGAGAACGCGGGATCCCAGGGAGGTGCGGGTGTGTCCACCGGAGAGCCTGCGGGAGCGCTGGCCGAATTCGAAGCACGCTTTCGGGAGTACGAGTCCGACGTGGTGCGTTTGTGCCGGCGAATGCTGGGGGCGGACGCGGCGAAAGATGCAGCCCAGGAAGTCTTCCTGCGCGCCCGACAGGGCTTCGATGGCTATGACGCGTCGCGTCCATTTCGTCCCTGGCTGCTCGGCATCACCGGCAATCTCTGCATCGACCTGATCCGGCGCCGCAGCCGCGAAGCCCGTCTGTTCGACCCGCGGGATTTCGTCAACGACGATCTGGTCGACTCCGGGCCTTCGCCCCTGCGCCGTGCACTCGACGCCGAGAGCCGTCGCCGCATCCAGCGAGCCCTGGACCGGCTGCCCCTGAAATACCGCCTGCCGCTTTTGCTGCGTTACCTGCAGGACCTGGACTACGAGAGGATTGGAGAGATCCTCGACGTCTCGGTTGGCCAGGTCGGCACCTTGCTGTTCCGCGCCCGTCTCAAGCTGCGCGAACAGCTGGGAGGATCGTGATGAGCTGCTATCCCGAACTGACGTACGCCCTGTATGTGGACGCTGAGCTGTCGAGCGACGAGGCCCGACCGCTCGAGTCCCACCTGATCCATTGCCTGCTGTGTCGAGAGCGCGTCGTCGCACTGCGCGAGGAGAGCGAAGCGATCGGCAACGCCCTGCTGGACCGCAGCCCCGAACTGGCGGACTGGCAGCCCCGGCCGACGCCGGCGCGCGGACTGGCCCTGGGTATGGGACCCGCCGTGGCGGCAGGCGTGGCTGTCACCCTTGCAGCCGGTTGGGTTTTCGAGGCGCTGCGTCCCGCCGGATTCGAATGGGTCTCTCCCTGGAGCTTCAAAGGAGCCACCGACATGGGTCTGGATCTAGTCTTTCTGCTGCGGGAAGAAGCTCCCGCAGCGTTCGAAGTGGCTGTCGGCCTGGCGGTGATGGCCAGCGCCTCAGCCCTGCTCAGCTTCGCTCTGAGCGCTGTGCTTCGGCGCTGGAGAGGCCCCAGCCTGCTCGCTCTGGCTGGCGTCCTGGCCTTGCTGCTTCCCGCCGGTGACAGCCAGGCCCACTTCGGACTGCACCGACACGAGAACTTCGATCTCGCCCAGGACGAGGTTCACGACGGAACGTTGATCGCCTCCGGCGGCGTCGTCAACCTCGATGGCAAGGTCGCCGGCGATGCGTTCGTGCTGGCCGAACAGCTGACCGTGCGCGGCGAGATCGACGGAAACCTGGTCGCCGTAGTCGGTCAATTCAAGCTCATCGGCAAGGTCACCGGTTCGGTGCACGTCTTCAGCGACAAGGTGGACCTGGACGGTGACATCGAACGTAACCTCTACGCGGCCGCCGATCACCTGAACCTGGCTCCCGATGCCAAGGTCGGAATGGACGTCGCGATCGCTGGCGACAAGACGACGCTCGAAGGCAGCGTAGGACGCGACCTCTACGTCGCCGGAGACTGGCTCGAAATCCGCGGGGAGGTTGGCCGAAACGCAAGAATCTGGGCCGAAGACATCACCCTGTCCGCCACGAGCGAGATCGGCGGGAACCTCGACGCCGCTCTTCCCGAGGGAACCGAAATCAGCGTCCGCGACGGTGCGAAGATCGGGGGCGAGCTGACGACCCGAGTACGGGACTTCGGTCCCCACCAGCGCTTCGCGCGCTTTACGGAGGCCCGATTCTACATGTGGCTCGTCCTCCACCTGACGGCCAGCTTCGCCGTCGGGATGCTATTGCACGCGCTCCTGCCCGGAGTGTTCCGTGAGAAGCTCGAGACGCCGGGCGAGACCTTCCGGGCAATGGCCATCGGTTTTCTGGTGGTGGTTGCAATGCCGATCGCGCTGTTCATCGTTGCCTGCACCCTGGTCGGCATCCCCTTGGCACTCATCGGGCTCGGCCTGTACCTGGCGGCGATCTACATCGGAAGCATCGTCGTCGCCGCTCTGATCGGAAAGGCCATTGTCCATCCGGCCGACGAACGCTGGACGTCGTTTGGATTGGCGCTCCTGGTCGGTCTGCTGGTCGTGATCTTCGTGACCCATACGCCCGTCGTTGGCACCGTCGCGCGTGTGCTCATCATCCTCACGGGTGTGGGCATGCTGGCCGAGCGCTGCCGCGACAGCTGGAACCGGATGCGGGTGACCGTCCGCTGAAGACGGGCGTCGTCCACTGTAGTCCGGCCTATACTCGGCGCCGGAGACGATCCTGTTGCAACCGCGCGCCACCAGAGTCTGGCTGCCGATCGCCATCGTCGCCGCGGCGCTCGCCCTGCGCCTCGGCCACCTGTGGGCCATGCGGCAGGGCCCCTTCTCTCCGGATGCGTTTCTTCCGATCGACGCACGCCTCTATCACCAGTGGGCGATCGACTGGCTCGCCGGAGATTGGCCGCCGGCAGCCCCGTTTGAGCGGCCTCCCCTCTACATCTGGTTCATCGGCTGTGTGTATGCGCTGGCCGGCTCGATCCCGCTGGCCGTGTTGATCGTCCAGACGGCGCTCGGATCCCTGCTCTGCTGGGTCGTCTACGACGTGGCCCGCATGCTCTTCGACGATCTGCGTGTTGCCGCCGGCTCGGCCATCGCCACCGCGATATCGGGGCCGCTGATCTATTTCGACGCCCAGCTCCTGAACGGAAGCCTCGACGTCTTCCTCCAGATCGGCTCCCTGTGGTGCGTTCTGCGCGGCGGACAGAGCGCGAAGCCCGCGACCTGGATCGTCGCCGGCCTCGCCATCGCGCTCTCGGCCATCAATCGCGGCGTGGCCCTGCTGTGGCTCCCCTTCGTTCTGCTCTGGATCTGGCTGCCACCTCGTTGGCGCGAACAGCGGAAAACGGGCGCGCTGATCAGCATCGCCCTGCTGGCACCCTTGGCGATCACTGTAGGACCCGTTGCCTGGCGCAATGCGCGCCTCGACGAACCGAGCCTCGGCGTCGCCTCAGCCAGCGAAACCGTTGCGCGATTGGTTTCGGGTCGCTTCGTCACGATTGCCAGCAATTCGGGAATCAACTTCTACCTGGGGAACCACCCGGTGCTGCGCGACGTGAACCGCCTCGATCATCCCGAACACATGCAGCTCTACGACCGCATTCGCATGGATCCGGCGAGCCGGGGCATCACGGCCTACTCGGCGGTGAACGACGATCTGCTGGCTTCGACGCTCGGACACGTGGCCGATTGGCCGGGCGCATGGCTCCGGCTGATGGGCACCAAGCTGGCAGAACTGGTGAATGGAACCGAGATCGGGCGGAACACGAGTCCCTATGCTGATCGCGGCGACTCTCCGATCCTCTGGCTTCTTCTCTGGCGAACCGGACTGTCCTTCCCGAACGGCTTGGTGATTCCCTTCGGGTTGACCGGCCTCTTCCTCGCCCGGCGCGGCTGGCGCGAACAGCTCCCCGCCATGGCCTGCCTGCTGGTGCATTCGATCTTCATCGTCGTCTACTTCGTGACCGCCCGCTACCGGCTGCCGATGTTGCCCCTGCTCGGAATCTACGCTGTGTACGCGGGCGTTTCACTCTACGATCGGATTCGGGATGGAGCCCGTGCGTCAGCCACCCGGCTTGCCGTTGGACTGATCGCTGCCGGGCTGGTGGCCAATCTCCCGATCGTCAAGGTCAACCGCCATCACAGCTACATCGACCATTTCGACCTGGCCGTGATGTTGATGGATCAGGATCGCCTTCCGGACGCCCTCGAGCAGCTGGAGCGTTCGGCCGAGATCGAACCGACGGCACCCATCGTCGCGATCGCCCGTTGCCGATTGACCCGGCAGATCCGCGGAGCCACCGCAGCGGTCGAGGTGTGCAGACGAGCCGTGCACCTCGACCCGTTTGCAGCCGATGCCCACTACCAGCTAGGCACGGCTCTCGAACAGCTGCAACGCTCAGCCGAGGCGGTTGGCCACTTCAAGCTCGCGTCGGAGCTCGAACCCACCATGGGTGAATTCCGACGGGCTCTTGAACGCGCGCGCCGCTCGTCGCGGCGAAAGTCGCGAGTGTACGGGCGGTGACGCTACGCCGCGTCAACCGTTCGATGACTCCTCGCACTTCTTCTTGGCTTCTAACCAACCCCGGATCATGTCCTGGAACTGCTTGGGGTTGTAGATGTCCTCCTCGTACGACCACTTCATCTTGCCCGCGTACTTGAGGAGGCTGAAGTTGTAGGCCTGATGCAGGCTCCCGTCACCTGGATCCTCCATCCGGTTCCACACGCAGAAGACGACCCACCCCTTCTCCTCGTCGATCATGTACCACTCGTGAGGGAAGTACTTCATCTCGCGATTGGGATATTCGGCCATCGTGGAACAGATCCACTTCCGGATTGCTTCACGTCCACCCATGGTCCCGTACAAATGTTCGACGTAGGTTGCGTCCTCGGTGAAGAGATCGACCCACGCATTCCAATCGCCCGAAACTCCACACTCGAGCGCCGTCTCCCGAAAGAGCTCCAGCGCATCCTCGATCTCGTCGCGGCTCCACCTGCCCATGGCCTGACCCTCCCGCCTGGATTCGTCTCGTGCAGAACGACGAGACTAGCAGGTCGAAAATCCCGGTCGTCGACGAGTCGTCGAAGATTCGCGGGGACTCTAGCGAGGTCGGATGAGGCGAATCAGCGGGACTTCCGCAGCAGCGAAAACCCGGAGCGGGATGGCCGTGGTTCCGGTTCCGCTTCCGACGTACAGACGCGCACCGCGCTGCTCGAAGTGCCCGTGCCAGTAGCCGTGCCGCGTGTGCCTGAGCGGAGTCCGGCCGAAGGCCGTGATCTGGCCCGCGTGGGTATGACCCGAGAGCATCAGGTCGACGCCGGCAAACGCAGCTTCCAAGAAGAAGTCCGGATGGTGGGAGAGCAACACGATGGCTTCGTCGGGCCGAACACCGTCGAGGGCTTCGGCCAGGTCGGGCTCGCCCTCGCTCAGATCGTCTACCCCGGCCAGCCACAAGGTCTCGTCACCTCGCCCAATCCGAACGCCCCGGTTCGAGAGCACGCTGACGCCGTGCTGTTCGAGACAGTGCTGCCACAGGCGCAGGCTCGGATCGGCGTAGTAGTCGTGATTCCCGGGGACCGCGAAGACACCCAGAGGCGCTCGCAGGATCGGCAACGCCTTCGCCAGAATGCGACAGTCCTCGGGGCGAGCGTCCACCAGATCGCCTCCCAGGCAGATCAGATCCGGCTCACAGCGCAGTACCCGCTCAAACAGACGCACGAGATCCGGCTCGGTCGCGAAATGACCCGCGTGCAGGTCCGAGAGAAAGGCGATCTGGAGGCCATCGAGAGCCGGGCCGAGCCGCGCCAGCGAAATCTCTACGGATCGCAGCTCGAGCGCCCTGTCGAGCCGGCGCCGGAGCCAGCGTCCGACTGCGACGCCGTACAGCCATTCGTTGAAACGGGCGAGCCGCGGTCGAAACCAATTCAACGGATGGAGCGGTCGATCGGCACGTTGTCCGGCCGGTCGCGGCGCCCGAGGACGCTCCTCCAACGAGCAGCGCGTGGGAACTCGATGCTGGCGCAAACGTTGGCCCCTCCCGCAGGTGCTTATCGGCAACACCACGCGCCCCGTGAGACCTGTCGACCCGGTGCCAGGCCACGGTAGTCTCTGGCCGCAAGATCGATGTTTCCCCTGCACGACGACAATCCCAGCTTTCGGACTCCGTGGGCCACCCTGATCCTGATCGGGGCCAACCTGCTCGTCTGGATCCTCTTGCAGGGATTCGGTCTTCACAAGCCACTGGCCCATTCCATCTGTGAATTCGGAATCGTTCCGGCGGAGCTGCTTCAGCGGGTCGTGCCCGGGACCCTCTTCCAGCTGACGCCCGACACGGCTTGCCTGCTGGGGGCGAACCCGGCGTGGCATACGCTGCTGACGTCGATGTTCCTTCACGCCGGATGGTTCCATCTTCTTGGGAATCTCTTGTTTCTATGGGTGTTCGGAAACAGCGTGGAAGACGGCATGGGGTCGATCCGATTCCTCGTCTTCTACCTACTGACCGGCCTGTTCGCCTCTGGATGCCAGATCGTCTTCGAGGCCAACTCGACGGTGCCCATGGTCGGGGCCTCGGGAGCGATCGGCGGCGTGATGGGCGCCTACCTCATCCTGTATCCCCGGGTGCGCGTCCACCTGCTGATCTTCCTCGGCTTCTACATCACCCGGATTACCGTCCCCGCGCTCTACATGCTCGCGTACTGGCTCTTCTTCCAGGTCCTGGGCGCCCTGACTTCCGTGTCGGGTTCAGGTGGAATGGCCTTCTGGGCCCACTCCGGCGGCTTCGTGGCCGGGATCGGGCTGGTCTTCGTGTTCCAGAACCCGTCACTCGTCAAGCGCCATCCCCACCACGGTTGGTCGAAGCCCGGCCCACGAGACTGAGAAGACGACGCCAGCCTCGATCTTCGCTACGAATTCTCCGCGCTGCAGAACCGATTCGAGGCGCTCCACCGAAAGGATCCCATGCGCTTCTCCTTCGCGGAATCCATGTGCGACCCGGCCCAGTATCTGCCCATGGCCATCGAGGCCGATCAGTCGGGCTGGACATCATTCTGTGTCCCCGACAGCATCTGCTATCCGGAGTTCTCGGATAGCAAGTACCCGTATACGCCCGACGGCAACCGCGAATTTCTGGAAGGCAAGCCCTTCATCGAGCCCTTCTCACTGATCCCGGCCATGGGCGCCGTCACCCAGAAGCTCCGGTTCACCACCTTCGTGGTGAAACTCGCCGTTCGACAGCCCATGCTCGTCGCCAAACAGGCCGCTTCGGTCGCCGTCATCACCCAGAACCGCTTCGGATTCGGCGTCGGCCTGTCTCCCTGGCCCGA
>SMVB01023271.1_pt1 | contig 11516 bp, 12 predicted proteins | sample 2456461 | NCBI WGS metagenome assembly SMVB01 (sample SAMN11095934, study PRJNA526329) | marine sediment metagenome | biome: Marine sediment; feature: Surficial sediment; material: Deep marine sediment; isolation source: Hadal surficial sediment | place: Pacific Ocean | collected 2014-05 | depth...
TGATGCACCTCAGCGAAGGCGATACGATCGAGGTTACCACCTTGAGCGAGCGGCACACCTATCTTGTAAGCGAAATTTCCATTGTGGATCCCCTCGATATGAGCGTGCTCGAGCCCACAGGAAACGCCACGCTCACACTCATCACCTGTTATCCCTTCCACTACATTGGCAACGCGCCGGAACGATACATCGTTCGAGCGATCCGGGGGTGATATTGGCACGGGGGTTCGACCTCGCCGTCACCGCTAGTTCCCCCGGAAGCACCGCCTGCAACTTATCACGCCAACGTTCCTTAACAGATCGCAGCTACCTGGCTGAATCAGTTAAGTGACCAGCAAGCCAAGGCTGCAGCCGCCTCGAAAGTGAGGTTGTCTTGCTGGCGGTTGGCCGTTCTCCTTGCACGCAAGATTTAAGCCTTGAAAGTGCTGGTGTTGCCCTTGATGAAAGGGGTTACATTCCTGCTAAACGCTACATGCAAACGAACGTGACGAACATCTATGCCGTTGGGGATGTGGGAATGCGAAACACCCCGGTCGATATGGCGCTGGTTCGCGTCGCTCAAGCGGAAGGTCGTAGCGCGGCGTACCACATGCTTGGTGACGACACTGTGCATTCCATGGACCATGTCCCCCACATCATTTTTACCTTACCGATGGTGGCCGGAGCAGGCCTTTCGGAGACGGATGCAAATGAGAAATACGACGAGAACCGAACCGGAAAGTTTCCATTTGGGCGTAACCATCGCGCGCACGCCAAAGGGGCGCCGCTTGGTTTTGTGAAGCTTATCGTAGGACAAGATGGAGATGATCGTATGCTTGGCATACGCGCCATAGGTCCCGATGCGGATTCCCTGGTTTCTGCGGCTTCGAAAATGATAGAGCAACAGCTGCCTTACACCTATCTGTTAGACGCCATTATGCCGCATCCGTCACGGATGGAATGTTTGCAAGGCTGATGTGTGTCTCTACCGGGATGCGTACAGAATGCTGTTCAAGGAGCTAAATTGGTCTGTTAGTCAAGAACGCCATTGTCTTGGTCGATGAGATCGATCAACAGATTGAATCATGCAAGGAACCCCCTACCGCGATACTCGACAGTACTGTCAGTCGCGTGCGTTCGGTGGTGACGGTAGCCACCACCACTGTATCGAAATTGGCCCACAAAAATGCTGCTAAGGCAGGCGGGCCTGTAGAACCACCAGTCGCGCTTCGCGTCGTACTTCGATCTTCACACGTCATTGCGTAGCAGTTGTTTCATGCGCTTCCCTTCAGGCCCGTCTCTGGATTGGAAAATACTTCCGAGCCGGTCAGCGTTGGATCCTTTCGATACTTTCTGCACCAGCATGCCTGAGTTGTAACCCAGATGGAGCGCCTTGGCCAATTCTCCCTGCACGACAAATACCCTCAAAACCTGGCCAGAACATGGGATTATCGAATAACGCAGTTTTTGCAACATTTGAAGAAATGGCAAAGCCGATACCTTCAAAGCCCCCTGATTGGGTGAGTATGGAGCTGATGATACCCACGACTTCACCCTTGCTGTTGAACATGGGTCCACCGGAGTTGCCTTGGTTAACAGCGGCGTCTGTTTAGATGATTTCCAAGGCTACTGCGCCCAGCCCTGCGAGATCAGTATCGAGCTGGTGTTTCCCGGACACGATACCGGTTGAAACCGAGTGGCTGAGTCCAAAAAGGGAATCAATGACGACAATCTCTTCGCCCAGTTTGAGTTTGTCGGAATCGCCGAGGCGTACCACTTTGCTTGAGTTCGCCACTTTTTCAATCAGTAACAGAGCCAGATCCAGAGCGGGATCGCAGGCTACGATCCTGGCCTCTGATTCGGTGCCATCGGCAAATTCTGCGACAACTTTATCGGCGGTTTGCACCACATGGGCCGCAGTGACAACAGGACCTGCGTTATCCCCCAGAACACCGGTTCCAAGGCCTTTGGCAGCGACCTCTTTCACCTTGCCATTGGTCACATCCAGGCTGCGGCCCGCGGTTTTGAGCACGACTACGGCAGAGTCCACTTTGTTGACGAGTTTGACTACATCGGCTGCTGTCTCATCAACTACCGTCAGAAACAACAAGGTGGCAAACGCTATGGCAATTTATCTCGTGATAGGCCGGCCCGACGGCACCAGGCGTTCAGTCTCCCGGTGACTGGAGAGAGACCGCCACAGCGCGGGTAACTCGCAAACGGAGCTGATCTCCTACTTCGACCAGATCCAGGCGAGCGTCCGGGTGAACTTTGACATTGCGTACATCACCCTCTGCGCTCTTGATACTGACGATGCGGTCCGAAAGGTTGATGGCTTCGATAGTGGCAACGACCACGCGGGTCTCCACGCCAAGGATAGTCGGGTCTTCAGCGTCTGGAACTACCTCGACCATACTGGCGTTGCCAATGGGTAGTTCAGAATCTTGTGGCGCGATCACCAGGGCGACTGATTCCACATATTCAGCAATAATGCGGTCTCTGGGCTTGATACTGTCAAAATTCGGCACTCGTTGGTCGACGACGACACGAAATCGGTTGCCTGCAGAGTCGAGAAGTTTGAGCTCCCTCGATTCCGGGTAAACAGCCTCGACGATTACCACACGCTTGATCATAGTGCTGATCACGCGAGCGGGTTTGTCTGCACTGTTGGCAAGAACACTGCCGCAAACGAGCAGTAACGAAAGAGCGAGCAGTTGCATTCGCCTCATAGTCATTATCCTGTCGTTGGCAAAGCCGCTACCGACTCTACTTTATGGCTGATGATCAGATCAGACTCTGTCACCAGGGAAACCTCTTCGACATTGGGTGTGGAAAACGCAGCAGTGGACAAATAGATACGGATTTCCTGACCGCGCCGCAAGTCCCGTGGCCGCACCTTGACGCCGCCAAGCAGCACCCGCGCATCGCCTTCGGGCTTCACCCGAAAGGTATGGTCCGTCACGGGCAAATACAGCGTTACCGAGCTGAAACTGGCGCGGCGCACTACTGCGCGAAATTGGCCATAGAGTTCCCCATTGCGTTCGACTACCGTTTCACATGCACCCGCCAGGTCAGGGAAACGTGCCAGCGCCGCCTCGGTGGGAACAAAATCATCGCAAGTAAGCGCGCTGGGTGTAACACCACTTTCTGCGGCATGCATGCTCAGGCTGAACAGTGCCAGCACAATGCCGATTCCGGTGAGAGCTATAATGCTCATTAATCCTTTCATTAGTCCTTCCACAAACAATCAAGCGCCGCATTCTCTTTGTTTATCGAGCCTGTGTATAGAGGCGATGTTTTCCAATTATAAATAATGGAATGGTCCTCCCCTCCCCGAACCCGGCTTCGATGAGTCAAACTCAAACATGACGAAGACTATCGTGTTGATGGTGCGCCAAACAGAACGCTGGCCTAAGGGATATCAGAGGGTGCATCAATTTTGTGGCAGAGAGAAAGTTTAACGAAAGGTTAATCCGTCCAATGAGTTGCGAAGAGTAAAATAAGTGTGATGGCGTGAAAGGTAAGGACCGGCATGCTTGAAAACCTGGCAGGCTCAATGGCTTTCCTTGCGAAAAGGCGCTGAAATGATGAGGACGAGAATGCGCATATTCCATCAGGGCCCGAAGTTCGCATAACTGAGAAGTCGGATATATGGCTGCAACTTTTTCTTCAGCTACACATCGAAATTTTCTCTTGCAAACGGGGGCGGACCATATATGAGTCTGAAGCGCCGCGTTTACGCGGTCGCTGAATGGACTGTGCGGGTGGTTTAGGTGCTGATAAGTCAGTTTCCCCAAATTTCTATATAGGTCATCTCTTCCGCCGGGGTGCGGGTAACAGTACCGAAGGTACCCATTGGAAACCCAATGGGTATCGTCACGACAACGCCGTAGTCCTTAGGAATTTTAAAGTAGGCGTGCAGCTGCTCTTCAAATACCTGGTGCATGGTGGTGAGCGCGGCTCCAAGCCCGAGTGCGCGACACGCGAGCAAGATATTCTGTACACACGGATACACCGCACCAAAGTTAGGCGGCCCTTCGCCGATACGTTCTTCAGCGGGCACTTTAAACGGCCAATCACGTTTACCGCACACGAGTAGTAGATAGGGTGCTTCGTGCATGTGATCCATTTGGTAGTAGAGGGCCTTCAACTGCCGGCCTGGTTTTGATATTCGACTTCCACTGCCTTGCCCGACTTTGAAGCGTGTTTCGATAGCTTGTGTGTAGCGGTCGGCAAACCATTTTTTCCTCGCCGGATCTGATATCAGAACGAACTTCCACGGTTGTGTATTTTGCCCTGAAGGCGCCTGCACGCCGGCGTTAAGAACCTTCCATATCATTTCCATAGGCACAGGGTCCGGTTTCAGTCTGCGCATCGCGCGGACATTTCCAACAAGATCAAAGAAAGGTGGGTTTGTGTTTTCTGTCATGACGTTGCTCTTAAATGTGTTCTTCGCCGGTTGGCAGCATCAACCTCAAATCTGGAGGTCGGCAGAGGATAGGTATTATTAGAGTGCGGTTCAAGGAAAGGGCTGTGTATAAGAAGTGATGGGTGTGGTTGTGCCATCGGGTTGATTCTTAAGTGAGCGTTCGAAGTCCAGTAGCGCAATATCTTTCGGAAAAAAGATTGCCCAGTTCCACTCCAGAAAAAGGCGTACCTTGCGTGCCAAAGTGGGAATCTTGGAAAGATAAAACCCTCGCCAGAGCAGCCAGGCAATAATTCCTGACACTCGAAAACCCCCTATTTCTGCTACCGCTTTGCGATGGCCTACAGCCGCGAGTTGTCCGATAGCCCGATAACGAAACGACTTCAGTGGTTGATTCCTGACGGCTCGCAACAGGTTAGCCGCTAACGCGGATGCTTGCCGTATTGCGCACTGTGCGGTTGGAGGACAGGGAGGCTTGCCTTCACCGCCATTCCGCACGCTGGCACAATCGCCAATCGCCCATATGTTACTGGTCGAAGTAACCTGCATGTATTGGTTGGTAGGCAAGCGGCCACGGCTGTCCGCCAGGGGTAGTGCCGCGACGAAGGCCTGGGGTCGGGTGCCAATGGTGCACACAACGGTGGCACCATCTACTCGTGTGCCATCGTTCAGTTGCACGCCGCGTTCATCAACACACGCGACCCGCGAATTCAGCCGCACCTTGATGCCGCGCTTGCGCATTAGCCGTTCCGTATAACGACCCAATGATTGCGAGAGTTCGGGTAACAAACAATCCGATCCATGCAGCAGTTCAACGAAACAATCCTCCGGCTTAACTCGCTTGAACAAGGGTACTGCATCGATTAACAGATCCTGGATCTCGCCTGCAACCTCCACGCCACTAAATCCACCCCCCACCACCACGACACGGCTCAGCCAACGCTTCCTCTGGATATCCTCGATAATGGTTGCCTGCTCCAGAGAACTGATCACCCGATTACGTAGATACAGAGCATCGCCTAGATTTTTCAGCGGTAAGCCGTGCTCGGACATGCCTTCGATGAGTGACACGTTGGCGTCGACACCACAGGTCATCACCAGGTGATCGTACTTGAGAGTTCCTTCGGCAGGGGTAGAGTAGCTGACCGTTTGCTTTGTCGTGTCAATCCCGTTGACAGTGACCATGCGCATCCGCGTCCGTTTCAAAATCCTGCGCAGGGGCGCAACTGCATGACCGGGTAAAACGGATGCCCCAACAACTTCGGGTAAAAGGGGGCTGTAAGTCACAAGGTTGGTTTTACTCAGCAGAAAGATATCCCAGCTCTTCGGTAGTGTTCGTTCCGGTCGGCGTGCCAAAGTCACCCCGGCAAAACCCCCACCTACAATAACCACATTCTGTTTTGACATATTTTGTCCCGTGCTGTCGATCAAATACATGCGGGGCACACGTCGCCCCATAAACAGACAAGGACTTTCCAGAAACGATCCCGTGGATTTTCAATAAAAGAAATTTATTTCTACTAGGCGCTTGATCACCACCACGTTTACTCCCGGGTTGCTATCATCAGCAAAACATCATTGCGAAGCGTATCCATAGCCTCCATTGTCGTATCGATACCGGCCTGTTGAGCACCTAGCTTCGGCTAGTATTTCAATGTAGACCGTGCTCGTGTTGCGGTTTTTTTTAGCTTGTTCGTTGCGCTATGTGTTGTACATAAGTCCGATCAACACCATCATCAGGACTTCTTAAAGCCAGCCAATCGCTCGGCCATGTCAGGGCCGCCACCAGGGCTGTTGTCGCGCTCAAACTGAATGCCGTCTGCCAAAGTGCGATCAAGCCCACCGTTGATCAGCATCTTGTCTGCACGCAAAGTGAACCATGAATTGGCCAGAAAAGAAGTCGCCATGGCGATCGCTGCGTCATCGAGTTCGGTGTCAGGCACGCATTTGTTAGACAAACCTATGTCGACGGCTTCGGCACCGCTGACCACCCGACCGGAAAACATCATTTCTTTCGCTGCGAGCAGGCCGATCCGTCGCGGCAGACGTTGACTCATGCCCCAGGTCGGTGACATGCCCCACTTGCCGTGGGTGTCGGAAAGTTTGGCGGATTCACCGGTAATCATTAAGTCGCAGGCCAGAGCAAGCTCTAATGAACCGGTGTAACAATGACCCTGCACTGCGGCGATAACAGGTTGCGGTAGACGCTCTATGGCTTCCAGGGTTTTTGCCTGAAAGTGGGGGCTTGGCGGCCGCTCGCCGGACTGAATTGCCTTCAGGTCGTTGCCTGCCGAGAATGAGCGTCCTTCGCCACGTAGGATCACGCAGCCTATATCATCGATTTGCCCCTCGATCGTATCGATGTGATCACGCAGTTCGACGAACAGTGCCGGGCTCAGTGCGTTCAGAGTTTCCGGGCGGTTCAAACTTAATATTGCGATGCCGTCTTGGTCGCTGCGTTCTACCAATGCCATGTTTGCTCTCCGTTATGTTAGCTGTGACGCCACGCGCCAAGCCAGATTGACGATGCGGTGACTATGCCATACAAAGCCATACCGATGGCAAGACTTGCAAATACCCAACCGACGCCCAGGCCAAAGACGGACACCGCCAGCGTGGCGCCGCCAGCGCCGACCGCAAAGCGGATAAAATTAGCGGCTACCGGCCAGGCGACTTTGCCGGCACCTTGGGATGCAAAGTACAGAGCCAGCCCCATGCCTTGGAAGGCAAATGCCCAGCCTGAAAAACGCAGGTACATTGCGCCTGCGGCCATGGTGTCCGGATCTTCGGTAAACAAGCCAATCCACACATTTGGGAAGATCGCCAGAGTCAGGCCGACCAGACCCGTAACGAGTGCTGCGATGCTGCCACCGACAAAGGCGATATGTTCCGCGCGTTCAACATTTCCCGAACCGACATTCATCCCCACCATGGTGTTCATCGCGGCGCCAAAACCGAAAACCATGGGGATCAACAGAAATTCCAGCCTTGAGCCGATACCATAACCGGCGATCATGGCCTCCCCAAAACCGCTGATCAGCCCATTCACGATCATTATCGATGCGATGGTTAGAAATGGAGATACAGCGGCTAACGCACCGACCCGGAGAATGTCTACAAACAGGTCGAACGACAGCCGTGCCGAGACCCATTCGAGTTTGACGCTCATGTTGCCAAAGGCAAGTTTCAAAAAGGCCAACAATGCATTGATGCTGGCGACGGTAACAACGGATATGGCAGCGCCCAGAATGCCTAACTTGGGAGCACCGAACCATCCCAGCACCAGCGCACCGGAGAGCACCACCTGCACGATGCCGCCGCCTGCCATGAGCAGAGCAGGGAAACGCATTTCACCCATGCCGCGGAAGGTCCCAGATAACAAAGCTGTCATCCAGATGCCCGTGCACCCGCCAAACATCACGGTGCCGTAAGCCATCGCCTGGTCGAGTACTGCACCTTGTGCGCCAAGGGAGCTCAGCAATCGTTCTCCGAATATTTGAAATGCGCAAAGAAAAAACACGCCTGCGCAAACCGCAATGACCAGCGCATGCCACAACAGGCGGCGAGCGCGCTCTATATCACCGGCACCCAGCGCCCGGGCAATGGAACTGGCGATGGCACCACCCAAGGAGCCACCAGACAGCATCTGCATGAGCATCAGTCCTGGAAAGACGAAGGCCATGGCTGCAAGAGATGACGTACCCAGTTGGCCGATATACCAGACTTCGGTCATGCTGACGCTTGCCTGCACCAGAAAAGCCAGGGCATTTGGTGTTGCCATGCGCAACATGACCGGCAGCGGGTTGCCGCTCAATATTTGTTGGGTACGCTGGTCTGTGTTGCTTTTATTCAAGCCGGGCTGGTTCAAAAAGAGTGCCTTATAAACCCAGCACCATTTTTGCGACGATATTTCGTTGCACCTCATTGCTGCCGCCGGCTATAGAAGATGCGCGATAGTTGAAGTAGCGAGGGAATGCCGCAACGCCAGCATCGGGGCCCACAATGGGGATGTTCTGACCAACCTGGCGTGCTTCAGGCTGATGGGGAGAGGCATAGAAACCGAGTGCTTCCACCATCATTTCGGACAGATACTGCCCCATATCCGCGCCCATTGTTTTCATGATCGATGATTCTGGTCCCGGACTGCCGCCTTTTGCTATTTGCGCCATGATGCGGAATTCCGTGAATTGGATGGCCTCAACCTGCACGCCGATTTCGTTCAATTTGCGTGCGAAGCTTGATTCATCCACCAGACGTTGGCCGGAAGCGTTGGTTTGTTCGGCCAGGTCGCGCAACCGTTGCAGCGCGGTGTGGAAACGTGCTGCGCCACCGCCACCACGCTCGAACTCCAGCAGGTATTTGGCGACCGTCCAGCCTTGGTTCTCCTCGCCGACAATATTGGTTTTGGGTACCGCAACGTTATCGAAAAATACCTGATTCACTTCATGCGTGCCCGAGGCGAAAACAATGGGCTGCACGGTGATGCCGGGCAGGTCCATATCCAACAACAAGAAAGTAATGCCTTGTTGAGGTTTGCCGCTGCCGTCGGTGCGAACCAGGATAAACATGCGGTTGGCGTGATGGGCGTGGGTGGTCCAGATCTTCGAGCCGTTAAGAATCAGGTCCTCGCCTTGAGTTTCAGCCTTGAGGCTCAGCGAGGCGAGGTCGGAACCGGAAGTGGGTTCGGAATAACCTTGGCACCAATAGTCTTCGCCGGACAGGATGCGCGGTAAATAATAGTCCTTCTGCGCCTGGGTGCCGTGACCGATCAACATCGGACCGCACATGCCAAGACCCATAGGCGCCGTGCCGGGGGTACCTGCCAGACTGGTCTCAGTGGTCCAGATATATCTTTGCATCAGGTCCCAGCCGGTGCCGCCATACTCTTTAGGCCAGGCGGGCGCGACCCATCCCTGGCGATACAGTATTTTGTGCCAGGCCATGTTGTGCTCGTACTCGAGAAACATTCCCGGGCAAAAAGCACTCGCCTGCTTTAGTTCGTCGGTCAGTACGCGGTCGAGAAACTCCCGGACTTCAAGACGAAACGTTTCATGTTCGGCGCTGTACGAAATATCCATCTTCTTCCTCAGTTAAGCATAGACAGGGCCATGGATTCTAACGCGAACACATGTTCATCGTGAGCATTGAGTCTGCGCAGCGCATTGGCCAGGTCGGTGAGGTAGTCAATATTGCGCCCGCTGGGACCGGAACTGGCTAAGATTTGTGCAGCGATCTGGGGTAAATCAGCCTCGCCGAGATAGGCAAAATTGTCTTTCGGCGCGATGTAGACTAAACCCGCAACGACTGTGCCAGCCGCCAGGTGAAGATCTGTCGCCACTCGTTCGTAGCCGTTTTTTTCCCGGTAGTCGAGGCTCTCAAAGGTGCTGGTGACGACATCGGCCTCAATGAGGTAGGCCATGCCAGTGCAGGATTCTTGGGGTTGAGCAATGAGCGTCACCACCCGGCCGGGATGGTCCGGGACGCCACGGTGGTCGTGGGAGCCTTGCCAGAATCTTCGAGTGTAACCGGGCAGGCGAGCAGGGCTGGCTTGAAGATAGTTGAAGCCAGGGCGCCAGATCAGCGAGCCGTAACCAAATACCCATTGTGCTGTCGTATCGCTCAAGGCTGTGGTATCGCTCAAAAATGTTCTCCTCAATGGAAGATCAGTCGTCTATGGATGCAGGCGGCTGATCCTGGGTAAATAGAATATCCAAGGACGGGCGCACGCCCTGGGTATCTTGGCGAGACTCGCGCCAATCAGCGCGTACAGATTGACGAAACAAATTTCCGGAGGCTATCGGGCGGTCGAATTCAAGCGCGCTCCGAGATTCCCAGCCGTCATCGGTATCCCACAGAAAGCGCTCAGTGTAGCGACCGCGCCAGTTTTTGCTGAGTTGGTGTTGATAGCGGAATCTGGGGCCCAGGTTTAGCGAAGGGTTATTGAGCCGGGTGCCGACTGAAAAGCTGCCGTGGTAGCCGTTGTTTTCCTGAAAAATGTAGCGCAAACCCAGCGTAGGATCATCCAGGGAATCTTCCTCGGCATCATCGAACACATGCGCTGCGCCGTCCTCAAGCTCAGCTTCGTCCGCATTACCCTGGAAGGTGAGACTCAAGCGCCTGGATAAGTTCGGCAGCTTTAATCTGGCACTGACGCGCACTCGATATTCGTTCGAGGCGCGTTCGCTGTATGTGGCCGATTGTCGAAGTTCCAGGCGTGATTCTGCCTCTTCTTCTTCAACACTGGGGTCATCGAAAAAAGCGTCTAGCCAGCGCGCGATAGAATCGCCCCTGGCAGCAATCGCCTGTTGGGTACGTTCGGTACGACCAGATTTTTCGTCTTCAGCAAAACCCTGGCCGGACAGTGACAGCAGCGCGCAGAAACAGAAAGCTTTAAGCAAGCCCTTGGGACACGTCGTAAGCATGCTGGGTCTGCTTCTGCAGGTCTGGTGACAATAGAAAATCCGCGGCGGTGAGCGCTAAGGATTTGGCGCCATCCAGTGCGGCGGCGTCGCCTGTTTCCGACCCTGCCCATTTCTCAAATTCCGGGTTGTGGATCACCACATGCGGTGGTGCGACCGCCAACATTGGATGTATCGAAGGTACCCGGTGACTGACGTTGCCCATGTCGGTGCTACCTGCGCCGAACTTCAGCGCTTCTTCAAACGGCACGAACTCTCGCCCCAGAGACTGGGCATGGTCGCGGAACTGGTCGGCCAGTGGCCAGTTTGTATTGAGATCCAGATAGTCGACGCCGGCCCAATTAACTTCCACCTCGCAACCACTCCCTTTGGCGCCTGCTTCGAAACAAGCTTGAACACGAGGTTTCAAGTCGGCTAGCGCGTTTTCATCTGCGGCGCGCACGTAAAATTCCCCGGAGGTTCTATCCGGCACGATATTAGGCGCCGCGCCGCCTTCGGTGATGATGCCGTGAATGCGTTCGCTGTTGCGAATGTGTTGGCGCAGATTAGATATGGCCTGGTAAGCCAGCAATAATCCATCGAGTGCGTTAATGCCTTTGTGCGGCATGGCCGAGGCATGGGCAGACTTACCATGGTAGATCACCTGAACTTCTGCCACGCAGATGCACGGCATGGAGGCCAGATTGACGCCA
>SMVB01123287.1_pt1 | contig 11515 bp, 8 predicted proteins | sample 2456461 | NCBI WGS metagenome assembly SMVB01 (sample SAMN11095934, study PRJNA526329) | marine sediment metagenome | biome: Marine sediment; feature: Surficial sediment; material: Deep marine sediment; isolation source: Hadal surficial sediment | place: Pacific Ocean | collected 2014-05 | depth 0-1...
AAGATGCTGTACAACCAGGCGCAACTTGCTCGCATGTATGTCCATGCCTGGCACCTGACTGGTGATGCTGGCCTGGCGCGCGTGGCCCGCCAGACTCTGGATTATGTGCTGCGTGACATGACCGCAGCGGACGGTGGCTTCTACTCGGCCACCGATGCCGACAGTCCCGGTGGCGAGGGCCTGTTTTTTCTCTGGACTCCAGAGCAAATGCGCAGAGCGCTGTCCCCGGCCAACGCTGACTTAGCCATTGATTTATTTGGCGTAACCGAAGGCGGTAACTTCGAGGGCACGAATATCCTCCACCTGCCCGTGTCGTTGAGCGAATTCGCAGCCCGGCGAGACATGCCGCTGGCGGCGCTGCTTGCACGCGTTGAAGATATTCGTGCGGTCCTGTATGCGAGCCGGGCACAGCGCACGCATCCGGAGCGGGACGAGAAGATCGTAACTGCCTGGAATGGCATGATGATTGTGGCGCTGGCCGAGGCCGCGCGAATTCTGGACGAACCGCGTTACCGGGAGGCGGCATTGCGCGCCGGCGAATCGCAATGGGAACACAGTCGCCGGGACAACGACAAGCTGTGGCGCGCACGCCTTGACGGGCGGTCCTCGGTAGCCGCGGTTCAGGAAGATTACGCCTGGCTCGCCGATGGCTTTATTCATCTCTATGACTTGACTGGGGGCCTGCGCTGGCTGGAGCGGGCGGAGGTGCTGGTCGCAACCATGAACCGGTTGTTCTGGGATGACCAGGTGAGTGGCTATTTTATGAATACCGAGACCGTGGGCATCGCCACCATGGCGCGACCCAAGGATAGCAGCGACGGCGCCGTGCCCTCCGGTAACGCGGTGGCGCTGCATGTCCTGGCGAAACTGGGGCAACGCACGGGCGACGAGGCGTACCGCAGAACCGCAAATGCCTTGCTCGGAACCTTCGCAGACGCCATCAACCGAAGCCCGGCCGCCTACAGCTATTTGTTGCGCGGAGCGCAACTCCTGGCCGACGGCGCGGCCGGCCCGCAACAATATGCGGCACGGGGGGCGATCAGGATGAGCGCCCGGATGCAGGCAAACACACTGGTGGTGGATCTTGCGATCCGCCCCGGTTGGCACATCAATGCGCACAAGACCCTGCAAGAGGAATTGATACCGACAGTTGTTGGCCTCGAAAAACCCGTTCCGGGTTGGCGTCCCGGTGCGGTGTCCTACCCGAAACCCGTTCTCAAGACCCTCGGGTTCCTACGTGAGGAGCTGGCCTTGTACGAAGGGCAAGTGCGCATCACGATGAATTTGCAACAGACCGATCCGGCCGTTGCCGGGCCTTTGATCCCGGTTGCGCTGCACCTGCAAGCCTGCGATGACAGTGTGTGTCTGCCACCGGAGCGCCGGGTCCTGCTGGTGCGGGCGGCCCGTCCACCACCCACGGCGCCCGGCGTTTCCAAATAAACACAGCGACGCCGGTCCGACCCCGAATAGCGTGCCGGCATTGATCAGAGTGCCGCTATGTTGGGCTGTCCACTGCCCATTCATTTGAGGTTTGCCAGATCCGAACCCGCCGGCTTCTGGAACAGGCGCAGCCCGAATTCCGGTACGATTGCCAGCAGGTGATCGAAGATGTCGGACTGGATATCTTCGTAGGCAACCCATTCAGTCGTCTTTGTGAAGCAGTAGATCTCCAGCGGCAGGCCCTCCGGCCCGGGGGCGAGCTGGCGCACAATCAGCGTCATATCATTGTGTATCTTCGGGTGATTCTTCAGATAACTGTATGCGTATGCGCGAAACGTGCCAACGTTCGTCAGCCGCCGTCTGTTGACATTGGCGTCGACCTCGGTCGCGAGTCCCGTGTTGTAAGCGGCCAGGTCCTGATGCTTGTTTTTGATGTAGTCCTTGAGCAGGGCGAATCGCGTAAAATGATCAACTTCGTCTTGCGTCTGAAAGCGGATCGACGACACGTCCAGAAAAATGCAGCGCTTGATCCGCCGGCCACCCGATTGCGACATTCCACGCCAGTTCCTGAACGAGTCGGTAATCAGCCGATGGGTCGGGATCGTGGTGATCGTTTTGTCCCAGTTCTGCACCTTGACCGTGTGCAGCTGCACATCAACCACGTCGCCGTCCGCGCCGAACTGGGCCATCTCGATCCAGTCGCCGACACGCACCATATCCTGCGCGGTGAGTTGCACGCTGGCGACCAGTGACAGGATCGTGTCTTTGAACACCAGCAACAAAATAGCGGTCATCGCGCCGAATCCGCTGAGCAGCAGCAGTGGTGAGCGATCCAGAACTGTCGCAATGATCAGCACGCCGCCAAAAATCCACACGACGATTTGCACGAGTTGCACGAATCCCTTTAGCGGGCGCTCCTTCGCCATCGGCGAGACCGCGTAGATGGTGTTTGCCGCGCTTAGTATGGCAGTCAGCGCCAGCGTCAACACCAACACGGTGTAGCCCATCGCGACATTGCGTATGAGCAGCGCACCGCCTTCCGGCAGACCGGGGACGAACGGTACGCCAACGAATACGATCAGCGCCGGCACAACCTGCGCGAGACGGCCGAAGACGTTGTGCGCAACCAGCGCGTCGTCCCAGGTGGCGCTGGATCGCCTGGCGACCGTGCGCACGCTGCGGACCAGGATTCGTTTGGCGATCAGATCGACAATGACCGCGGCCACCAGCAATGCCAGCAAGCCCGCAGCAGGCGGCAGGAGGGGGTGAATCGCGTCCATTTGCTCGAACATTTTGTGGGAATCCGGAGTAAGCGGGTGGAAATGGTATCACTCACCGCTCGCCGTCAGTCAATGAAGGCACACAAAGTCAGAGTACCTGCGCGGGCACGAATGACTGCCGTTGCCAGGGATGCCGGGCATCACATCCGCTGCAAATTTTCTCAACTCTTAAGGTTTGTCCGCCTCTACTTTTCTGCTTCCCGTTCGGCAACCAGTCTCTCGTAATCCTCCTGCTCGAGGTAGGTTACATCGACCCAGGCGTGCGCCATTTCGTCGACCGTGCGGTCACCCCAGCCAACCCACTGTTCCGGATCAGGGTTGTTGGGATTTTCCATCGTGTTGTCGTGCCAGGCGGTAATCACGAGTGTCGTACCTTTTGGCAACAGTGGCGCAACATGATCAGCGTAAACATAATTGACATGCCAGTTCCACTGGAAGTTGTTGACGTGACTGAGGAGTTCCTGGCGGCCGTCGGGGTAGATCGCCGCCATGGACATCGCCTTGCCCCGCATGTGCATGTGTGGCTGGAAATTCTCCAACCGCGCCGGGGCCGGCAATACATGCATCTGCTGCGTCACAACAATCTCCCCGGGTGGAATATCGAGGTTCTGAGTGCGACTTGCATCCAAAAATCTCAACACCGTCCGATTCTTCGGCACATAGTCTTTTGGATAGAAATAAACGCCGAGTTCGACCTGGTTGTCTTTGATCTCCTCGCCAACCGCGTGCATATGGACCTCCCAGTGGATCTTCGATCCCGGGAGCATTAATTTTCCGCTGTCCGGGGGGAAGATTTCTCCAACCTTGCCGACTGCCCATTCCATGAACAGTCCGGGGCCTTCCTGCGCATCGGTCGCACCGCTGGCCAGCCCGGTGATGCCTTCTTCATCCTGCTCGAGGAAGGTGAGCGTGTGATGAATAATCCTGCGGCCGTCCGGATAGGAAGGTTTGATCTCGATGGCACGCACCCACCGGGGCTCGGTGATGCCTGTCTCAACGACCGGCCGGAACCATTTATCCATAGTACGGGCCGGGAGTGTGTACGGCTCCGACTTGATGATGAGATCCGGTTCTCCGAACTCCTCGGACAACTGCCAGCGGTTCGGATCCGGGAAATCGACGCGGGGCGGCAAATCGTTTCGATCGCCAAACGGTGTGCCGGCATCGACCCAGCGGACGATGGTATCGATTTCCTCATCGCTCAGCCCCCTGTCGTTTTTGAATTCCTGAATCCCGATCGAGGTATCGATGTGCCAGGGCGGCATCACTCGCGACTCGACTTTGGCCTTAATCGCTTTTGCTTCCTTTTATTACATCCCGATATGTCAGCAACGACATCGGTGCGACCGAGTTCGGTTGATGACACACCTGGCATTTCTCCTGGAGGATCGGTGCCACGTGCTTTGCATAGGTAATCTCTTCTTCGCCCGACTGTGCGAAGCCAGCCTGGCCCCAGAGAAGCAACACGGCCGGGCCGATGCTGTTCCATATCAGGCGAACCAATTTATGCCAGGTCATGACGCCCTGCTCCGCTTTTACTGAATCACGCTGACGTGCACGAATCCGTTCGTCCAGCAACATTGGGCGTGCCCGGCACCATCGATTCCGGAGGCATCGTTGGCGCGCACGCGCAAGACATACGATCCTGGCTCGCTGAAGGTGGCCAGCGTTTTCGCCTCGCCCCCGCTATAGCTGACCTCATGGCTCGCCTCGCTAAAACTCACTTCACCGGGACCCTGGTGCTTGAACCACGTCAGAGTCACCGATACGCCCTCATCCCCGACCGCTCTGACATCCCCCGATCCCCGGCCATCGTCGGAGGCCCAGACAGTCACCGCCAACGGCATGCCGACAGAGGCTGTGAGTGGCTCCCCGGTCACGCCCGCGGGGCCGCTGCCCTCCGCTCCACCCGCATGGAAACTCAAGGCCGGTGGTGTGTTGCCCGAGCCAGCCTCGCCTCGCAGGGCATCGATCTGCCAGTCTTTGTTCAAACTGCCCGGGACAAAGAAAGTCTCGCCACGGATTTTCAGCGTCCAGACGAGTCGCTCATAGCCGAAATCAGCGGGCACCGTCACTGCGAAAACGCCCCATTGCCGGCGCGGTTGAAACTGCGTTGGCTGCCCCTGGTTCGCGGGGCCTGGCTCGAAGAAGTTGTCCGGCCCGATCGGGATCTCCAGCACTTCCCCGAAGTTACGGTTGAAGTAACCGAATGAAAGACTGTATGTCCCATCCGGATTTTCATACCAGCCTTCGAAGACCGGGGTAACCGTTTGACCCTTCATGCTGGGTGGCGCCAGGGGAATTTGCGCGACACTGGTCAGTGAAACGCAAGCCATGGCAAGCAGGAAAATTACGGCAGAGAAACGCTGTCCTGACATCAATTCTCCCCTGGATTCTTGTTATGCGGCCACGGTGCACACTGTGTGTACCTGACAAGTTGGCCGTGGCCTGACCCATCGCCGGCAATGGTTGCGCGAATATCCGGGATCTCGTCGAAGGATCACGAACCCCGATTCCGGCCGGCTTTACCGCATCACCCGCTGCTACTTGCCATAATTGTGACAGCAATCTCGGATATTCCTGCGCCTGAACAATATTCTCGTATTTTACAAAGCTTTAAATCAGAAGATGAAAATCTTCCGGTCCCGGGCAACTCCTGACAGGGACATGAGCGAGGCAGCGCACATGAATCAGACTGCAGACGCTGCAGACAAGCCACTCGTTCTGGTAGCCGACGACGATGCGACTCATCGAAAGGTGCTTCAGGGCGTCCTGGAGAAGGCCGGATTTCGCGTGGTCACCGCAGAGAACGGCAAGATTGCGCTGGAAGTGTTTTCCGAAATGCAGCCCGATGTCGTTCTCTGTGATGTTGAAATGCCGGAGCTTGACGGGTTTAAGGTCTGCGAAACCATCAGAGCCCGGGAAACAAACCGGGAAACTCCCGTATTCATCATCACTGGACGGGAGGACCAGGAGGCCGTCGAGCGCGCCTACAGTGTCGGTGCAACTGATTTTCTGAACAAGCCCATCGCCCTGGCGGTTCTTCCACATCGCATCCGTTATGTTCTGCGAACAAGCACATCCCTCAATGATCTGAGAGGTTTGATCCGTGCCGTTCCGGACCTGATCTTTGTCGTCAACGAAGACGGCGAAGTACAGGAAGGATTGAGCCGCGGGGATGCCACGCATACCCAGCAGATAAAGGCATTGTCGACGGCATCCAAGGTCAACTTCTACCCGTGTGAAAACGATGACGAGGCGAGAGCCTGCATCAAGCGCGCGCTGGAAACCGGTGAAACACAGGTCTACGAACACGCGCTGGACGCTCTCGATATCCACCTCGAAACCCGGTTCGTGACACGTGACAGTAATTCCGTTCTGGCCATCGTAAGAGACATTACGGAACGGAAGAATGCTGAGGCAAGAATTTTCAATCTCGCTTATTTTGACGAATTGACTGCGTTACCCAATCGTCAGCTTTTTGGCCAAAGCCTTGAGCAAACGATTGAGACAGCCAAACGTGACAATCAAAAATTTGCGATTCTGTTTGTTGACCTCGACCGGTTCAAACGTATTAACGATACGCTGGGCCATAGCATCGGAGACGAGTTGTTAAAGCAGGTTGCACGCCGGCTCGAGAGCTGCACCCGAGCCTCAGATTCAGTCTCTCGGTTTGATTCGGGCCAGGGTGACGGCATCCAGCTTGCGCGACTTGGCGGAGATGAATTCGTAATCAAACTTTACGGGATCGAATCCGAGGATACGGTTTCGACGATTGCATCCCGCATAATTTCGGTCCTGACACCGCCGTTTAGCTGCGAGGGACACCAGTTCGTTGTTACACCTAGCATCGGCATCGCAATGTATCCACAAGACGGTCTCAATGCTGAAGATCTGCTGATGAATGCGGACTCTGCAATGTATCGGGCTAAATTTGCCGGCCGCAACAACTACAAGTTCTACTCCGAGACCATGCGAACAAAATCGCTGCACCGGCTCGATCTTGAAAATGAAATTCGCAAAGCACTCGATAACGAACAATTCGAACTTCACTATCAGCCGAAGGCTGACGCGAAGACCTGGGAATTAGTCGGCGCGGAGGCGCTGCTGCGGTGGCACCACCCCGATCGCGGCGCCATTGCACCGGACGATTTCATCTCGATTGCCGAGGAAACCGGGCTTATCGTGCCAATTGGTCAATGGGTCTTGCGCACGGCCTGCCTGCAGATCAAAGCATGGTCTGCAGTCCCGTTCGGCAATATACCGATTGCCGTCAACATCTCCAGCCATCAATTTCAGTCGGACAGCCTGGTTGACGATGTGCTGGGCGCCGCACGCGATGCCGGTATTGACCCTAAATCGCTTGAACTTGAGATAACAGAAAGCGTGTTGCTGCAAGATGAAGCAAGTACGCTGGCAGCGCTGAACACTCTGAAGAGTGCCGGAGTTGCATTGTCGGTGGACGACTTCGGGACAGGCTATTCGTCACTGAGTTACCTCAAGCGATTCCCAATCGATACACTCAAGATTGACCGGTCGTTCGTAAAGGACCTTCATACCGACACGGATGATGCGGCCATCTGCGCGGCAATACTTGCAATGGCGCAACAACTTGGCCTGAACGTCGTCGCTGAAGGCGTCGAGACCAAGGAGCAGCTGGAGTTTTTGCGCCTCCACGGATGCAACCAGATTCAGGGATTCCTGTGCAGTAAACCGTTATCGCCGGACCAGTTCGCCGTATTGCTGCGTGAGATCGCCAAGAAAGCCGCTAACGACGCTGACGAAAATCAGGCCTCCGCCTGAGATTCCGCTAGAATCCGCGCCTGACCCGGAAAAGTCCGTGCGGGAGGCATGACCATGAAATTCTTGAGCACAGTTATTGTACTTTTGTTCGCAGCCGTTGCCGGCGCGCAGAATATCGAACGCATAAACCCGGAGGGCATGACGCAGCCTGCTGCGTACAGACACCTCGTGAAGGTGGACAAGCTGTTGTTCATTGCCGGTCAGGTTGCTTTAGATGGCGATGGCAACGTCATCGGTAAAGGAGACATGCCGGCCCAGGTTCGCCAAGTACTCGAGAATCTGAAAACCGTACTTGCCTCCGCGGGCGCAGACTTCTCCAACGTCGTCAAGGTCAATATTTTCACCACCGATATCGATAGATTCCTTGAGACCTCGGCGGTGCGCCGCGAGTATCTCGGGGATCATCCGCCCACAAGTACGCTGGTGCAGATCGAACGTCTGGCGCGCCCGGTGTTCCTCGTCGAAATCGAGGCAATTGCCATCGCCCCTGAGTAACGCAAGTGACTTTCGTGAAACTCGCCTGAGGCGCCTGACTTCAGCACATTCAGGAATTACAGAGACGGCGATTCATCGAGCAACGATTCATGACGCTGGTCAGTCAGCGCCGTGAGAAACGCCACGAGGGCCACAATATGGTTATCCGCCAAAGGTTGTCCTTCACGCAGCAATTCGAGGTCAACCGTCTCCGCCACTTCCGGCTCTCCCCACAGCTCTCCGGTCTCCGGATTTGTCTGGCTCTTCCGGTTGCTCAGCGTAAACCGGTTGTAGAAACGAATGGCGGTGGCTAAGTCCTGGAAAACACCGTTATGCATATACGGCCCGGTCACCGCCACATTACGCAAGCTCGGCACCCTGAATTTGCCAGCCATCGCCGGATCATCCACTTCTGGATTTTCAAGGAGGCCGAGATCACGATGACTGACGTCTACGCCGTTCCTTGCCCGTACCCCCTTATTGGTTGGCACGCCGATGTTGTGATAGCGATGATTGCTGAAGATTTCACCGGGAGAAAACTCCCGCGTGTCGAGCAAATGACAGCTGCTGCAGTTGATGAGTTGCGAAAAGAAAAGAACACGTCCCAGCTCCTCTTCATCTGTCAGCTCGTACTCGCCACGCAGATACCGGTCATATTTTGAATCGAACGGCGCGAACAATGCCGTGTGCTCGAATGCCACGATGCTTTCGGTAAGCGCACGAAACGCCTTGTCTGAATCCGAAAAAATCGACTCGCCGTAGTTCTTCCTGAAAGATTCTACGTAAGAGGGATTTTCGCGTACGCGATCTACCACGGCGGCACCATCGGGCATGGCCATTTCAAGCGGATTGACAAAGGGCGCCGCTGCCTGGTCGACCATCGTGGCAGCGCGGCCGTCGAGGAAATAGCCGCCGATATATTCGCCCTTCTCGTTCTTGTGAAAATCGGGAATCAGAAAGGCGTAGGTCGTAGCGGGCGTGTTGCGATCACCGAGCGACACTCCATCGTCACCGAGCGAAACCGCAGCTGAAACGTCACTGTCCCGGCTGTCAGAAAATGCCTGCCCCGGATCGTGACAGGATGCGCAGGACTGATTGCGATCCATGGAGAGATTGCTGTCGAAGAACAGCGCCCGGCCCAGACCTGTAATTTCGTCCGCATGGGGAGCAGATATGACGCTGCCGGGGGTGATCAGCAAGCCCAGGAAAAGCGCTGCTGTTGAGAATTGCGTGATAAGAGATTCCGTGTGTCCGACGCTGGACATGATCTCATTCCTCCATCGGCAAACGAAAAAATCGAATTGCATTTTCGAAAAATATATTTGTTTTGTCCTTATCGCTGAGAAAATCGGCTGATTCAATTCGCTCATAGGCGGTCTGGATTGAAAGCGCAATTGCACCTGGATGCGGATCCGACCCAAACATGATTCGCTCGCCTAGCCCAGCTCCCACCATTCGTCTCAAAACGTAATAGAGTTCTTCCTTCGGCAGTGCCGTATTGATAAATGCAGTGTCAACGTATACGTTTGTGTAGGTATGCATGATGGCAATCATGTTTTCGACAAACGGCCACCCGGCGTGCATCACATAGATCCTCAATCCGGGGTGACGTTGCAAAACAGTCTCCAGCTCCAGCGGGTTACCTTTTGTAACCCGATAGTCAGGCCGCACGTCGAAAACGTCATGTGGTCCTGGCCCAAGGTGCACCGCAACAGGTATGTCGAGCTCTACTGCCAATGAAAAAAACGCTGCGTACGCCGAATCCGAGACACCGATGCCTTCATACTGCAACGCGATTTCGCCCAATACGGCGATATGGCCACTTGAAACCAAGTGCCGGATCGAGTCGAGATAATCCATGTCCACTTTCGCATTTGGGACCTGGAGCGCCGGAATGATTCGTGTCGGATCCGCAGCATGCCACTCTTCGACGACCAGTGGATCCGGCCCGCTGGTGATCGCACGCACGATATTGAGCTGGTTCATTACAGCCAGGCTCTCGCGAATCATCTCCTCCCTGGTCTTGGCCACCAAATCATGCAGCTCACCGGCGATGTATTCCCGCGGCAGGAACTTCCCCGTATCTGTGTGGAAATGTACGTCAATCACCGGCCTCGTCTGGGCGAACGCCAAACCACTGCAAACGAGTGTCAAGAGACAAAATAGAGTCGATCTCATCCCGGCTGTCTTTTCACGATTTAGTCTGCCCCATTAATCATCGAGTGCATCTGCCAGAACGCGGGCAACGTGCAGCGCTGTGCGACCCGTGAAATCCCTGATCTGATGACGACAACTCGTTCCATCGGCAACGATAACGGTGTCTTCCTTAGCTGCCCGCACCGCGGGCAGCAGCGATAATTCGGCCATCTTACGCGACATGTCCGCGTGCCTCGCTGCATACCCGAAGGCGCCTGCCATACCGCAGCAGCCGGATGGTATTATCTCTGTTTCGAGGTTCGGAATCATGTTCAGTACTTCGATGACAGTGGGCATGACATCGAATGCTTTCTGATGGCAGTGCCCGTGCACAAGGGCACGCCGGACAGGGAGACGAACAAGCTTGAGATTGAGTCGGCCGGCAGCGTGCTCGCGTGCGAGAAATTCTTCAAACGTCAGCGCCAGTTCTGCGAGCGCCTCGGTTGCATCACCCGGCAACAATAACCTGAACTCATCCCGGAGCCCGAACAGACAAGACGGCTCCAGGCCGACTACCGGAACACCCCGCTCCACCAACGGCCTGAGTGCAGTGAGCATGCGTTGCGCTTCAGCACGCGCTTCATCAATCATGCCAGTCGCCAGGTACGTTCGCCCGCAGCACAGCGGCCGTCCGCCATCCGCTGGCTCTGCGACAATGGTATTGTAATTCGCGGCAGAGAATACCGTGACCGCGGCACGAAGATTTTCGGGTTCGAAATAGGTATTGAAAGTGTCGGCCAGCAACACGACTTCCGGTCCCCTGGCGCCGCCCGGCACTTCAACCTGGCCCAAAAACCTGTCGCGCCGCCAGACCGGCAGGCTGCGACTTGCCGAAAAACCTGCGATTTTTTCGCTTAAGATAGCGAGCCCGGGAATCTGATCGCGCGCGTTGGCCAGGAACGAAACACGTGCAAGTGTCGGCGCATAACGCGGCAAGTATGCGACGAGCTTGTCCATCAGCGTGCGCCGGTGCCGCTGATGGTATTGATACAGAAATTCGATCTTCATCGCAGCCATATCGACACCGGTCGGGCACTCGCGTTTGCACCCCTTGCACGAAACACACAGTTCCATCGTCTTGTACATCTCGTCTGAGACCAGTGCATCAGGACCGAGTTGACCGGACATTGCGAGCCGCAGAGAATTAGCGCGACCCCGCGTCAGATCACGCTCGTTTCGCGTCACGCGATATGAGGGGCACATCGTGCCAGCATCAAATTTTCGGCAATGGCCATTGTTGTTGCACATCTCGATCGCAGCGGCGAATCCCCTGTCACGATTCCCCTCGCCGACTTCGTGCCCGGACCAGTCGAGGCCCGAAT
>SMVB01077816.1_pt1 | contig 11513 bp, 15 predicted proteins | sample 2456461 | NCBI WGS metagenome assembly SMVB01 (sample SAMN11095934, study PRJNA526329) | marine sediment metagenome | biome: Marine sediment; feature: Surficial sediment; material: Deep marine sediment; isolation source: Hadal surficial sediment | place: Pacific Ocean | collected 2014-05 | depth...
AATCACCGTCATTCATCACCAGTCGCGGAAGCCAAGAAAAGACATCCGGGGAGCGAGAAACACCGACGGGGTTCGTAAACCGTTTCTCACCATCTGGCGAGTAACGCTGGAAGAAGAGGTCGTGTCGCGTCTGGTCCGCCCAGACAACACCGACGGACCCATCCTCGTCCATGGCGACAGTGGGATCATCAACGTAGTGAAACTCAGAGCGATTCATCCGCCATGGTCCCACTAGGGCGTCACCAGCTGCGATCTCGATTCGCTCACTCCAAATGACGCCCACCACCTCTGTCTGCCAATAGTACAACGACGCGACCAAAAGCACCGCGAGTAATACAATCCATCTGCAACTGCTATTTGTCAGAGTCACAGTAAAGCCTCGCGAGGAGATAGGAGCGCAAGATCTGAAACTAGCGAATTACGCATACGATACAAGATTGTGCCGCATAACGATTGACCTAAGAGGCGCCGCCAACAGAAGGCGTCCCTTGCTTGAGCGATTTGTTATGTTATATGTTGCCATCCTATATTATCAAATATCTGGTGGAGGTTCCTCGTTAAGAGCAAGCCATGTTGCATAACATGTTGCTATTGAGAAAGCACGCTCTTCAGCATCACCTGAGATTTCTGTTATAAGAAGTTCACACGGATAATATTGTCGGCGAAATTGTGTTGACGCATACCCAAGTCCTGAAAGTGTCAAAGCTTTACGACCATTGTTTTTTCTATCATTAGCTAGATTAGCAATTGATCTAATTATTGCAGATCCAGTGCCTGTTCTAAGACAGACGCTCACAGCAGCGAAAGAACCATCACGTTCTAGCCGAGCCGATCCTTTAAATTCTTTCACTTCCTCAGACATAACAAGTTACTAATGAGAACAGAAGGTTGGACTTTATTATAGTTTAGACAGTCCTTCTGTGCATATATCTGAACGTCCGCTTTCGCTGGATAGCAGACGTTTAAAGTAGACTCAAGTGTCACGCCACCGTGACAAGTATTGATATATTGATGGGCATAGTTTTTATATAGAAATGTGAGAGGGGTATTACACGCATACGGCAGATCCATCCATCCCCCACCCCATCCGTGCCCTAATGAAGGGGGTTATCTGACACTATAAAATGCTCAATTTGTTGTATTTTTAAGTTGGTGATATTAGATCGCCTGCACCACCAGTGCACCATTTTAGAGTTTACTGGTTGGTAGATAAGAGAAAATAGCAGCTAACTTATTGATTTAATTGGTGGCTATGGGTGGACTTGAACCACCGACCCCAGCGTTATGAGTGCTGTGCTCTAACCGGCTGAGCTACATAGCCATATTGTGAAAACCCATGTTTGATGAACCCAAGGTAGTGGTTAGCTTGGGGAAGCGGGATTTTCCTGTGAGTACAGGGTTTTGTCAAGGGATCTCGCTAGCGTGTGCCGAATACGACGATAGTCTTGCCTGCTGCCGTAATTAGATGATTTTCTTCAAGGCTTTTAAGCACCCGCCCAACCATTTCCCTTGAACAGCCAACGATACGTCCCAGCTCCTGACGGGTGATTTTAATTTGCATGCCATCCGGATGGGTCATGGCATCAGGTTCATTACACAGATCCAGTAATGTCCTTGCGACACGTCCCTGAACATCTGTAAAGGCGAGATCGCTGACTTTACGACTGGTTTTTCTTAACCTGAATGCAAGCTGTGAGGCAATATTAAATAATATTTCAGGAAAAATATCCTGAAGTGATTTCAGGTGCTCGTAACTGATCTTTGCTATTTCACATTTTGTCTTGGCGCGAACAAATGCACTACGTTTATGTTGATCATCAAACAGGCCGATTTCCCCAAAGTAATCTCCTGGATTGAGATAGGCCAGTACAATTTCCTTACCCTTGACATCTTCTACTATGACTGAGACAGAGCCACTGATAATATAAAAAAGGTCTGAGCAGGGGTCACCCTCTCTAATGATAATACTTTTAGACGGGTATTCTTTATGGTGGCATTGTTCAAGAAAGAGTTCGGTTGCCCTATCTAACTGTTGATATGGATTTGTGGTCATAAATACTTTGCCCCGATTAAATAAGTATTGCCTGAACGCCCCTTCATAAAGTGTTCTTGCTGAACAATAAACTATGGTACTCTTTTTCCGGTAAATCAACCAGTTGGAGAGGTAAATGGAGACACAGCTCAAGTGGGCGGGTAATGCGGCATTCATTGGCAGGGCCTCAAGTGGACATACCATTGTCATGGATGGTCCAGCAGAAGGAGGTGGCCGAAACCTCGGGCCCAGACCAATGGAAATGCTCATCCTCGGTATGGGGGCTTGTAGTACCTATGATGTTGTTTCGATTTTAAAGAAATCACGCCAGGAAATAACTGATTGTGAGTTAAAGATTACATCACAACGTGCGGACAGCGACCCCAAGGTATTTACTGATATTCAACTTCATTTTATTGTCAGTGGCCATAATCTTAAAGAGAAGCAGGTTGAACGTGCCATCAAACTTTCGGCAGAGAAATATTGTTCTGCTTCAATTATGTTGGGCGCGACAGCGAACATCACGCATGATTTTGAGATTATTAATGTAGATTGATTATTGTGGATGTATAGATTCGTCAAATACTTCAACACTTACCGGGTCACCATCTTTAACCTTCGATAATAATCTCACGTCAGTGAGGGACTGACCCCAGATGTTGGTCTTTGCAGCCAGACGGATTTCATCTCCCTGCGAAATTGGGGTAGGTCCAAAACCAACAGCAATACAGCTTCCTTCTACCCAGAATGCGAGTTCTCCAGCTACGACGATATCCCTGGCATCGGCTTCTTTTGACGTAATGATGGGCGTATCGAAATAGACTTCATCTCCCCAGGTGTTTGCACTGGAAGTAAAGGGGACATGTTTGAGTATTTCTTTCGCTGTTGGTGTATCTAGAAGTTCAGCTACCAGTGATATCGGTCCAATTTTCAATATCAGTTTTGTCATTAGATTGTTTTCTTAACAGTTTACTTGCCGGACCAGTTGCAATTTCACGAAGTAACATCAATTTACTATTGGTATTGGTTTTTCTATAGATATGTTTTAAATGCGTACGAACAGTTGAGACAGCAAGGTTCAGTGCATTGGCGGTGCTGTTTAATTCCGGGTATTTCATTAGCATCTTGGTCACCCTGGCCTCAGCGGGTGTCAGTTTATATGTCTTCATCAGAATATTATCTAAAGTGGAATCATTGATGTCAGTTTTAAGCATTTTTGGTTTCGCATTGATTGCGAATTCAATTGTCGTTTTGAGATCTGATTCTCTAAGTGGTTTGTTAATGAATCCGACTGGGTTGACAATTTTTGCCCTACGCAAAGTGTCATTATCTGAATGTGCGGTAACGAATATAATGGGAACATCCATATATTTGCTGATTGCCGTGGCAGCCTCAATGCCATCCGCACCTTCACCAAGCCTAATATCCATTAATACAAGATCAGGCTCAGTATCTATAGCTATTTTAATTGCTTCTTTAGCTGAAGAGGCGATACCGGCGACATGATAGCCATAGTTATTAAGATGAAGTTGCATGACGGAAGCAGTTGTTCGATCATCGTCAACGATTAAAATACTTTCTTTATGCATCTTTGACTGCTTCTAGCGATTAAGGGTGTGTGCATTCTACTATATGAGATTAAGCAAGTGTTATCCACCTACCTCAATTGAGGTAGGTTTGAGCAAAATATTTTCTATGTCGGGTTGATAGATAAATTAATTATATTTTATTCGGATTTTCTGCACGTCGTATATAAAATTTAAAAAGGTTTTCCTCTTCTTGTATTTGTAACAACTTGTGATCTGTTCTGGCACAGTACGCCTCAAAGTCAATCACTGAGTGCGGATCAGTAGCTTCAACATATAGTATCTCACCTGCTTGCATCTTGTTCAGTAATACTTTGGTCTTCAAGATTGGCAAAGGGCAATTCAGACCTTTGGCATCTAATATCTGATCTTCTTTTATGGTCATTACTGAATTGTCACTATTCACAGCATTTATGTCTTTATGCGAGAGTGCCTAGTCTACTGCGCGCGCATAAAAATAACTGCACCTGTTGATGCATTAATATGTTATATTATAACATAACATATTGCTAAAGAATGAATAATCGAAGATATAACATGCGAAAAACAAATGTAATTACACCTTTTAGAAAGTTAGGTCATGTCCATCAGCAATGCACCGATGCGGCATTGTCTATGGCGGAAGACACCTGCAATTTGCGCGGTGTCCGATTAACCAAATTGCGTCGGAGAGTACTGGAACTGGTTTGGAGCAGTCATGAGCCAGTAAAAGCTTACGACATACTGGACATTCTACGTGATGAGCACAGCGGATCTGCACCACCAACAGTTTATCGGGCATTGGAATTTTTGCAGGACGAAGGGATGGTCCACAGGATTGAGTCATTAAATGCCTATGTAGGATGTGGAGCACCGGATCATAATCACGCCAGTCAATTTTTAATATGCCAATCGTGTGGTGCGGCAGCCGAAATGAATGATACCGAGATACGAAATCTGATCGCAGATAAAGCAGCTGATATGGGCTTTAAAATTTATGAGGAAATTATAGAAGTAAAAGGCGTTTGTTCACAATGCAGTGATGAGTCTGGTTAAGTCCATTGTTATGCTCAAGATAATATTTTTTGTCATATTGTTTTCATGTCAGTTTTTGCAGCACTGTTATGCCAGGGAAGCAGATGTGAATAATATTTTTGTCAGTATTCTGCCACAAAAATATTTCGCTGAGAGGATTGCTGGCGAACATGTAAAAGTATCAGTAATGGTAGGGAAAAGCCAAAGTCCTGCGACGTATGAACCCACCTCTAAGCAAATGGTACTGCTAAATAAATCACAATTATATTTTCAGATTGGTGTCCCATTTGAAAGTATATGGATTGATGCAATTAGTAAATTAAATTCAAAACTGAAAATAATCGAGTGTTGCACAGAATTAAGCATAAGGCATAGTGAAGGTCATTCTCATGACCCTGAAGAAGAAAATGCTAAAGAAGAGAATGCAATGGATCCGCATATTTGGACGAGCCCTGCGAATGCAAAATATATTGCTTTAAAGATGAAAAAGGCATTGATTGATAGTTACCCTGTTCATGAAAAAGATTTTGAAATTAGTTATTCCAGATTAATTGAAGATCTGGATAAGCTTGACCAGGATATTAAATCACGCTTGGCACATCTGGATAATCGCTACATTATTGTGTCCCATCCTTCCTGGGGTTACTACGCGGAGGCATATGATTTAATTCAATTGCCAATTGAAGTGGACGGCAAAGAGGTTCGTGCAAAATCCCTGGTAAAATTAATTGAATTTGCAAAGTCAAAAAATATAAACAGGGTGTTTGTACAAAAACAATTTAATAAAAATTCAGCAGAGATCATTGCCAGAGAGATTGTTGCTGACATTATCGAACTCGATCCATTAGCTGAAGACTATATCGCCAATCTTTACTATGTGACCGATGCCATCTCGAACAGGAAGAATTAAGCATGGATACGATTATTAATCTGGATAATGTCAGTTTTTCCTACACTAATATTCCTGTCCTACGTGACATTACTCTTGCCGTTGGTGAAGGTGAATTTTTGGGGGTGATTGGCCCAAATGCTGGTGGTAAAAGTACGCTGCTAAAATTGATACTTGGTTTACTTCAACCAGATAAGGGGAATATAAAGGTATTTGGGAAAAGTCCGGATAAAGGGCGTTCCAGAATTGGTTATGTCCCGCAGTATCCTGCATTTTCCAGGGATTTCCCGATTGATGTTCGTGATGCTGTGCTGATGGGACGCCTTGGAGAAACGCGCTGGTATGGAGGTTATACACAGGAAGATAAAGATATCGCAATGCATTCGCTTAAGGCGGTTGAGATTGACAATATTAGTAATCAAACTATTGATTCACTTTCAGGGGGTCAATTACAGCGTGTTTTGATCGCCCGGGCACTAGCATCCAGGCCGGATATTTTGATCCTCGATGAACCTACTGCAAATATCGATATTCGTGCCGAAGAGGATATTTTTGCTTTACTAAAACAATACAATGAGCATATGACAATCATTGTTGTATCTCATGACATCGGGTTTATTTCTGCTTATGTTGATCGGGTAGCATGCCTGAATCAAACGTTGCTTTGTCATACAACTAGTGAGATTAGTGGCAAGACCATTGAAGAATTATATGGTGCACCTGTGAAGATGATTCAACATATACATTAATGGCAATGGTATCTTAATGGCTGAATTATTCTCTGCATTAATGGATTACAGCTTCATGCAGCATGCCTTTATTGCCTGCATATTGTGCAGTATTGGCTGCGGAATCATCGGCACCTATGTCGTTGTTAAGCGGGTTGGTTTCCTTGCAGGTGGGATAGCACATACCGTTCTGGCAGGGATGGGCATCGCCTACTTCTTCGAAGGCTCACCTTTAGTTGGCGCAGTCATCGCAGCTTTGTTTGCGGCTGTATTCATGAGCTATGTCAAACTACGCTGGAAACAGCATGAAGATATTCTTGTCGCGGCTTTCTGGTCTGTAGGAATGGCTGTGGGTATTTTATTTATTTCAAGGACACCGGGCTACAGTGTTGACCTGATGAGCTTTCTATTTGGGAATATATTGCTGGTGTCGAAAGCAGATCTGCTATTGATGGCGGCGCTGGATATTTTCATCGTCAGCATCGTTTTCCTGTTTTATAAACAATTTATGGCAGCGGTTTTTGATGAAGAGTTTGCACGTCTTCGAGGGATAAAGATTGAAATTTACTATACGTTGCTAATGTGTATGGTGGCTTTGACAGTAGTGTTATTGATTCAGATAGTTGGACTTATTTTGGTGATTGCCTTACTGATATTTCCAGCAGCGTGTGCCGCACAATTTTATCATTCGATATTCAAAATGATGATAGCCGCAACAGCATTTTGCATGCTGATGACGATCAGTGGCCTAAGTATTGCCTACCAACCAGACTTACCAGCAGGTGCTACGATTATTGTCGTTGCCGCATTGTTCTATGTGATATCTATAATAACCAGCACTGTTATTAAACGAAATAAGAAAAAGACAGCTGTCTACTGAGCTCGTCGTTTTTGTGCGGCTTGTGCAAGTTTTGCAATGAGCGTTACTGAATCATCCCAGCCAAGACAGGCATCAGTAACACTTTGACCATAAGTAAGTTCCTGACCTTCGACAATATCCTGCCTGCCAGCGACAAGATGACTTTCAAGCATGACACCAAAGATACGTTTATCACCAGCGGCAATTTGATTGGCTACATCTGCACCGACCTTCATTTGCAACTCATATTTTTTGTTACTGTTTGCATGACTAAAATCAATCATGACATTGCTTGATAAGCCGGCCCTTTCAAGTTCTGTAGCAACCCTGTCGATACTGGCAGTATCATAATTTGGAGTCTTGCCACCGCGGAGAATAATGTGGCAATCAGGATTGCCAGTGGTTGAGAATATTCCTGAATTACCTTCTTTTCTTAAAGACAGGAAGTGATGTGGTTTGGTTGCCGCCCCAATTGCATCAACAGCCACTTTCGTCGTGCCATCGGTACCATTTTTGAAACCTACAGGACATGAAAGACCAGAGGCCAGTTCGCGGTGTACCTGACTTTCTGTTGTTCTCGCACCAATAGCGCCCCAACTGATTAAATCGGTGACATATTGTGGTGTGATTAGATCGAGATATTCTGTTGCAGCTGGGACACCTGATTCATTCAGGTCACGCAAAAGGTTTCTGGCAAGTTGTAATCCCTGGTTGATCTCAAAACTTCCATCCAGATGGGGATCGTTAATCAGTCCCTTCCAGCCGACGGTTGTTCTTGGTTTCTCAAAATAGACGCGCATGACGATTAACAAATCATCGGAATATTCATCAATCAAAGGTTTTAATCTTGAGCCATATTCAGCTGCTGATTTTACATCATGGATAGAACAAGGGCCTGCGATTACAAGCAGACGATCATCATCTCCGGATAAAATATTATGAATTGCCTGTCGAGTCTCATAGGTTGTTTTTGCGGCTTGCTCCGTAACGGGTATTTCTTCCAGCAGCACAGCAGGTGGTATGACAGTTTTTATATCATTGATCCGAAGATCATCTGTTTGATAGTTCATTTTTAATAGTTACTTTAATTTAAATAAATAATTTAGTTCTAGCTTAGACTTCCTTCTTAACCAGGTGGCCAGCTTAAGGATCTGCCGGCAAGGATATGGACATGTAAATGAAAGACTGACTGTCCGGCGTCTGTCCCATTGTTCACAACCAGTCGAAATGCTTCGCCAAAACCTTCCTGTTTTGCAATCTTACTTGCTGTTGTTAGCAAATGTCCAAGCAGTGCCTCATCTTCCTCAAGGGCATCGGAAACCATGGCGATTGATTTTTTTGGAACCACCAGGATATGCATCGGTGCCTGCGGATTCACATCACGAAACGCAAGACATTGTTCGTCTTCAAAAACAATATCGGCAGGTATTTCTCGTTTAATGATTTTTCCAAACAGTGTGTCAGACATAAATTATCCCATCGGATTCATAGAGTAAGCGGCGATTATAGGCATCTTGTTGCAAGTAATAAACATAATCCTGAGATCGAGAAATTTCGATGGACAGCTAATCTATATATTATAGGATGTAATAGACTACATTTTGTGCAATGTTGAGAATTAGTATTACTGAATATGCCCCGAATGATGAATTAGACAGGGAATTATTTTTAAAATACAGAATCAGAATAGATGAAATCACAGGATAATAACCATGATGAGCCGACGTAAAATCACATTCAAGCTAATCTTCTTATCGTTGATCTGTTTATTCATTGCCGGGTGCGATGAAGGTCTCTATCCCATTGAAGTGTCCGAAGGCTTTTGGAGAGCTGTAAAGGATAAGGATGTTAACGCGATAGAGAAATATTCGACAAAATACAGTTTAACGGGTGATGAACTGAGAGAAAATATTTTGCCCCTTGATGAAATTATTTTGGGTAAAACAGTCATCGATGGTGATGGGGCATGGGTAGATACAACGGTGACAATATCTGGTGATAAACCCTATACGCTACCTATAAAAACCGTACTAATCAGGGAAAATAAGCAATGGAAGGTAGATTATCCGGCAACCATGAAATGGGTTTCCAAGGGTAGTTCTGTTTACAGTGTTATCAGCGAAATTAAAAACATGATGGGAGAACTGGCTGAAGGGCTCAATCAATCAATGGAAGAGGTACAAAAAGCGATTCCGGAAATTAAGGAAGAAGTTAAAAGGATAGAAGAGTCATTACTGGAACATGTTCCTGAGCTAAAAAAACAGATCGAGGAATTTGTGGAAGAGCTTGAAGAGGCAATAAAAGCCCTGGGAAAAGAGTCTGAAGAGTCGACCGTGACTGAAACTTAAACTGTAGCTGTCTATTTACTTTATGCAGTGGCTCAATTACCCTCTGGTGATTATGGGTTCATGTCGGGTGGGGGTTCGATACCATGAAAGTAATCACTTCAGTTTCACTGTTCATCATGTTCATTCTTACGGCTAGTGTTTATGCGGTAGAACCAGTCGAGGAACAACAAGCCCTTCTCTATTATCAGATCCCCTTTGGTGGTGAGAAGAAGGTTGATAACAAGCATAAATTTGGTTTTCGTGTTGACAGGGTCTCGATTGACAGGACAACAGGTATATATAGTAATCCAGGCGGTTTTAACGGCCTGATGAAAAAACCTGCTTCCCTGGATTTTCAGATGGGCCATCAAGGTATCACCGCATTCAAGCTACATGGATATGATTACTTGCCTCATCTCGTCAGCAGGGCTGATGAGGACGGTGGTGAAGTAATGGAGACCGAAGCAGAGAATGGCGATGCAGATGGCCAGAAAGATGATAAGGCAAGCGAGACTGAAGCAGGTGATAAGAAAGAATTGTTAAAGTATTCAGATGTTCTGGATCAAACAACTGTTGGTCTAATAATTGGCGGTACCATCTTGCTTCTCATGCTGACAGGGGCAGGGGGTTAGTTCACTAGATGCCCATATTGCTCAGCGTCACCATAATGTCATTGATGATGGCGGTGGCGCGAGGGTGTTCTGTTTCGAAGTGTTCTACAGATTCTTTAAGCCCGGCCAGTAGTTCTGACTGATTTTTATTTTGCTCTTCGGTTTCAAGACCAGATTCAATGTCCTGAAGTAGCATCTCAAGTTTTTCCTTTGATATATCTTCATTTGCGCTCAGATTTTCTATCTCGTTACGCAGTTTTTCAATATCATCCCGTAATTTATTTTCAGGCATAGCAATTATCTTTTTTATGAATTGTTAGTAACATTATAGCCACGCAGACGGCATTGGGAACCTGTTTTTGATTATAATAATGGTGGGCCCGGTAGGACTTGAACCTACGACCAATGGATTATGAGTCCACTGCTCTAACCAACTGAGCTACAGGCCCGAATAGGAGAGTTGTGTTACTAGTCTTGTTTATGAATCAAGATTAGGAATCAAGGAAGGTATTAAGGTGCTCTGACCTTGAAGGATGTCTGAGTTTTCTCAGTGCTTTGGCCTCGATCTGACGAATACGTTCACGAGTCACATCAAATTGTTTACCAACCTCTTCCAGAGTGTGATCCGTATTCATGTCGATTCCAAAACGCATGCGCAGGACTTTTGCCTCTCTGGGTGTCAGACCAGCAAGCGCTTCTTTGGTTGATCGACGTAACCCTTCAAAGCCGGCGGAGTCACTTGGCGCCAGGATGTTGGCATCTTCAATGAAGTCGCCGAGATGGGAATCCTCATCATCGCCAATTGGAGTTTCCATTGAAATGGGTTCTTTGGCAATCTTCAGGACCTTGCGTACTTTTTCTTCAGGCATCTCCATTTTTTCTGCAAGTTCTTCCGGTGTAGGTTCTCTGCCCTTTTCCTGAAGAATCTGTCTGGAAATACGATTCAGCTTGTTGATTGTTTCGATCATATGCACCGGAATTCGAATAGTACGTGCCTGATCAGCAATTGAACGTGTAATCGCCTGGCGTATCCACCAGGTTGCATAGGTTGAGAATTTATAGCCTCTTCGATATTCAAATTTATCGACTGCTTTCATCAAACCTATATTGCCTTCCTGGATCAGGTCAAGAAACAAGAGTCCACGATTAGTGTATTTTTTTGCAATAGAAATAACCAGACGTAAGTTTGCCTCTACCATTTCTTTCTTGGCTCGACGAGCCTGCGCCTCACCGATAGAAATCCCGCGGTTGATTTCTTTCATATCAGTGATGGTTAAATCAATATCACCAAGTAGTAAAAATAGTCTTTTCTGAATTTTGATGATTCCAGCCTGATGTTCTTTAATCGCCTCTGCATATGGCTTCTTCGAACGGGCAACATTTTTTACCCAATCAGTATTGATTTCATTGCCAGGAAAAGTCGTAATAAATTCCTTGCGAGGCATGTCACAGTCGTTGACACATATC
>SMVB01066079.1_pt1 | contig 11511 bp, 9 predicted proteins | sample 2456461 | NCBI WGS metagenome assembly SMVB01 (sample SAMN11095934, study PRJNA526329) | marine sediment metagenome | biome: Marine sediment; feature: Surficial sediment; material: Deep marine sediment; isolation source: Hadal surficial sediment | place: Pacific Ocean | collected 2014-05 | depth 0-1...
GAAGTCGCGCACAAGCGAACAGCGGTCGTTCGCGATCTATGCGCGAGCTGCAGGCGCACGCACTACCTGGGTTGATTTCCAAGTCCACGTTCGGGTTTCCTCGAGTACCGGACCGTTGTATCGGCACACTCGTGAGAGAGCCTGCCCTGCAACAATGCAAACTTGAATAATAGAAGAGAGTCTTCGCTGCGTTCTCATAACCAAAGAGCTGCAGCACTTCAGTTGCCCCCGCCGCCGCGACGATAGTTAGAACGCTGATCTTTCGGTCGAGGGAGCAGTGAGGTCGCGTCCTCTCCTAGAAGCCGCGGAGTCGTGAAGCGCGTGAGTCAGCCAGTATCAAATAACCGTCGGATCCTCGTAATTGACGACAATGAGTCGATTCAAGAAGACTTCCGCAAGATTCTGGGGCCGAGTGGCTCCCAGTCGGGAGACCTCGATGCCTTGGAGGCCGAATTTTTCGGCGATGGCGGCTCCAAGAAAGAAAGGCCCAGTTTCGATATCGATTGCGCGAGTCAAGGAATGGAAGGCCTCGAGTGCCTGAACCGTTCGCTTGAAGTGGATCGCCCCTACTGTGTGGCGTTTGTCGATATGCGAATGCCCCCGGGTTGGGACGGAATGGAGACGATTCCGCAGCTCTGGAAGGCAGATCCACGGCTTCAGATCGTGATCTGCACTGCCTTCTCGGATCACTCATGGGACGATATAGCGGACCAGTTGGGCGAAACCGACTCGCTTCTCATTCTGAAGAAGCCGTTCGACCCGGCTGAGGTGCGGCAGATCGCCTGTGCGCTGACAGAAAAATGGAAGGCTCATCGCAAGGCCGACATTCAGATGGCGGTCCTCAATGGCATGGTGAATGACCGCACCCGGCAGATCGAAGACGCAAAGCAACAGCTCGAAATCATGTATCAGGAACTCGATGTGGCGCGGAAGGCCGCAGATAGTTCCAACCGGGCAAAGAGTGAGTTCCTTGCGAACATGAGTCACGAGATTCGCACCCCCATGACTGCGATACTCGGGTACGCTGAGCTGATTTCGGACGAAACCGAGAACGGTCTCGATCCATCGGAACGCAGTGACGCGCTGCGGATCATTTTGGACAATGGACAGCACCTGCTGGATCTCATCAACGAGATTCTGGACTTGTCCAAGATCGAGTCGGGACAGCTTGAATTGGAAATGCGCGCTGTTTCTCCCGCGACTTTGGTTGGAGAAGTAGTTTCCCTGATGCGCGTGCGCACGGATGCCAAGGGTCTCGAGTTGGATTACGACATTGCCCCTGACGTACCGGACGTAATCTGGAGCGATGGCAACCGGATACGACAGGTATTGATCAACTTGATCGGCAACGCGATCAAGTTTACCGATACGGGTGAAATCTCGATTCAAGTCTCTTCAATCGAAAGGGAAAATGCAGCAAACCTGTCGATCGCAATTCGGGATTCCGGGATCGGAATTACCGAGAGCCAGGCCGAGAAGATCTTCGAGCCCTACGCCCAGGCGGACAGTTCGACCACGCGCCGGTTTGGCGGCACGGGCCTGGGTCTTCCGCTCAGTCTTCGCATCGCGAAGATGTTCGGAGGCGAAATCAAGCTAGAGAGCGAGGCAGATCGCGGGAGCACGTTCACCTTCAACTTCCCGATCGTCGAGCCTCCAGAGGGAGCGACCCTCGACACTCCGGCCGAAGCGAAAGACGCTAGGGCAGCGGGTGCAACTTCCGAGGGCGAACAGGCAACCTCCGCCGAGAAGACGCCTGAACTTCCGACGGATCTGGGCTGTAAAATTCTGCTCGCCGAAGATACGCCGACCAACCAGATGTTGATCAAGCGAATCATGGTGCTGGCCGGCGCGTCGGTAGAGGTTGCGGAGAACGGCCAGATCGCCGTCGACATGGCTCGACAAGCCAAGGACGCGCGGGCGCCCTTCGACCTCGTGCTGATGGACATGCAGATGCCGGTCCTCGACGGATACCAGGCAACCCGGAAGCTGCGGGAACTGGGATTCGACCTGCCCATCATCGCGCTCACCGCTCACGCCATGTCGGGAGAGCGGGAAAGATGTATCGAAGCCGGCTGCGATGACTATGCCACGAAGCCCATCGATCGCCCAAAGCTCCTTCACATGATCGTGGGGCATCTCGCTCGCACGAGCTAGGAGCCCTCTCTCCGACTCGCAACTTCGTCCGGCTATTGCCCGGGTCCCAGCTTTGAGGCCGCCCGAAAGGCGGCGTCCCGGAGCGCCTTTTCGCGAGGATCATCGATCAGGTAGCCGCCCATCTGGTTCATCACGTAGCCCATGCCGAGTCGAGCATCGGGATCGGCGAAGCCGAACGATCCCCCGGCCCCGGGTGTTCCGAAGCCCCGCGCGCTCGACGCGAAATCGAAGTCGTGATCCGGCTTCATGAAGCCGAGCGAGAATATCGTCTTGGTGCGGAGAACGAGATCGTCGAGCCCTCCGGACGGATGGATCGGATCCGCCATCAGATCGTCGAGGGTCTGTTTGCGCAATCCGATCTGGCTGCCTCCCGCGGCGAAGACCCCATAGAGTTTGGCGAGGCTCCGGGCGTCCGACATCCCGTTTGCGGAAGGGATTTCGACCGCGCGCAAGGCGCGATTGCGGTTGAAGTCGGCGGCACCCTTGATGCGCGGGTTGGTGAACGAGCGACTGGTCAGCGATTTTCGGTTCAGCATTCCGAGCAACATACGGACTGGGACCGTGTTGCGTTTGCCGAGCAACCTCAGCATGGAGAGCAGTGGCATTTGCTGGATCGTGGCAACGCGTGAATCGGGAAACGATTCGGGTAGGCCAATGTGCAAGTCGAGGCCCAGGGGTTCGGCGAGTTCTTCGCGGAAGTATTGGCCGAGACTGCGGTGCTTGGGGTCGACGCGTCGCAGTATCTCGCTCTGATAAAAGCCGAGGCTGATCGCGTGGTAACCGTGGCGGGTACCGGGAGTCCACGCCGGCGGTTGCTTTGCAAGGATCTCGGCAAGCCGATCGAGATCCGCGAGAATCTCGATCGTGAGCGGCTCGTCGATCGCGCTGAGGCCCGCTTGATGGGCGAGGACCTGGCGGATCGTAATGTCCTGCTTGCCCGCCTGGGCAAACTCGGGCCAGTAGTCGGCCACTGGCGCGTCCCATTCGAACAGTCCCCGCGAATGCGCGAGTGCCAGGGTCAAGGAAGCCACGCCTTTGGTGCTCGAAAAAATCGTCGTGAGGGTATCGGCTTGCCAGGGAGTGGTGCGCTTGCGGTCGCGGTAGCCGCCCCAGAGATCCACGACTTGCTTGCCGCGGTGGTAGACCGCGAAGGCGGCGCCGAGTTCCCCGCGGTCGGTAAAGTTTCGTTCAAACTCGAAGCGCACCGCTTCAAAGCCGGGTTGGACGGTGCCCGCTACGGTAGAGACGGCAGAGTTGATGGTAGAGTTGCTAGTTACCAGCGAGCTTTCCGAATCGGACATGCGAGACCTCGGTTGATGGCTAGGTGTCATGATACAACGCGAGGACGTGTCGAATCAACGGATCGTTCGCAGACTCCCACCGGCGTATTGAATCAACGGTGCGGGAATTGTTGTCGTAGACGAGCAACTTTTCGACGCCGCGCAGCTCAAGAGATCGCCGGTCTGACTTCTTCGATCGGAGCGCTGACCCAGACGGTCTCGCCGTCACGGCGCGACAGATAGTCGATCTCCCGGTAGCCCGCGCGGGTAATTGCGCGCAGACTCGCATCGAGTCCTTTGCCGACAGACTCGACTCCGTGGCTGTCGTCGCCGAGGGTCACCGGGATCCGCATCTCCCGGGCGCGGCTCAGAATTTCGGGCAGGGGATACACGGGGCTCAGACCCCGCCGCAGAGCGCCGCAGTTGATGTCGAGCCGCGTGCCGGCAGCACTCACGGCTTCAAGCACGCGCTCGATGTTCGCGAAGACATCTGGGTCGATTCGGGTCTCCATGCCATCGAATTTTCGAACTAGGTCGAGATGTCCGACGATCTCGGGCCGCAGGGTTGCGACGAGTTCGGCCAGGCTGTCGAAGTAGCGGCGCTGCATCTCGCTTCTGCCCCCAAGATCGGCGGCAAGCGCCGCCGTGGTCTCGGCCGAGTAGTCGACCCAGCGACCCCCGAGGTCGTGCACGCTGCCCACCACGTAGTCGAAGGCGTGGCGCTCGCGCAACTCGAGCATGGTGGTGGCCCAATGGTCGGCCGGGAGTTTCTCGGTCTCGAAGCCTACTAGTAGCTCGATCCGGTCGGCGTACTCTGCCTGCAATCGTCTCGCTTCTTCGGCATAGGCTTCGAAGAGGGTGTGGAGTTGCGCAACTCCGGCTTCGCGTTCCTCTGGATACAGCTCGTCCTCGCGGTAGCGAGGGCTGTGCTCTGAGAGACCGTAGTGGGTGAAGCCGCGGTCGATCGCGGCGCGCACGACGGCTTCGAGGCTGTCCTTTGCGTGAGCGCAGAACTCGCCGCTATGACCTCCGTGATAGCTGAACCAAGGCATGGGTGCGGGATTATCTCACGCTATCGATATGTGATCAAACTGGAGGTCTGCGCGGCTCACTCGTTCGTCTCGGCGCCGAGTGTGGTTCGCATGTTTGTCAGGGCGTCGAAGGGGGTGGCGATGATTTGGGCGTTGACCATCCAGTCGGGGATGCCTCCGCCGGGTTCCAGATGCATGACGAACTTGACGTGAGTCTTGTTTGGTCCGTCCGGTGTGAGGAGCCAGCTTCCCTTGGCCCGGGTAACTCGGTGCAGGCGTTTTTGAACTGGGTAGTAATCCGGGGCGGCATCGACGGTGATCTCGACGCTACCGGTGGTTTCGTCTCGGGTCATGACCGAGCGGAAGATGTTGTCGCGGTCGCTGATCGGCCAGGGAGTCGACATGATCGAGTACTGGTAAGACACCGCGCCATCTCGTTCCAACAGCTTGGATGCGCTTGTGTTGGGAAACCAGTTCTTGAATTGCGCCGAGTCGCGTAGCAGCTCGACGATCGCGGAGATGCTGACGCCGACGATGCCTTCGCCCTTGAACTCCTTGATGTCCGAGTCGGAGACTGGGCGGATGTAGACGTCGATGCCGTCCGCCTGTTTCTTGAGTTCCCACTCGTAGGCGTTTGCTGTGGCGCCGACCGCGCACAGACAAATGGAGAAATAGAGCGTGCAGAAAAAGAGGAAGAGCTTGGTCGAGTTTGCGGCGGTGATCATCGGTGTCCTCCGTCGATCTACTGTAGCGGGCTCGCTCTGCTGCGGCCGAACCAAAGGCCGCGGGACGCGAAGCCTCATTGAGTTCGTGCTTCGACGGCTTCTCGATCGGCTGATACAATCCCGGCTGCGAGCGCTGTCAATCTGCCCGTCCCGAGCGGCTGCGCCGCGTGTCGAAGGAAATTGAATGTCAGTCGATGCCAACTCGCAATCGAGCCCCACTCCCGCCTACTCGGATTGGATTGCGCCCCGGATCGAGAAACTCGGCCTGCAGGGCCACCTTCGAGCGATCGAGTCACGTTGCACCAGACTTGTACACGCCTGTCGTTTCGGCCCGTCGAGGACTATGGACAGCTCGGTGACGACTGGCTTACGGGCAAGCCCCCCGAGTTGGCGACACTTCTCGGTCGCGACGATTTTCTCCAACACCGACGCCTGGCCGAGGGCTTTGCCGATCCAACCAAACTCGCGCCGGTCTTTGCCTCGGTACAGGCAAAAAAGAACATTCCGAGAAGACGTTGAGGCTCGCTACCGGGCCTTTGCGTCGCGCATCACGCGAACTTGCAAGCTGAAGGGTGAGTTTCGATGGCAGAAAAAATCTTGATCACCGACAACACTCGAGGCGAGCCGACTCGGCACGTCCCGAGAATATCCGGCGGCCCGGTCGCGATCCTCGACTCCTACTACGCACCGATTCAAGAACTTGGTCTCGAGACCTATGTGAGCGAGCTCGAAACCTATGGGTACACCGTGATTCCGCCGGAAAAGGTGGGTCCCGTCGACTTCGCGCTGGCGATACGCGAAGTCCTGCTGCGCGTGATCGAAGAGCGCACCGGTGTGGCGCACCAGGTCGACCGCAACGGCGACCATGGCCACTACAAAGGGCAGCCTCAACTCGACAACCAGTTCCTTCTTTATTACCTGCTCTTCGCCGATCCGATCTTCGAGGACTGGCTCGAGAATCCGGTGCTCCGGGCTCTGATCAACTTCGTGATGCGCGACCGAGGACAGCTCTCGAGCCTCACGTCGTTTGTGAAGTGGAACGGCAAGGGATACGGGGACGGGTTGGGCCTGCACAGCGATTCGCCCGCTTCACCGGAAGGTGTACTTCCGACGACCCACGATCTCGTCTGCAATGGCGCGCTGGTTCTCACGGACTACACCAAGGAGGACGGCGCCCTCGCGATCGTGCCGGGTTCCCACCGGCTCGCGCGCCAGCCAAGGCACGATGATGGGGTGAAGTGGGCCGTCCCGGTCGAGGCGCCGGTGGGCTCGTTGATCTTCTGGCACGGCAACACCTGGCACGGCGCCTTCCCAAAGAAGACCGACGGTCTGCGGCTCAACCTGACGAGCTATATCTGCAATCGCCACATGAAGACCCAGGAGGCCTACCAGGGGGCGGTGCCGAAGGAGATGCTCGCCCGTCACGGCGCCTGGTTTGCGAGACTGCTGGGCGCGGACGATCCCTACGGTTGGGATGAAGAGGGTCCGGGGTTCGAAGCCGCGGCCAGCTACAAGTCCGGCACCGCAGACGCTTCCGACTGACCGCTTCCGCGCAGACTCCTAACCCTCCGGCGTAAATTTCACCGGCATGGTCTTGATGCTGTTGACCGTCGAAGAGCGCAGGCGCCGCACCGGGCCCGAGACTTCGATGTCCGGAAATCGCGACAGCAACTCTGCGAACAAGCAGCGGATCTCCGCCCGGGCCAGACTGGCGCCGAGACAGAAGTGCGGGCCCCAGCCGAAGGCGAGATGCGGGTTTGGATCGCGGGTAATGTCGAACTGTTGCGGATTCTCGAACACGCTCGCGTCGCGGTTGGCGGCCGGGTAGAACATCACCACTTTGTCGTTTTTGCAAATCTTCTGGCCGGCGATCTCGGTGTCCCGGGTGGCGGTTCTCCGCATGGTGATGACCGGGCTCACGTAGCGGAGGATCTCCTCGGTCGCGGGGGTGAGGAGGGAAGGATCATTGGCAAGCATGCGGCGTTGATCCGGATTTTCGGAGAGTGCCAGCATCCCGCCCGAAATCGCGTTGCGGGTGGTTTCGTTGCCGGCCAGGATCAACAGCACAAAGAACATCCCGAAGCTCAATTCGTCGAGTCGCTCCCCATCGATTTCAGCGTGCAACAGCACGCTCGTCAGATCGTCTCGCGGGTCGCTGCGGCGCAATTTGCCGAGGTGGCTGGCGTATTCGAGCAGTTCGAGCATGGAATCGGTCGCCTGGGCCTCGTCCTTGAAGTCGGGGTCCTCGAAACCGATCATCGAGTTCGACCATTTGAAGAGTTTGCCGCGATCCTCGACCGGACAACCCACGAGTTCCGCGATCACCAGTAGCGGCAACTCGCTGGCGATCTCCGCGACAAAGTCGCACTCGCCCTTGCGCGCAACCTTGTCGAGGATTTCTTTGGTCAGATTGCGAACGTGGAGGTCCATCTGCTCGATCATCCGCTTGGTGAATCCCTTGTTGACGAGCTTTCGCAACTTGGTGTGGCCGGGCGCATCCTGGTTGATCATCCACAGGCGCATCTGCGCGAGACGCTCTTCGTCCAGATCCTGGACCAGCGATCCGCCCCATTCCGACGAGAAGAGTTCTTGATCCAGCGAAACCTTGATCACATCACTGTGGCGGCTGATGGCCCAGAAGCCCCGCTGCTCCGTATTGAACAGATCGGCGTTTCCCGGGCTGATTTGGGTCTGGGGCGGGGTTTGCCAATGCACGGGCTCGTTCTCTCGCAGCCAGGTGAAATACTCGTGGGGAATCTCTCGTTGGAAGGTCTCGCTGGTGGAAAGGTCGACAGCCTGCATGGTTTCTCCAAATAGGCGGCGCAGTTTGGGCCGCACACCCGCGATGCTAGTCGAATTATGCGCCGGGTAGCGCGGCTTCTCTAAACGCGAGTATCGTTAGTGGTTTGAATTCGTGCACGCGCTGCTAGGAGTCTTCGAGGAAAAGATAATGACTGAGAATCGACAGATGGTAATCGCATGCTTGCCCGAGGGCGCACTGCGTCCAACCGACTTTGAATTGCGAACCGGACCCGTGCCCGAACCCGGAGACGGTGAGGTGCTTTGCCGAACCCTGGCCCTCACGATTGGAGCCGGCCAGCGAGCGGGCCTGCAGGGCAGTGCCAGCTACGCGGGTGCCGCGCGAGCCGACACGGTGATGTCCGGGACCGGCGTAGCTCGCGTGGTGGCGAGCAACGATGCAAATTTTTCCCCGGGAGATCACGTGGTGGGCCCCACCGGATGGCAGGACTACGCGGCCCTGGCCGGGCGCACCCTCAGCCAGGTCGACGCCTCGGCGGACCCCGCACTGCATCTCGGCGTTTTGGGGACCAACGGACTAACGGCCTACTTTGGATTGCTCGATGTCGGACAGGCGCAAGCGGGCGAGACGGTCGTGGTTTCGGCGGCGGCCGGTTCAGTGGGCCACATCGTGGGGCAGATCGCGAAGCTCAAAGATTGTCGGGTCGTGGGTGTCGCGGGTTCGGAGGCGAAGTGCCGCATCGTCGTCGATGAACTCGGGTTCGATGCGGCGGTCAACTACAAGTCCCCGGATTTTCGCGCGGAGTTCAAGGCAGCCACCCCCGATCGCATCGATGTGTACTTCGACAACACCGGTGGCGATATTCTCGGCAGCGCGTTGTTTCGCATGAAGGCACACGGCCGCATCGTCTGCTGCGGAGCCGTGAGTCAGTACGACACATCGAAGCCCGCGGGCAGTCCGCGGGGCATTCCCGGCCTGCTGGTGAACAACCGCGTGCGCATGCAGGGCTTTCTGGTCTTCGACTACGCCCGTCGTTTCGCGCAAGCGCGAAAAGAACTGATGGGCTGGATCGACGCCGGCCAGCTGCGACCCCAGGTAACGGTGTTCGGCGGCCTCGAGAACGCTCCCAATGCATTCATCGAACTGCTCGGCGGCGCCACCGTCGGGACCACGGTCGTGCGGGTTTGGGATGGCGATGTTGATGGCGATGTTGCTGGAGATGCCGCCGCGGGAACTGCATGAGCGAACCCGCCAACCAAGAGATCGATCGCATGAAAACAGCGGCGCGGGCTCTGATCCCCGTACTCGTCGCCCGGGCCGACGAGATCGAAACGGCTCGGCAGCTCCCCGACGATCTCGCGCGAGAACTCGCAAGCCAGGGCTTCTACAGAATGTGGGTGCAGAGAACTCTCGGAGGGCTCGAGTTCCCGCTGGTTCCAACGCTCGAGGTGCTGGAAAGTCTTGCCGAAGGAGACCCTTCGGTGGCCTGGTGCATCGCCATCGGGATCACATCGAGTCTTTCGCTGACCGCGATCCCCGAGGCGGCCGCCAAAGAAGTTTTCGCAGTACGCGAAACCATCTTTGCCGGGGTCTACGCCCCGACGGGTCGGGCCGACAAGACCGAGAGTGGATTTCGAGTCAACGGACAGTGGACGTTTGGTTCCGGCACCCGGAACGCCGATTGGGTGCTCGGCGGCTGTCGTTTCTTCGACGACGGCCAGCCGATCTGCGACGAACGCGGAGTTCCCCGAACCAATATGGTGCTGGTGCGCCAGCGCGAGATCGAAACGCTCGACAATTGGGATGTCTTGGGGCTGCGGGGAACCGGGAGCGGCGATTATCGCATGACCGACGTATCGGTCAGCGAAGACTTCGTGCCCGCCTGGCTGGCCTCGACCCGGCCTTCGGGCAGCCTCTATCGCATCCCCAACCTGACCCTGCTCGCGGTCGGCTTTGGCGCCATCGCACTCGGGCTTGGGCGCGCGGTGCTGGACGAGTTTTCGCAGCTTGCGGCCACCAAGGTTTCTGCGCTGGCGGTTGATCCCGTCGCCAAACGCGGCGATGTTCAGAGTGGGCTCGCCCGGGCAGAGGTCAAGTTGCGCTCGGCCCGCAGCCACTACTACGAAATGGCCGAAGCGATCCACGCCGCAGCAGAATCCGGCAAGGTCACGCTGGATCATCGCGCCGATCTGCGGCTCGCCAATTGCCACGCCGTGGACACCGCGGCCGACGTGGCGGCCACGGTATTTCGTCTTGCCGGGGGGAGTGCGATCTACCGCGGGTCACGTATCGAACGTCTGTTTCGCGACGCCAACGTGATCACCCAGCACGTGCAGGTGCGCTCGGAAAACTACGCCGTGATCGGCAGCCAACTCCTCGGTGTCCCGCGCGGCGTTGCGATCCTGTAGCCCGAGCACAAAGGTCAGGTCTTCACATGTCAGAGGTCGCTGTTGGAACCCTCGCGGATTTTCGAATGTTGACCGGCCCTCTCGAGGACCGCCGCAGGCTTTTGGGGAGCGCCAGCGAGGGAGGCCTCGATCACGTCTTCGTGGCAGATCACGTGAGCTTCTTTACCGGGCTCGGGATGGACGGGCTGATTCAAGCCGCGACCGCGCTGGCGCTCGAGCCCAACTTGAAAGTCGTGGTCGGGGTGTACTTGTTGGCGCTTCGGCATCCGGTCCCCACGGCTCGGCAGATCGCCACACTCTGCGAATCTGCGCCGGGTCGGCTGATTCTCGGGATCGGGGTGGGGGGCGAAGATCGACACGAAATCGAGGTGTGTGGGGTCGACCCAAAGACGCGCGGGCGCAGAACCACGGAAGCCTTGATCGCGTTGCGGGGCTTGCTCGAGGGTGTGCCCATGACCTTCGAGGGTGAATTCTTCCAGTTCGACAGCGCATTGATTCGGCCCGCACCCGATCCCCCGGTGCCGCTGATCGTGGGGGGGCGTTCGGATGCCGCGATCGCGAGGGCGGCGCGTCACGCCGATGGCTGGTTGGGGGTCTGGTCGTCCCCCCGACGCTTTGCCGCGGTCCTCAGCGAGATCGACGCAATTGCCGAGAGTGCAACAAGAAGCGGAAACAACGGCCGCACTCCACGCGACTGGCAACACGGCCTGCAAGTGTGGGTGGGGATCGACCGCGACAAAGACGTCGCCCGGGCGCGTCTCGCGAAGGCGATGGAGCAGATGTACCAGACCCCCTTCGAGCGCTTCGAGCGCTACAGCCCCTACGGGAGCGTCGAGGAGATCGCAGACTTTTTGGCCCCCTATATCGACGCCGGCTGCCGCATGTTCAACGTGATGCCCGTGGCGGAATCGACGGAGGCGGGAATCGCTGCGGTCTGCGAAATCAAGCGGCGGCTCGGCTGAACATCAGCAACGCAATCGAGCCGCAGGCTCCGGCCAACAGCGCCCCGTCGACCATAACCAGGCGATAGTGCTCTCCCTCGCGAAACCGACACAACACCAACAGCTCGGCCATTGGAATCAACACCAGGCTCCGCAACGCCTCGGGGGCGACCAGTGCCGATCCCACTCCGAGGCCCGCAACCACGATCGC
>SMVB01090084.1_pt1 | contig 11511 bp, 14 predicted proteins | sample 2456461 | NCBI WGS metagenome assembly SMVB01 (sample SAMN11095934, study PRJNA526329) | marine sediment metagenome | biome: Marine sediment; feature: Surficial sediment; material: Deep marine sediment; isolation source: Hadal surficial sediment | place: Pacific Ocean | collected 2014-05 | depth...
ATTACCGACCACAGAGGATCGAACATGGGTAGGTTGTAGTTGGGTTGACGCGCGTCGTGAGGTCCAAAAACAGGCTTGCACGGTAACGTCAGTGCACGAAAACCGAGGGCAGCGGTACGCTCCACTTCAGCAATCGAGCCGGCCATGTCCCCGGTGGCGAGGCATGCAACAGGTGACATACGGTCGTTGTACGAGCCGAAGGTTTCCCACGCCCAGTCGTTCCAACACCGGCACTGGGCCATGGCGAACTCGGAGTCCGGGGTTGCCCACATGGCTAGCCCCTTGTTTGGAAAAATGATCTCGGCGTCTACGCCATCGGCCGCCATGTCTTTAAGCCGATCTTCGGGATTGGCGCCGGATGAATTGCGCAAGCCGTCTTCGCCTTCCAGCGGTTGCTTGAAGCGAATGCGAATTGGGCGGTAACCCTCGGTGATCTGCCACTTATCACCCTTGTCGTCTGTTTCCATCCTCGGCAGACGCGAGTGGTACTTCTTGTCGATGCGGCTGGAGAGAAAATCGTAGGGTTCGTTGGCATGACAGTCCGCGGAGATCATGAAGTGTTTGTTGGCAGCACCCGGGCGCGCCGTCTTTTCCCAGCCTTCGATACCCGGGCTCGACTGTCGCCAGGCGTTTGCGTTGTGTGTCATGAGTTCCCTTCCAGTTGTCGTTGATCAGTTGCCGTTCAAACGCCACTGCAGCAGTGTAAACGGGTTGTCCACATCGTTGTGATGTTCGAAAACACCAGAAACTTCCGAACCGATGATAACAGGCTGGTTCGGATCACCCAGCAAATTACCTACCAATCGTATGCCGTCAGCCTGGAGCAACTCTACCAGCACGACGAGATATGCACCCTGCTCTTTGAGCGCCGGATGCACCGGATGCCAGACTCGTTCAAAGGAGTAAATCGTGCCCCGCGGTTCAAGGCTTTCGAACTCCACATTGTCGGAGCGACATCTGTGGCATATCCACTCTGGTCCCCACTGCCATTTCTGACAAGAGTGACAACGTTGCACCAGCAGCAACTCGTCCCGCAAGCCTTGCCAGTAGGGTGCATCCAACCCGTCCGAAGTGGCCGCCGGTTGCGGCAAGCCGGGATTGAGGTAATAGCCGGTCATTGGGTTGCCTCCGAACCGAAAATACAGGCGCTGACCGGTGTCACCATTGGCCCGGATATCACCATGGAAACATTTGCGTCGGCGACCTGGTTAGTAGATTGATTCCACACCTGGCGCACGGCTTCTATGTTGAGGCCTAGTCCGTGCATGTAACACTCAGCGAGATTCCCGCCGCTGGTATTGAGCGGCAGTTGCCTGTCGCCCGTTACGCCTGCAAGCAACCGCTCTTTGACAAAAAACTCGTTGCAGGCTTCCGGCTCGCAAAATCCGTGCTCGACAATACTCATCAGCACACCACCGGTAAAATTCTCGTAGCTCTGCAACACGTCGACATCGTCTGGTTGTACACCAGCCATTTCATAAAGCCTCGGCGCCAATGTCTTGAACGCCGAAGTCGCATAGTCGGGCGCGTTGTGAACAGAGGCACCCGCTCTATAGTGGGAACCCGCCACGGCACTCAGCAGATAACACGGTGGATTGGGCAGATCCCTGACTCGCTCGGCAGAAACCAACACCATGGCCGCGGCACCATCGTTCTCCTGGCAGCAGTCGTACAAATGAAATGGCTCGACGATCCAACGCGAGGCATCGTACGTGGCTTCGTCCAACGGCCGGCCATACATCACTGCACGGGGATTGTTCTGAGCATGTTCGTAGGAGGCCAGCGATATTGCTCTCAATGCATTCTGTTCGACACCGTGATCAAACATGAAGCGCTGCACTTTCATGGCGAACATCTGAGCCGGTGACATCAATCCGTAGGGCACCGTGTGGGCCATGTCTCCCGCGATCACGTTGCGTCTCGGACCCTGACCGAATCGACCAAACTGGCCTTGCGCCAGGGCTCGAAAAACGACGACACAATCGGCCATGCCGCCGATGATGGCCGCCGCCGCGTTACCCACGGCTGCCGAACCGCCGCCGCCACCACCGCCCCATTGCATATTCGCAAAACGCAGCTCTTTACACCCAAGCGCCGCGGCCAGATGTGAAGGATCGCTGCGATCATTGCTGTACGAGGCGAACCCATCCACGTCCTCCACAGGAATACCTGCATTTTCACATGCGCTGACTATCGCTTTGAGTGCGAGTTTGAATTCCGCGTCGGGTGATTGACCGCGTTTGTAATAATCGGTTTCGCCGACTCCGGCAACCGCGACTTTTCCGCGTAAGGTACGTTCCATACAGTCCCCCAGAAATGGCCCTCAAGCCAACGTGTAGTACGGGTAATCGGGCCACCACATGGCCGCGTCGACAACGTCTTCGAGTTTGTTTTCCGACGATTTCGCAACGCCTTCGGCTTGCGCGGTCCTGGCCACCGCAACGGCAACAGCCTTCGAGACCTCCCGCAACCGCGATACGGCAGGAAACAGCAACCCCTGTTCGAGCTCGGCATCGGTAACCTGCTCAGCGAGGGCGTTCGACGCGGCGCTTACCATCGCATCGGTGATGATGGTTGCACCAGATATGAGCGCGCCGAGCCCAAGGCCCGGGAAGATGAAAACGTTGTTCCCCTGGCCGATATGAATCAGCCGGTCTTTGTATCGCACGGGTTCGAAGGGGCTACCGGTTGCCACGAGCGCGCGCCCGTCGGTCCACTCGATGATATCTACAGGCGTCGCTTCGGCGCGATCGGTCGGGTTGGAGAACGGTAAAATCAACGGTCGTTCGACATGGCTCGCCATGTTTCGTATGGCAGCTTCAGAAAAGGCACCGGCTTGCCCGGATGAGCCAATCAAAGCCGTCGGCTGGAATTTTTCCACTACGGCTTCCAGACCCCGGGCATTCGAATCGGTCAAGCCGATCTCGCGAGCCTGTTCACCCGTCCAGGCAAGTTCCTTTTTATAGGTATCGCGAATCTCCCGGTCGTCCACCAACAGACCCTGACTATCCATTACGCCAATCTTCCCGGTGTTACCCATCGCCGCTCGAATCTGCCGGGCAATTCCCAAACCGGCCGCGCCCGCGCCAAAAATGAGCAATCGTTGCTCTTCCAATGGAATCTCGCTGATTCGAATCGAAGAAAACAACGCTGCCAACGCAACCGCACCGGTACCCTGAATGTCATCGTTGAACGATAGAACGTTGTTGCGGTGCCGGTCGAGAATATCGAGGGCATTGTCTTTGCGGAAGTCTTCCCACTGAAGCAACGCCCCAGGAAAAACGGTTTGCACCGCAGCCACGAACTCGTCGATCAGCGCATCGTACTCGGGGCCTCGCAATCGAGGTTTGCGCAAACCCAGATAGAACTCGTCTTTGAGCAGTTGAGAATTATCTGTACCAACGTCCAGACTGATCGGCAGCGTTTGCCAGGGGGCGATCCCGGCACCCGCGACGTACAACGCGAGTTTGCCGATGGAAATCGCCATTCCACCAGCACCCTGATCGCCAATACCCAGAATCGATTCGTTGTCGGTCGCGACAATGAGCCGCACGTCCTGCTCGCCAGCCACACGACGGAGCACTTTTTCGATATGGCCACGGAAGTTGGGTGTTATCCAGATACCACGACCACGGCGAAACACCAGGCTGAAGTTCTGCGTCGCAAGACCGACCGTCGGCGTATAGACGATGGGCATGAGTGCCTCGATGTTGTCCACCAGCACACGGTAGTAAAGGTGTTCGTTGGTATCCTGCAGAGACGAGAGCCGCACGTATTTGTTGAGCGGCTTTTCCAATTCATTCAACGTGGCAATAACGCGCTTGGCCTGTTGCGCTTGAGAGTTCTGCTCAACGGGCAACAGGCCGTGCAAGCCGAGCTCGTCACGTTCCCGGTCCGAAAAGGCGGTACCCTTGTTGAGCCGCGGATCACGCACCACGTCATACCCGGTTTTGGTTATCGGGATCCGTTTGGATTCCACATCTGTCACAGTCATCTGATACTTCCCGATGTGTGGTGTTGGCAAAAACCAGCCTGCGATCTATGCCTCATAAGCGGGCCGGTTCGGAAAAGATCTCAGTACGATATCGACTGACGGTCAAATCCGTGCTCGGGTAATCTGCAGGCAACCCCGCTTTATCTTTCAGCTCTGCCAGGAATTTTCGAGGCTCTGGAATATTTTCCCATACCTTCGGAAGAAAAGTGGCTTTATGGCCTTTTGTCGATATCACCAGCCCATCTACAAACGGCTGCAGCCGGTCGAGCAGATCGGCCTCATCTGTGAACGTCATCTCACAAGGCAATGAGAGCACAGAAATTTCTATCACAAGCTGCGGGAACTCAGTGGCCTCAAGCGGGGTAAACCGCGGGTCCTGAAAAGCGGTGCTGAAAGCGTTTTCCGCCACGTCCCAACCGAGTGGCCGCTTAGCCACGATGGATCCCGTACAGCCGCGCAACTTCCCCCGGTTGCTCAAGGTCACAAAAGATGCGCCGGTTTCACGAAGCGCAGCAGGCAACATTTCCAACTTCGGCACGGAAGGTCGATCGGTTTCCAAGCCGAAAGCGATTGAGCCTCTCGCTATCTGGAGCAGCTTCTTACGATCCTCTGCATTGAACCTAGCCGAGGGCATACGAGCCGTACCCGACAACCTGGGACCGGTCTCCGGCCGTATCTCCCGAGTTCCGTACATCCAGCGCCTCTACCCACAGGTCACGCTGGCGTGCCACGCGCATCAGACCGTTGATCGCAGCCGCGCCGCAAGCTTGCTCTCCAGTCAGACTGCTCGATTGCTGCAAGATCAACTCCGTCGTGTGCGCGTCCTTCGTACATGCCTGCGGGTAAGGCAAATAGTGCGACAAGTCGGAACTGACCACGATCAGGGTTTCATCACCACCCCAGAACTCGTCCACCAGCACTGCCACCCGTTCAACAGAACACTGGCCCACAACCACCGGCAACACTGAAAACGATTCCAGCATCGTCTGTAAAAAGGGGAGATGGACTTCGAGGCTGTGTTCGGTGGCATGGGCCTCGTCCGAAACAACAACGCCCGGTAACGTCAGTGCTTTGCTTACGGCCTCCCGGTCGACGGGAACCTCGCCCAAAGGGGTAGCAAAGGACCCTGCCGAGGGTACGGCCATCTCATTTAGATACACCCGATGTGCCGGACCCAGGAGGACCACCCGGGTGATGGATTGACGCTGTGCCTGCAACAGGGAGTAAGCGCTTGCCGCGACAGGTCCCGAGTAGACGTACCCCGCATGGGGAACAATCAGTACTTTTGGGGTGCTCGACCCTGCTCTTTCAACCGCGTCAGCCAACATCTCTTTCAGACATTCGGCAAGCTCGGCTTTACGCCCCGGATAGAACGTTCCGGCGACGGCCGGACTGCGCGTATTCATGTTTGCTAGTTGCTGTGCGTCCCGTCACCATAGGCTAACCCTACTGTAACAATAATGCGCGGGCGCAGACGCATTAGAACAGGCAAAATGCGTGCGCAGGTAGTGCTCGCGCAAATTTTGCGCCTGTTGTAACGCGAGCCGTAGGCGTGGATTATGGGTTCGCTATGGATGATACCATCGTCTCCACCAAATACTGGCACCGGTTAGCCGACGGGCGCCTGCAATGCGACGTTTGTCCTCGACATTGCCGGTTACGAGAAGGCCAACGCGGATTGTGTTACGTCCGTCAGCGCCTGGATGACGAGGTGAAGCTCGTGAGTTACGGGCGTTCATCCGGCTTCTGCGTGGATCCCATCGAGAAGAAACCACTCAATCATTTTTTCCCGGGTAGCCGGGTGCTTTCTTTCGGCACCGCGGGCTGCAATCTTGCCTGTAAATTCTGCCAGAACTGGGATATGAGCAAGTCTCGAGAAATGGACACGCTGGCGGATCGAGCGACACCTGAGCGGTTGGCAAGAAGCGCGGTGGAGTCGGGTTGCACCAGCATCGCCTTTACCTACAACGACCCGGTCATTTTCCTCGAGTATGCGGTGGATGTCGCCGCGGCATGTCGGGAGTCATCGATACAATCGGTCGCAGTCACCGCCGGATATGTGGATCCCGCCCCCCGGGAGGAGTTTTTCAAGGCAATGAACGCCACCAACGTGGACCTGAAGGCGTTCACCGAACGTTTTTACCGCAAGATCTGCGGTGGTCACTTGGCACCCGTGCTGGAAACGTTGGAGTTCATCAAAAACGAAACCGATGTCTGGCTGGAAATAACCACACTGCTGATTCCGGGGGAAAATGACTCGGACCGGGAAATCGACGAGATGAGCGCCTGGTTGATCGAACACCTCGGTGCCGATGTGCCGCTGCATTTCAGCGCCTTTCACCCGGACTGGAAGATGCGCGATATCGGCCCGACACCGTTTGAGACGCTAACGCGGGCGCGGCAACTGGCAATCAACAATGGCCTGAGATACGTCTACACAGGAAACGTGCACGACGCCCAGGGTGCCAGTACTTACTGCCATAACTGCAACGAACTGCTCATCGAACGAGACTGGTACCAGCTTGGCCAATGGGGACTGTCCGACGATGGCTGCTGTCAGCAATGCGGAACACGACTACCCGGTAGGTTTGACGGTCCCCCGGGTCATCTCGGTGCGACCCGCGTGCCGATACGCCTTTCTCCTCCCACGTGATATCGAGCTTTAGCAGCACCCACAACAATTCGAGTATTTTCGGTCACTTCTACTTTGAGCTCGGTCAGCTCATTCAGGTAATCGTCGAGAGGCAGCAAGCCAACACACGGCATCGCCCCTGCACCTGGAACACCGCAGCGCGAGAACCTGCGTATCAACGCAACCGCGCCCATACAGGGTACATCGGAACCCTCGTTATCCCGGGCGACCAGTTGCCACACTTTCTCAACGTTTCGGCCTCGGCGATCCAACCCCTTCATGCGCACATACATCCCGCTATGCCCCGACCCAAACCGTTCGAGGGTCGCAGCCACCTTCATCAAACCCGGCGCCAAACGTTCAACGGAGCTCAATATCCCAAGGCGCACGGCACCAGAGAGCAAACCCAACCCCAACCCGGTCGGCCACATCGCTACCCCCGCCCGAAATTCGAGCTTGGTGAGGTGCGGATATCGCGCCGGAAACAGATCGAGGTCCGGCACATCGGCTAACGCCAGCCAGCGCTGATTCATGGGCGATGCGAACCGGAATCGCGACCAGCCTCCCCAACCATATTGCTTCTTACGCCGACCGTCCTGCCAACCCGGAATAGGTTTTCCGCAGTAGCTGAGCGTTGCCCTGACGGCGGCAAGCCCCGGGGTTAATTCCGACGCACTGATTCCGTAATCTATCTCACTCAATACAGAGAACTTATCGATGAAAGCGTCTATCACGGCGGAGGAAAGCGCCGGGACGGAACTGGCGCCACTGACAACCATCACACCCTTTTCCCTCGCAGCACGGTCCAATTGGGTAATGCCGCATACATGAGTTCGTGAATCGGAGATATCCACATAATGCATGCCCGCTGCTATCGCCGCACGAGCCAGTCGATAGTCGTCGTATTGAAACGGACCCACCGCGGAGACGATTACATCGCCTCCAATACGCCGAATCGAGCCAGTGAGATCGGCCGCGCGCACATCCAACTGCGCATGCTCCGCACCCAGGCGCTGTGCGGCTTGTCTGGCTCGTGCCAGGTTACGGCCGACCACAACCACTTCCAAACCGCCCACGCGCATCAAACCAGCGGTAATTCTGGTTCCGAAATTGCCATAACCACCGATGACCAGGACTCGCAACATCCACTCCCTTTTGCTCGCTCTTACGGCGCAAACCGCAGGTAACCATTGACAAGAGATCGATTATATCAGATATTTCTGTCATGACAGAAATATCTGACAGTACGTTATCAACGACGGTTGAGTCTTTTGTGTTGCAGTGGGGTGACATGGGTAATTTCTGGGGCGTAAACCGCTCCATCGCCCAGATCCATGCCTTGTTATACCTCTCCGATGCGCCGCTCACGGCGGAAGACATCGCCCGTACATTGGCCATTGCCCGTTCCAACGTGAGCAACTCACTCAAAGAGCTACTCGGCTGGAAATTGATCATCCGCAAACCCGTCAGGGGCGACCGGCGGGACCATTATGTGGCAGAAACGGACCTATGGCTGATCAGCCAGCGTATTGCCCAGGGCCGCAAGGCGAGGGAGATAGATCCGACCCTCGAGACCTTGAAAGCCTGTGTAGAAGCCGCCGAAGAAGACGATGAGATCAGTGCCATCGCCACCAAACGACTGCAGGATATGTTGGAATTTGTCAGCACGATAGATGCCTGGTACACGGAGATATTGACCTTGCCGCACAGCACGCTGCGCTCATTGATGAAGTTAGGCAGCCGGATCACCCGTGTGTTGCGAATGGGGGCATCGTGAATAAAGGCGAGGCCAGCCTATGGCAAAAAGAGCCGATGCCCTTGTCGCCAAAAACCCGCCCGAGCCCTGTCGAACCCATACCCCCATCGTTCCGTTCGCTGTCGAGCGCTGCAGACTGGTCCAAGCTGCCAGCGGCCATTCAGGCGAGGTTCTCCCGTCGATTTCGAGCCGGGCAAACCGTCTGTTACACCACTCGCGTCATCACAACCAGAGTTACCAGGACAGGATGGCTTCTCGCACAGGCCGCACGCCTGTTCGGCGCACCGTTACCCATCCATCGCGGTGATGGCCCTGCCGTCGTCACCGTCACCGACCATCCGGGCAACTTTGGTCAGGTATGGACGCGTATCTATCACGTCGACAAAGGCTTCCCGCAGACGATCAGTTCCGTGAAACGTTTTACCGGGAACACGGGTCTGGAGGAATATATCGGTTTCGGGTTGAGCATCGAACTCGTCGTTCACGTTGAAAACAACTCACTGATCTTCACCGGCAACGCCTATTACCTGTCGATCGGTCCGTGGCGGATGAAGATTCCTACCTTTCTCACACCGGGCAAACTGACCGTCGTACACACCGAAGCAGACGACGACACTTTCAGCTTCGAGATGTCTCTGGAGCACCCGCTGTTCGGACGTCTGCTCCACCAGCTTGCGCAATTCGAAGATGCGACACCCTTGAATCTGCTGTAGACGCGCCGTTTCACACCAACAAGTCACCCTTCCCAACGGTCAACCGGCTCGTTATCGTTAGTCGAACAGGAAAGCTTAAGAGGACACTCTAATGCCGTTAAATCCCGATGCGGTGGGCGCCGTTGGCGAACCGGTCAAACGAACATGGACATCTAAAGACACATTGCTCTACGCCGTGGGAGTCGGTGCCGGTACCGACGAACTCTCCTTCACCACCGAAAACACCAAAGATACGCCGCAGAAGGTATTGCCGACCTTCGCCGTGATCATCGGTACGGGTGGCGCTCCCATGGACAAGGTGGGTTCGTTCAATCCCATGATGATGGTGCATGGCGAACAGGGCATCGAGTTATTCGATGAAATTCCCCCCAGCGGTGAAGTCGAAAACGTCGGCAAAATCACCGGCATCTGGGATAAGGGCTCGGCGGCCGTGCTCGAATACGAAACCACATCGACGGACGCAGCATCCGGTAAAACTCTGATGAAAACCCGCGCGAGCCTCTTCTGTCGAGGTGAAGGCGGTTGGGGGGGCGAACGCGGACCTTCGGCAAAGATCGAGTTTCCGGCAAGGGCGGCCGATCACGAGATAACCTACAAAACCCGGGAAGATCAGGCGCTCACCTACCGCCTTTCCGGGGATCGCAACCCGCTACACTCGGACCCATCGTTTGCAGCGATGGGTGGTTTCGAAAAACCGATTCTGCACGGGCTGTGCACCTGGGGGTTTACCGGGCGGGCTTTGTTGAGTGCATTGTGTGGCGGCGACCCGGGTAAATTCAAAAGCATGAGCAGCCGTTTTTCGAAAGTCGTCATTCCGGGCGATGAACTCACCATCTCCATGTGGGTGGACGGCAATCGCGCACTCTTTCGCACCGCCAATCAACACGGCGATGTCGTGATCGATCAAGGCACCTTCGAGTTCAACTGAGTCACGTTTATGACTATACCCACAGTCATCACGGCGCTGCTCGGACTACTGATCATCGTCGCGGGCATCGTCGTAATCGCGCGTCCAAGCCGGGTCGGCGACATTGCAGATCGAATGCTGACCACCTCCGCGATCAAGGCCGGGGCGATATTGGGGCGCATCGCGATTGGTATCCTGCTCTTGCTGGCTGCCCCAGATACGCGGCTACCGACTTTCATGACGATCCTCGGCTTCCTCTCGATTATTGGTGGTGTTGCGCTCGCCATCATGAAAGAGGCCTGGGTGAACGGATTGGTTGGGCGGTGGGCTAATCAATCGAAAACCATCCTGCGCGTCTGGGGTGTACTGACAACCTTGTTCGGCAGCGTAATCGTCTATGCCGCGCTCTGAATAAATGAGAGGTAAAAGATGAAAATCGCAATTGTCGTATTTGCAGGTCTGTTCAGCGTTGTCCTCACCGAGGTGGTGGCCATCGTGTGGATGACCAACGCACCGGCTTCCATCGATCTCCTCGGCAACTTCTTCCTGATGACCGTTCTGCCTTCCGTGACGATTGTCGTATTGGTCGCGGCTGTTGCTCTGTGGAAGCTGTTCGCCGCGAAACCCCTTCGAAATGCGTCGATCTACTCGGGGGTATATCTCCTCGCTCAAGGGTTCGTTTTGAACCTGTTTGGCAATCCACCGATACACCTTCTTTACTACGCAACCATCGTTGCCTGCGTCTGTGGAGTGATATTCACCCTGTTCAACCGGTTCGTCTGGTCTGAACCAGCCCAGGCATAACCACTCACGCAGACCACATCGTGACGACGATCAGCCTTGCAACGGTTCGGCTCGTGTTGCGCCCATGGCAGCCCGAAGACGTCAATCCATTCAGCGAGCTTTGCGCAGACCCGCTCGTTATGCGATGGATCGGCAACGGCAGCACTCGAACCCACCAAGAGTGCGAAAAGATCATTGAAATATTCGAGAGCGCCTGGGCGAGAGACGGTTTTGGGCTCTTTGCGATCGAACATCGCGCAAGCAAGTGCTTCATGGGCTTCTGTGGTTTGTCCGTGCCGGAGTATCTACCAGAAATTCTCCCAGCAATAGAAATTGGCTGGCGCCTTTCACGGTCGAACTGGGGAAAGGGTTTCGCCACGGAAGCCGCCCAGGCCTGTGCGCACTTTGCTTTCAACCAGCTCGAGTTAGAGCGATTGCTCGGTATTTATCAGATCGGAAACGAAGCTTCCGCGAGAGTCATGGAGAAGCTCGGCATGACAGATTATCGCAGTACCATCGATCCGAGCTGTGGGCGTCCGATACAGATCTGCGAGCTCAAACGGGACGTTGATTCACCTGCCGAGTGAGCGACCATTACTACAATTGCAGCGGAGCAATCGACTCATGACACCTCCCAAGATATTGCCACCCCACTACTTTTTCCTGGCGCTGATCACCATGTCTGCCCTCGGTTACTTCATTGAGCAGCCTCTGCTTCCTGGCATG
>SMVB01109323.1_pt1 | contig 11511 bp, 15 predicted proteins | sample 2456461 | NCBI WGS metagenome assembly SMVB01 (sample SAMN11095934, study PRJNA526329) | marine sediment metagenome | biome: Marine sediment; feature: Surficial sediment; material: Deep marine sediment; isolation source: Hadal surficial sediment | place: Pacific Ocean | collected 2014-05 | depth...
CTGGCCGCGGCGCATTTTTGGCCACAGCTAATAGTAGACCTGGTAGACCTGGATGAAAATGCTCTGGCACTGGCCGCTGACAACGTAAAGTTTCTGGGCCTGCAACAGCGCTGTTCAATAGTGCAGTCCGATTTGTTCGACCAGCTGAAGCCCCAGTCTTATGACCTGATTGTGAGCAATCCCCCCTATGTAAGCCAGGATGATTTGGCGGCCATGCCCGCTGAATATCATCATGAGCCATCATTGGCCCTGGCGTCGGGGCCAGACGGCTTAACGCTGACCAGGCAGATATTGCAGCGCGCGGCAGACTTCCTAAGCCCGGATGGTTTGCTGGTAGTCGAAGTGGGCAACAGCTGGCAAGACCTGGAAAAGCATTACCCACAGCTGCCTTTTACCTGGCTTGAATTTGAGCATGGCGGCCACGGTGTGTTGGCCATCACGGCGAAAGAGTTGCAAGAATACAGCACCAGCTTTACCGGATAAGGGTTATAATCACCTCCCCAACACCGGGTGCAAACCCTGATTGAGAAAGGTATGAATCGACATGGCCGGTAACTCTATCGGAAAACTGTTTACTGTCACCAGTTTCGGCGAGAGCCACGGCCCGGCTCTGGGCTGTGTTATTGACGGCTGCCCCCCGGGGCTGGAGTTGGACAGCTCTGATTTACAGCGCGACCTGGATCGGCGCAAGCCCGGCACTTCGCGTTTTACCACACAGCGACGCGAGGCCGATGAGGTCAAGATACTGTCCGGTGTATTCGAGGGCAAAACCACCGGTACACCCATAGGTCTGCTTATTGAAAATACCGATCAGCGCTCCAAGGACTACGCCAATATCAAAGACAGGTTTCGCCCGTCCCATGCGGACTACACCTACCAGCAAAAATACGGTGCCCGCGATTATCGGGGTGGGGGACGTGCCTCGGCCAGGGAGACTGCCATGCGAGTGGCAGCGGGCGGCGTCGCTAAAAAATATTTGCACACGCACCTTGGTATCACCGTACGCGGTTATTTGTCTGAGCTGGGTCCGATAAAAGCTGAAGTGCTGGACTGGGATGTGGTGGAGAACAATCCATTTTTCTGTCCTGACGAAAGCAAGTTAACCCAGATGGAAGACTTTATGTCGGCGTTGAATAAAAGTGGCGATTCCATAGGGGCGAGAATAAACGTGGTGGCTTCGGGGCTGATACCGGGTTTGGGCGAGCCTATTTTCGACAGGCTTGACGCGGATATCGCCAGTGCCATGATGAGTATCAATGCGGTAAAAGGGGTGGAAATTGGCGCGGGCTTTGCGTGTGTAGAACACAGAGGCAGCGAGCACAGAGACCAGATATCGCCCCAGGGCTTTCTCAGTAACAATGCCGGTGGCATATTGGGCGGGATATCCAGTGGCCAGGATATTACCGTGAGCATCGCCTTGAAGCCAACCTCCAGCATTCGTCTGCCGGGCGCTTCCATAGACATTCATGGCAATCCCGTTGAGGTTGTGACTCACGGGCGCCATGACCCCTGCGTGGGTATACGGGCCACACCCATTGCCGAGGCCATGCTGGCTATCATACTTATGGACCACCTGCTGCGACACCGGGCGCAAAATGCCGGGGTGCACTCTGTCACGCCGGTGGTACCGGCATCGCTGGATCCTGACGGTGGCCAGCACGCGCCACATTCCCTGCGCTAACACGGTTCCGCTTATGAGCAAGGCAAACCGGCGTTATATCCGCACCATTATTCTGGCTGTGGTGGCCATGAGTAGCCTCATCTGGGCCGCTATAGATCTGTTTGGTATTGACCCCCAGGTAATGCTGGACCTGTTCCTGGCAACCGCAATAGGGGCGGCGGGAATTATTGTGGCAGCTGGCATTGTTGTCGCCCTGGTGGCCGGTTTAAAAAAACTGGCGGGACTACGGCGGGGAGACCGGGACTAGCCAGGCTCCAGGGAAATATCCAGAGTCATCTGGTTGGCGATTTCGTCCAACAGTTCCGAGAGCTCATCCAAATTGGTATCGGGTGGGATTTCTGCATCGATTCGGGCCTGAAATAACATCTCACCGCTCATGGGGGCACTGGTGACCTGGCTGTCCATTTCTATCACGTTAACCTGCTGGCTGGCCAGTGCCTGGGATACCTCACGGACGATACCCAGTCGATCGGGGCCAATGAGGGTGAGGGTGATTTTTCTGGCGCGGGGAATGGCCTGGCCAGTGCTGCTGGGTGTGATACGCACGCTGAGGCCTGTGCCTGAGATAGCGCTCAAGGCGCTTTTCAGTTTTTCTGCACCATCGTCGGGTACTGTTACGAGCACCAGGCCGGCAAATTTACCGCCCAGTTGTGACAACTGGCTTTTATGCCAGCTACCCCGATTCGCCTCAATAATTGTGGACAGCCGTTCGACTAAACCGGGGCGGTCGTCACCGATAAACGTTATGATAAAAGAAGTTTCCACCACAGGGCTCCACATTCGTTTGCGTAGGCCGTATATTAGCGCGCATTGAAACAATTCAGAAGGGGAATGTCTTGAAGGTTCGCTACGGATTTAGCCACTCGCCCCGGCGAAAAAGTTTATGAAGGACTACCAATAGATGGCGCAGTTTATTGAGGTGCCGATGGTCCGTTTGGGCGCTGAAGTTCTGCAGGCTTTGCTGGAGGATTTTGCCAGCAGGGATGGTACCGATTATGGCGCCAGGGAGTTCACCCTGGAGCAGAAGGCCGAGCAATTGCGTCGCCAATTAGAGTTGTCTGAGTTGGCACTGCTATACGATGCCGACAGCGAGCAGTGGGACCTTGTTGACGCCGAGCGAGCACGCGCCTTGCTGGCGCAGTGAAAAGACGATATGACTAGAGAACCACAGCACACGTTGGATGTATGCGGGCTATTTTGCCCGGAACCGGTCATGATGTTGCACAATAAAATCCGCGATGTAGCCGAGGGTGAAGTCATAGAAGTCTGGGCCACAGACCCCGCAACAACCCGGGATATCCCCAAGTTTTGCGCATTTTTAGGCCATCAGTTACTGGCCCAGGAAGAGAGGGACGGCAAGTATATTTACCGTTTGAAGAAAAAGGCCGCGCAGTGATGGCGCCAGCAGCGCCGCCCGCACAGCTGGCACCCGTTTGAGTGTTAAGCGAGTGGAAGCGGTGTTCGCCCAATGCTTCGGGCACAGTAGCAATACGCGCCTGTGCGGTGGCTTTGATGAGCCATTGTATCGCCCGGTTGCAGCCCCGGGACAGATAAATGAGCTGCGCTACCGTGAAGACTTTTTCTCCAGCGCCCTGCACGAAGCGTCCCACTGGTGTATCGCGGGTCCCGCCAGGCGCTTACAAACAGATTTCGGCTATTGGTATGCACCCGACGGCCGCAATCGTTCACAGCAGAGCGCATTCGAACGTGTCGAGTACAAACCCCAGGCCCTGGAGTGGTTCTTTTCCAGGGCCTGTGGGCATCGCTTTCGCATTAGCGTGGATAATCTGGATGCTTGTAGCATTAGTGATTCTGCAGACAATGGGTTTGAACTGCGGGTGTTGGCCCAGGCCAGGGCCTGGTGCGAGGAGGGTCTGCCGGTGGACGCAGGCATATTTTTCGTGGCGCTGTGTCGGGAGTTTGGTACGGCGCATGACCTGAACGCCCTAAGGTTTTGCGTATCCGAGCTCAACAGCGATAGATGAGACCATGACGCTCACTATTGTCGCAGACGAGAATATGGAGGGGGTTGTCGAAGCCATGGGGGAGCTCGGTACTGTGCGCCTGGTCAACGGGCGAGCGTTGCAACGGGCAGACCTGCGTGAGGCCGACGTGCTGCTGGTGCGATCGGTTACCGCGGTAAACGCCTTACTGCTGGACTCTACGCCTGTCAGCTTTGTCGGTACGGCGACCAGTGGCTTCGACCATGTCGATCGAGACTACCTGCGCCGTAAGGGGGTTTCCTTTGCCCATGCACCCGGTTCCAACGCCAACTCTGTGGTTGAGTATGTGCTGGGGGCAATTGCAGCGGTAGGCGATAAACTGGAGCAGCTATTTTCAGGTGGCCGGGTAGGAATCATCGGCTATGGCAATATCGGAAAATTACTGGCTGAGCGGCTCTCCGGGCTGGGGATTAACTACCGGGTCTACGACCCGTGGCTGGAAGATGGCCAACTGGCTCATCGGGCTTGCCTGGACGAGGTGCTGCAGTGCGATGTTATTTCAGTACACGCTGAACTCACCAGAAAACATCCCTGGCCCAGTTATCATTTACTCAGCGCTGCAGAACTGTCCAGGCTTGACCACTCCTGCTTGCTTATCAATGCCAGCCGTGGGGAAGTTATCGACACCGTTGCCTTGGAAGAAATCCTGGGTGAAGTGCTGGCGCCTACGGTTATATTGGATGTATGGGAAGGAGAGCCTGTTGTCCGGGAAAGCTTATTATCCAGGGTAAAATTTGCTTCCGCACATATAGCGGGTTATTCCCTGGACGGAAAACTATTGGCCACACGCATGCTGAAGGACGCGTTACTTAAGCATTTAGGGAAGCCCGATCGCGCTGTACTGAGCGCTGTGCCCGGCGAGGTTCCAACAATTAAACTGTCGGGCTCTCTGGCTGGCGCAGCGCTGCTTCGAGCGCTTTTACTGCACAACTACAGGCTCTCCGAGGACGACCGCTTATTAAGGGAGGCTGTAGTGGGTCATTCCAGCACGACAGCGGCCACTAATTTTGATCGCCTGCGCAAGGCGTACCGAGTTCGCAGAGAGGTCTGCGGTGCAGATGTTGATGCCGCAATAGAGGCCCCAGACAGGTATATCCTCAAAGCCATGGGTTGCGAGCTGGCCGGTGGGAGGGGCGTGTAGTTTGAACCTCCAACAGTGTCACCCGGGCCACACGCTCAGCATCGGCCTCATTGTAAACCCGTTGGCGGGCTTGGGCGGTACACTGGGGCTGAAGGGCAGTGACGATTTGTCCTCGCATGACATCGAAGGTGCAAACTTGAATACGCATCGCAGTATGGAAAGGGCAATACGCGCTATGACCCCTTTACAGAAATATTCCTCAGCGCTGGTTTTTCCCTGTTGGGGGGGAGGGATGGGAGAAACCGTGCTGCGCTCCCTGGGTTTGCAGGGCGAAGTATTGGGCTTATGCGAGGAACCGTATTCAACGGCACAGGACACCAAACAGGCGGCGCGAGCTATGCTCGCAGCTGGAGTAGACATCATCGTATTCGTAGGTGGCGACGGTACTGCCAGGGATCTTTACGATGTACTGGGAAACACGTCTCCGGTACTGGGAATTCCCGCAGGGGTTAAAATGCACTCGGGCGTATTTGCTGTTTCACCGGAGGCGGCGGGTGAATTGTTGGTGCAACTGGTGCAAGGCGGCCTGGTGGGTCTGACACTGCGGGAAGTACGCGATATAGACGAGCAGGCTTTTCGAGAAGACATCGTCCGCAGCCGGTTTTACGGCGAGATGCAGGTCCCCTCTGAGGGGCGATTTTTGCAACACACCAAGATAGGCGGTGTTGAAAATGCTGAACTGGCAGCTGCCGATATCGCGGCCTGGGTTGTTGAAGCCATGGATGATGGCTGCATTTATATCATAGGGCCAGGGTCTACCACGGCTGCGGTCATGGATGAGTTGGGGTTGCCCAATACGCTGTTGGGTGTCGATGTGGTGTGTGACAGTACATTACTGGTGGCGGATGCCAGCGAGCAGAGCCTGTTAGCGCTGTTGGCGGACACAAGTGTCAAAAGCAGAATTATCGTGACAGCGATTGGTGGTCAGGGCCATGTCTTTGGTCGGGGTAATCAGCAAATTTCTCCCCGGGTCATTCGCCTGGTCGGGCTCGATAACATTGATATCATAGCGGCCAAATCGAAAATTACTGGGCTTGAGGGCAGGCCCTTACTACTGGATACTAACGACCCGGAACTGGACCGAGCGCTCAGCGGCTATCGCTCGGTCACAACGGGCTATCAGGACCAAATTCTTTACCGCCTGGCCACAATGGCTTAAATTATAATGCGATAGGGATGGAGACGATTATGAAAGACGAACAACATTGGCGTGAAACGCTAAGTTCCGAGGAATACCGTGTGTGTCGTGAGAAGGGCACAGAGCGGCCATTTACCGGCGAGTACTGGGACAGCGAGAAGGAGGGGGTCTATCACTGTAAATGCTGTGGCGAGCCCTTGTTCCTCTCTGACTCCAAGTTTGATGCCGGTTGTGGCTGGCCCAGTTTTTTTCGCCCGGTCAATGCAGACGCCGTCACTGAGGATTCAGATACTACGCAGGGCATGCTGCGCACGGAAGTCACTTGTGATAAATGCGGCGCCCATCTCGGGCATGTTTTTGATGACGGGCCCCAGCCCACAGGGCTGCGTTATTGCATTAACAGTGTTTCAATCAAACTGGAAGAGGGCGGTAAATAAAGTCGCCTATGATGGACCATAGACTCCCCGCGTGTTGAATGCTCCCGAGTAAACTTGTAGCAGCACAGCTACAAGGTGTGTTGATTTTGGCTTGCCTGTTGTTAGGTGGCTGTGCCGCAAGGTTACACGAAAAAGCCCCGAATCTCGATGCGATGTCCGCCGGCGAGCCCTGGCTTGTTCATTGTGAGACGGCTATGTCACTGGGGCGTGATACGCATCACTCAGCCGGTTTGGGTGGTGTTGAGTGGCTGGTTGCGATGGACAGCTCCGGTTCTCCACTGAAACTTTCAGGCCAGCTTGAGGACGGTTTTTTCATGGTGCGGGGGGTGGCACACTGGAGTCTTGCGGGTGGCAATGCTTCCCATCGAATCAACATGGATAATTTACACGCCAGCTGCCTTGCAACGATGGCGCAATCTCGGGGGAAAAAGGCCAATGAGTTACTGGCAGTGCGCGCTTTTCGAAAGAGCGATCGCGTTAACATTGCCATTGACTTTGACTCGAAACAATCCTCCTACGGTATTCGGAGGCTAGTTGTATTCAGTGATAGCCTTTCCGATTCGGGAAAGATTAAAGCGCGCTTGAAGGTGCTGCCAGGGCCACCTTACTGGGCTGGTCGATTTTCAAATGGCCCTAACTGGATAGACTATCTTGAGGCGTGGAGTACAATTCCGGTACAAAATCACTCCTTTGGCGGCGCATCGGTGACAGGTGCAGATAATATCTCTAGACAGAATCTATATGCCTTAATTCACGATGGCGGCCAGTATTTTGTCAGCGGCAGTATTGATCACCAAATTGATGATTACGGGGAAAAGTTTCTGGTGGGTGCAACGCTGCAACGCCCCGGAGAAACTGCCTTCCTGGTTTGGACCGGGTCGAATGACTACATATCCAAAGAGCCATTCTCCGGCGCCATTGATACCTTGCTGAATCACCCACTGGACCAGGGGGGGTATCAGGCGGTAGTCGATGCTGTGATAGAGGCTACACACCGACAACTGGAGCGAATTTACGCACTGGGAGGGCGCTATATTTTAATCGCCAACCTGCCAGATCTCGGTGATACGCCCATTGTTCTACAAAACAATACCTATTCCTTTTCCACTTACGAGGAGTCTGATGACGCGCGACGCCTCGCTCTGGCGTCTCGCTTGAGCGACCTGTCTCAATACCACAATGAGGGTCTGGCGAGAATAGTTGCTACATTTCGCGCGGACAGACCCGATGTGCAGCTCCTTGAGTTCGATGCCGACCAGGCATTCACTGCGCTACTACAGGATGAGTTACCTGAACCAGAGCATCCGTTTAAGCCGGGTTTTTCTCCGCAAGCCCAGGGAGTGCTGGTACGGGGTGTTGATACCACTCAGATATTCCAGCAGCGTTGCTACCGGGGAGGCTATTTTGGCAGCAGTATGCCCAGCAAGACCTGTGATCAAGCGGATAAGGTTGTTTTTTGGGATGTAATCCACCCCACAACCTTCGCCCACTGTTGGACTGCCTACTTATTTGGTATGCAAATGAGCAGGGCGGGGTGGTTGGAACAACCCCCGCCCCTGCAGGATTATAAGGCCTGGTGTGAGGGCATAAGTGGGTTGATGCGTGGGCATAAGCAGGTAGAGGATGTATTGTCGCCGCATAGCCTAGGCTCGTAGTAGGGACAAAAAAATGGAGCGGGAAACGACCGGGGTCGCGCACGACTTCGAACTCGCGAGGCTGGGGCCCGTCCTCAACCATGGCATTTGTGCGGTTACATCTGAATTTGGAGCGGGAAACGAGATTCGAACTCGCGACCTCAACCTTGGCAAGGTTGCGCTCTACCAACTGAGCTATTCCCGCATCTTGATGAGTGGCGTCCCCTAGGGGGTTCGAACCCCTGTTACCGCCGTGAAAGGGCAGTGTCCTAGGCCACTAGACGAAGGGGACGCAGAGACTCAATCAAGAGGCGCGCATTTTAGGTAGACTCAGGGGTGGCGTCAAGCCCCACAGAGGCTTTTCCCACGGTTTTTTACTGTGACTTCATAAGCTTAGCGCGCGCCGCCTGAAAATCCAGAACTTCGCCCCGCTTTTGTGCTTCGGTTCGCTGCTGGTCCTGACTTTGAAAGGCCGAAATTTCTTCGTCTGGCATGTAGTGCAGGCACTCTCCACCCAAAAACCACAACAACTCACGTGGAAAAGTGGGCGCAAAGTCGGGATAGGTATCGAACAAGCGGGAGATAAGTGCCGGCCCTCTCGTATATAAGCTGTCATCTTCCCTGGCGGCACTGACGAAGGCCAGTGCCAACTCCCGCAGCGAATCTGACTCTTCCAGCGAAGCCGTACGCGTTAGCAGGGTTTTACCGAATAAGCTGAACTGCTGGTGGCAATGCTGCAGGTATTGCTCGTCATTCATGCCTGGTGTCGTTTACCGTTGGGTTTATGGGTACAATAGCGCGCTTTAAGCAGCTTCGCTTTCAATTAGGGAAACTATGATAGCAGCACTGACTCTCGAAAACCTCTCCAAGGTCTACGGCAATGGCTTTCACGCCCTGAAGGGTATCGACCTGCAGGTAGAGCAGGGCGACTTTTTCGCGCTACTGGGCCCCAACGGCGCGGGCAAATCAACCACCATAGGCATTATCAGTTCCCTGGTAGCCAAAACTGGGGGCAGGGTGACGGTGTTCGATATCGACATCGAAAAGGATTTTCCCAGGGCGAAAAGGAACATCGGCATCGTCCCGCAGGAATTTAATTTCAATCAGTTTATCGGCGCTGAGGATATACTGGTTTCCCAGGCAGGCTATTACGGTTTACCGGCAAAGACTGCCAGACAAAGAGCGCATCACTACCTGCGCAAGCTGGGTCTGTGGGACAAACGGGAGATGCCATCACGCATGCTGTCCGGGGGGATGAAGCGCCGCCTGATGATAGCCAGGGCCCTGGTTCACGAACCGCGGCTACTGATACTGGATGAGCCCACAGCCGGCGTTGATATCGAAATGCGCCGCTTGATGTACAGCTTCCTGAAGGAGATCAATGAAAGCGGCACGACCATAATACTCACCACCCATTATCTGGAAGAAGCTGAAGCCCTGTGCCGCAATATTGCCATCATTAACCACGGCGTCATTGTTGAAAACACCTCCATGCGCGCCCTGTTGCGCCAGCTAAACCAGGAGGTGTTTATACTCGATTGTATCGACACCCTTGCCCAGGATGTGAGTGTGCCCGGTTTTGTCAGCAGGCGGTTAGATGAACACAGCCTGGAGGTAGAGGTGGAAAAGGGTCAGAGTATCAATGAGGTTTTCTTCGCGCTGGATAAACTGGGCGTTACGGTTAGCAGCATGCGCAACCGGGCTAATCGTCTGGAAGAAATGTTCGTCAAACTGGTGGAGGGTGCCGCATGACAGCTTACGAGCAGTATGTTGCATTCATTACCATCCTGTCCAAGGAGATACGCCGCTATACCCGTATCTGGACTCAAACCCTGCTGCCACCGGCGATCACCATGTCGCTTTACTTCGTTATTTTCGGCCAGCTGATAGGCTCGCGAATTGGCACCATGGGGGGCTTTACTTACATGGAGTTTGTCGTCCCAGGGCTGATCATGATGGCAATAGTAACCAGTTCCTACGCCAATGTGGTGTCCTCTTTCTTTGGCTCCAAGTTCAATCATAGCGTTGAGGAATTACTGGTTTCACCCACGCCAAATTATGTGATTTTGATGGGCTATGTATTGGGTGGGGTGAGCCGGGGCATTATGGTGGCGGTGATTGTAACCGTGGTTTCTCTGTTCTTTACCGACCTGCACATCCACAGCTATTTTGTGGTGGTGGTGATTGTACTGATGACATCCACGTTGTTCGCACTGGCCGGCTTTATCAATGCGGTGTATGCCAATAACTTTGACGACATTTCCATTGTGCCCACCTTCATACTGACGCCCCTCATTTACCTGGGCGGTGTGTTCTATTCAATGGATTTGCTGCCGGAATTCTGGGCAAACGTCTCCAAGTTGAACCCCTTGGTGTACGTGGTTAATGCCTTTCGCTACGGCGTTTTGGGCGTGTCCGATGTGAGCCTGCCGTTCGCATTTGGCATGATTACCCTGTTCACCGTAATCGCCTTCAGTTACAGCATGCACTTGTTGAACAGTGGCAAACGGTTGCGGCAGTGAAAAAACTTCTGCTGGGGCAGCACACACCGGTTGTCGAGGTTTATTCGCCGGAACTGCTGTACCCCATCCCGCGCAGTGAGGCGCGCGAAGCTCTCGGCATCACCGGGGAATTACCTTTTTTTGGGGTAGATGTCTGGTACGCCTACGAACTGTCATGGCTGGACCGTGCGGGTAAGCCGGTAGCCAGGGTAGCGCGCTTTATGGTACCCGCTACCACGCCAAACCTTATTGAATCCAAGTCTTTCAAGCTTTATCTTAACTCCCTCTACCAGATGAGGTTCGATTCCGAACAAGAGGCAATAAACTGCATCTCAAAAGATGTCGCTGCCATCGCCGGTCAGGACATTGGGCTGGAGCTGTTTTCACCGGACGATGACTGCCTGGCGGGGCATAAATTGGAGGGCGTCTGTTTGGATGGCGGTGTTGCCGCCGTGAGCCAGAGTGGGCCCGACAAGGCCCTGTTGAAAGTCGGCGCTACTGTAACTCAGGAGAGGCTATACAGCCATTTGCTGCGCTCCTTGTGCCCCGTGACCGGCCAGCCGGATTGGGCCACGCTCTGGATTCATTATCGGGGCGCGACAATCGACCACAACTCCTTGTTGAATTACATCATCGCCTACCGGCAGCACCAGGAGTTTCACGAGCAGTGTGTGGAGCGAATGTTTCAAGATATAAAAAGCCGGTGCAATGCAGAATTTTTGCATATCCAGGCGTTTTACACGCGCCGGGGCGGCCTGGATATCAGCCCTTTTCGCAGTACCCAGGCGGACGCCAAGCCCCAGCCAAGATTAAATCGGCAATAACATCCACCACTTTTTAACAACACTGGTATCTCACAGTTCTTGTGGTATGATGCGCGCCCTCAACGGTGAGCTGGCCGAGCGGCCGAAGGCGCACGCCTGGAAAGTGTGTAACGGGTAACCGTTCGAGAGTTCGAATCTCTCGCTCACCGCCA
>SMVB01134452.1_pt1 | contig 11511 bp, 8 predicted proteins | sample 2456461 | NCBI WGS metagenome assembly SMVB01 (sample SAMN11095934, study PRJNA526329) | marine sediment metagenome | biome: Marine sediment; feature: Surficial sediment; material: Deep marine sediment; isolation source: Hadal surficial sediment | place: Pacific Ocean | collected 2014-05 | depth 0-1...
CGGCGGCGTGCGGCTGTTCTGCCTGGGAACAGCCGTCCGCATGGAGAGCGACAGCGTGGCGGCCTACAACGGCGGCGAGATAATCTATTTCGTCGGCAACGTCCACTTCCGCGACTCAACCATGACGCTCGATGCCGACCGGGGTACCTGGTACCAGGCCGGAGCCCGGTGGGAGGCACGCGGCAACGTCTTCACCAGGAATCTGGAAAACGGCTCGACCCTCACCGGACCGCACCTCGACTACTTACGCAACAGCCCCGGCATCCGCGATGTCGCCGAGATGTACGCCATCGGCCGCCCCCGGATCGAGTCCGCCACCATCGACTCGGCCGGGAACCCCACCGAGCCCCACGTAATCGTGGCGGACCGGGTGCGCATGCGGGGAGACGACCAGATGTGGGCCGGTGGTACGGTCACCATCGACCGCAGCGACTTCACCGGCCGGAGTGATTCCTTGTGGCTGTATTCGGGCGCGGCGGGGAAGGGCGCCCTCATCGGCGGGCGGCCGGAAATCGAGGGCACCGGGGAGAGCCCCTACCGGCTCGTCGGGGAGCGCATCGATCTGGAGTTGACGGGCGGCACCCTCAGCCGGGTCGTGGCCCTCGACAGCGCGCACGCGGTCAACGACCAGTGGGATTTGGTCGGCGACACCATCGCGGTCCACCTCGACCAAGACTCGCCGGACCGGATCGATGCCTGGGGAAAGGGCATCAGGCCACTGGCCACCTCCGACGAGTACACCATCCTGGCCGACTCGGTGGCGCTCCACTTTCCCGGTGGGATGCTGTCCCGTCTCGATGCCGTCGGTGACGCCAAACTCGAAACCGGCCGCGATTCGCTCACCGGTGAGGCGGATTGGATCGCCGGCGACACGGTCACGGCCTGGTTCGTGGCGCCCGATTCGGCCGGCGACGGGAGCCCCGCGCTGGAACGTCTGGTGGCCACTTCACAGGCGCGGTCCTTTCGTCAGATGCGCCAACCGACGCAGCCCATGGCCCTGCCGTCGCTCAGCTACGTTCGGGGGGACATGATCGTCATCACCATGAAGCTCCCGCCGCTCGAGGGCGTCGACCGGGTGGACGTGAAAGGACAGGTCGAGGGCGTACAACTGGACCCCGAACCCGGGCAAGCCGTGCCGCCGTCCCCCTCTCCGGCCTCATCCGACCAGGAGGATGGGTGATCCCCTCTTGGCTGTCATCCCTGGTTGAGAAGGACCCCTCGCTGTCGCTGGCGCTGGCCGTGCTGGTGCGCGATGCGGACGCCAGTGGGGCGCTGGATTTCAACACTTTGGTTCCCGGGTTCCGCCACGTGTTCCACACGGCGGAACTCTCCATGGAACAGGAAGCGGTGTCCCAGGTCTCCCGGGAGGAGGTCAGGGAGAGCCTCAGAGACTCGGTGCTTCCCCGGTTGGCCACCGATGGGTGGATCGAGGACACCTCGGCCAACGACTGGCGCGAGGTGCGGGCCACGGGTGCCTGGTGGACCGAAGCCGTAGCCGAGCGGGAGCCGCTGTATCAGCGCATGGTCGAGATGGCGCAGGCCGGTTGGCACCGGCGCGACAGCCTGCTGCGCTCAGGTACCTCCGTGCGGGGGAGCGTGCTCTACGGCGAGGAGCTGTGCAAGTCGTTCAAGCGCCGGCGAGTCGTCGACGATGTGACGGTCCAGCTGACCCAGGGGGAAATCGTCGGGCTCTTGGGACCAAATGGTGCGGGAAAGACCACGACCTTTTATTTATTGATGGGGCTCATTAGGCCGGACCACGGCCGGGTCCGGATCGACGACCACGATTTGACCCACGCTCCCATGTACCGGCGTGCCAGGGAGGGGATCGGATACTTGGCGCAAGAGCCTTCCGTCTTTCGGAAGATGACGGTCGAGCAGAACATCATGGCCATCCTCGAGACGATGAAGTACACCCGCGAGGAACGTCAGCAACGACTGGAAACCCTATTGGACGAACTGGCAATCAAGCACCTGCGCCACAGCAAGGCATACTCCCTGAGCGGAGGGGAACGCCGGCGGCTGGAGATCACCAGGGCCTTGGTGACTCAGCCGCGTTTCATGCTGCTCGACGAGCCGTTTGCCGGCGTGGATCCCATCGCCGTCCACGACATCCAGACCATCGTAGCCAGCCTGCGCCATCGCGGGATCGGCGTCCTCATCACCGACCACAACGTGGAGCAGACCCTCGACATCGTCGACCGGGCATACATCATGTTCGAAGGTAGGGTCCAGGCGGCCGGCACCGTCCGGGAACTGGTCTACAACGACGACGTCGCCCAGGTGTATCTCGGGCCCACGCTCACGGAACGGTTGCGGCACCGATTCGAGGCCGTGGCATGAGGCTCGGACTGGGGCAGCACATCGGCATGCGGCAGGAGCTCCGGGTCAATCCTCGCCTGTACCAGGCGATGGACATGCTGTACATGCCGATGATGGAGTTACAGCAGCACCTCAAGCAGGAGCTGTTGGTCAACCCGTTCCTCGAATTGATGGAAGACGACGAGCTCCCGGACGAGACGCCGGCCACCGACCAGGAAAAAGAGAAGGAACAGAAGCAGAAGGATGAGGAGATGGACTGGGAGGAGGTGTTGCTCAACGGCTTCGACGTCGGCGGCACCCGGGCCCAGCACGAGGTAATCGAGTACACCGAACCGGTCACCGTCGAGGTGCGCGACCTCATCGACCACCTGCGCGAACAGCTGTCGTTCTTGGATCTCACGGCCAGGCAGCTTCTGCTGGCAGAGGAGTTCCTGGGGAACATCCAGGAAGACGGCCGTCTGGCGGCCACCATGGAGGAAATCCTTCACTCGGTCAACCAGTGGTTGATCACCAACGCCCCCACCGCCGACGAAGAGCCTGACCCCGATGACGTTGGTCTGGAAGATTTCGGGGAACAGGAGCCCGAGCCGGCTTCAGCCGAGACCGCCCCGGCCGGCATGGCTGCCCTCACCATCGAACCCATCACCGAAACCGTGGCGCAAGGCGCCTTGCAGCCGGCTGAGTTGGTCGAGGACGCCGTGGTAACGGAGGCAGTGGAACCGCCGACTCCGGCGCCCCTGGTGGCGCCTCCCGGCGTGGAGTTGTTCACCGAGGCCAACATGGATGAAATGCTGGCCATCATCCAGCGGCTGGATCCGCCGGGCGTGGGCTCGCGAGATGTGCGCGAGTGCCTGCTGCTGCAACTGACCGACCTGAAAGAGGTCGACACGCTGCAGTACCGCCTGGTGAGCGAGGTGTTCGATGATCTCAAGGCCCATCGGTGGAACGACCTGGCCAAGCGATTCGGGGTCGAGCCGGTGGATGTCCAGGGGGCCGCCGACAAGCTCCAGCGGCTCGATCCCAAGCCGGGCCTCAAGTACTCGGCCGGCAATGAGGGCTACATCACGCCCGATCTGATAGTGGAGAAGGTGGACAGCGCGTACCATGTGTTCCTCAACGATACCGGCGTGCCCCGGTTGCGGCTGAGCCGGTCGTATCAGGAGATCGCCCGCGACCGGAAGAAGATGACCAAGGAAAACCGCGAGTTCATTGCGGCCAAGTTGAACAGCGCCAGTTGGATGATTCAGGCCATCGAGCAGCGGCGGCAGACCATGCTCAAGGTCATGAACTTCATCGTCGACCGGCAGCGGGAGTTCTTCGAGAGAGGCATCGAGTACCTGCGGCCACTCACCCTGCGGGAGGTGGCGGAAGTCATCGACATGCATGAGTCGACCGTCAGCCGTGTCACCAACGAGAAGTATGTCCAGACACCGCGGGGCGTGCTGCCGCTCAAGTTCTTCTTCTCGAGCGCGCTGTCGACCTCGACCGGCGAGGACGCCAGTGCCCGGTCCATTCGCGCCAAGTTGCAGAAGATGATCGGCGAGGAAGACTCGGCCAAACCGCTCACCGATCAGCAGATCGTACACAAGTTCCAGGAGCAGGGCATCAAGATCGCCCGGCGGACCGTGGCCAAGTACCGCGACCAGCTGGGCATCCTTCCCGCAAGGATGCGCAAACGCGTATGAGTGTGCCGGGTCCTCGCGCAGTGGACGTCAGCGTGCTCGTCCCGGCCAAGGACGAGGCGCTCAACCTTCCGGACTTCCTCGGGCAGTGCGCGGACGCACTCGGTTCCGCGGACTTCACCTACGAGGTGGTGGTCGTCGACGACGGGTCGCGGGACGAGAGCGCAGCGATCCTCACGGATCTGGCGGCCAAGTACCCGTTCCTGCGGGTCGTTACCCACCGGCGGCAACGCGGCATCGCCGACGCGCTCCACAGCGCCGCCGCCGTTGCCGCGGGCGACGTGTTCGTGTTTTACCCGGCCGACCTGCAGTACCGCCCCGAAGACATCCCCACGCTGGTAGGGCCGATTCTCGCCGGCGAGGCGGATATGGTCACCGGAACCAAACAGGGCAAATACGACCGGGCGTTCGTGTCCCGGGTATACAACGTCCTGAGCCGGTGGCTGTTCGGAGTGAGCGCCACGGATCTGAACTCGGTCAAGGCCTACCGCCGGGAAATCATGGACCTGGTGCCGGCCCGCCCGGACTGGCACCGCTTCATCGTGGTGATCGCGGCCACTGACGGCTACCGGCTCACCTCACGGCCCATCCCGCTCCATCCGCGGCAGGCCGGGGTGTCGAAGTTCACCTGGCGGCGCATTCCCGTCGGCGTGTTCGACCTCCTGTCCGTCTGGTTCCTGCTCCGCTTCGGCCGCAAACCCATGCTGTTCTTCGGCCTCCTCGGCGCGGTCCTGTTCACCATAGGATTCGCCGTCGGTGTCTTCGGCCTGATCCAGAGGTTCGTGTTCGGCTACGGCTTCCGCCCGCTGCTCGATCTCATCGTCGTGCTGGTGATCTCCGGCGTGGTGCTGTTCGGATTCGGCTTCGTGGGGGAACTGATCGCCGGCCTGCGCGAGGAAATCAGAGGTCTCACCCGGATCTTGGGCAGGTCGTCCGACCAGGACTAGACGAAGCCCGTGCGCATAATCTTCCTGACACACAACTTCCCCCGGTGGCCAGGTGACGTCTCCGGAGCGTTTCTGGCCAGCTTGGGATCGGCACTGGTCGAGCGAGGACACGAAGTGCGCGTCATTGCCCCCGCCGACGAGGGCGACACCGGTCCTACCGAATTCGACGGCGTCTCCGTCCGCCGGGTTCGCTACGCCACCGCGGAACGGGAAACCCTCGCTTACCGGGGGACGATGACCGCGGCGGTCAAGACGGTGCGGGGGTTTCGCACCTTTGTCGGGCTCCTCAAGGCCCTTCGGGCTGCCGCTCGGGAAGAAATGGCCCAGGCTGACGTGCTCCACGTCCACTGGTGGGTACCAGGCGGCCTGGCCGCTCCGCCGGAATCGTGCTACGTCCTCACCATTCACGGGACGGACGCGGCACTCCTCAACCAGTCAGTGGTGGCCCGAGCCCTGGCGCGCCCGGTCATTCACCGAGCCAAGGTGGTCACCACCGTTTCCACCGCCCTCGCCGGCATCATCAAGCGGCGGGGAGGGAGAGACATCCTGCCGCACAAGATCCAACCGATGCCCGCGGCGATCTCCACCCTCCACCCGGCCCGGGAGCCGGGAACCGGTCTGGTGGTCGTTGCCCGCCTGACCAGCCAAAAGCGGGTCGAGCTGGCTCTCGAAGCGGCGGGCGTTCTGCGTGACATGGGTCGCGCGCTTCCGCTCCTCATTGTCGGTGACGGCCCCGAGCGGGAACACCTCGAGCGACGGTGCCGCACGCTGGCCCTGGAAGAGTTCGTCAGTTTCGCGGGGAGTGTGCCGCCTGAAGAAATCGGCGGTCTCCTGTCGGGCCGCGCAGTGATGCTGTTCCCGGCCCGTGACGAGGGCTTTGGTCTCGTGGCCGCCGAGGCATTCATGGCCGGCGTGTCGGTGGTGGCGTGCAGTGACGGCGGTGGGGTGCTGGACGTGGTCCCCGACCGGGGTGGCGGCCGTATCGTTGCCCCCGACCCCGAGGCTCTAGCCCAGGCGGCGTTGGAGTTGATCGACCGCCCCAAGCGACTGGCCGAGGCCACTGAGCTGGGCGAGGAGTGGCGCCGCCGGCTGATGCCGTCCGTGGTGGCCGCCCAGTGCGAGGAGTGGTACGACGAGGCGATTCGTGCCGCGTAGGGCCTGGGGAGTGGTCCTCCAGTTGGCCTTGCTGGCGGTGGTGGGTTGGTTCGTCGCCCGGACGTTCATCGACCGGTGGGAGGAATTCCGCGCCTATCCGCTCGACCTTCAGGCCGACCCCGGGTTGCTGGTGCTGGCGGCGCTGGTCGTGTGGTCCGGCTACGCGGCACTCATCGCCGGTTGGCGGGGCGTTCTGCGAGGCTGGAACGAGACGTTGGCACCGTGGCAGGCCGGGCGCATCTGGGCCCTCTCGAGCCTGGGAAAGTACATCCCCGGGAAGATCTGGGCCGTCGCCGGCATGGTGGTGATGGCGCAACGGGCGGGCGTCCGCCCGGTGGCCGCCGCGGGATCGGCGCTGGTCATGCAGCTGCTGGCGATGGGTACCGGTGCCGCGGTTGTGGCCCTTACGGGGGTGCTGGCACTGGCAACCGACGGGTGGCTCCGGGTGGGGCTCATCGCCGTGCTGGTCGCCAGTGTAGCCGGAACATTGGTACTCCTCCACCCGGGGTGGCTCAACCGAATCCTCGCTCGTCTCCCCGGCGGAGTCGATCAGGTGGCCACCCCGACGCCACTGAGCATACTCGGCGGAGCAGCGGCCAACGTGCTCGCCTGGGGCGCCTACGGCGTGGCCGTGTGGCTGCTGGCCCGGGCCCTCATCCCCGAGGTGTCATTCCCCCTGTTGACGACCATGGGGGCCTTTGCGGCGTCCTACATCGTAGGCTTCCTGGTTCTTCTGGTGCCGGGTGGTCTGGGTGTCCGCGAAGGGGTGTTCGTGCTGATGCTCCAAGGGGTCGTCGGGCTGGCCCCGGCAACCGCCATCGCGCTAGCTTCCCGGCTGCTGTTTACCCTGACCGAGGTCGGTGTGGCTGTGCTGTTTCTGCTATTCCCCAAAGGCGGCTCGCGTGCAGCCTCCTGAGCACCTGTTCGAGCCGAAGAAGCCGGCGCTCCTGGCGATCGTCGTGTTCCTGCTGGCGGCGGCCACGCTCATGTGGCCCATGGCGCTGGGGCAGTTCCTCGTCAATCCCATGAGCGACCAATACTCCGCCGGCTACAGCTTCCGGTTGTTCGGCGCCGAGATGTTTCGCGCCACCGGCGCCATCCCCCAATGGAATCCGTTCCTGTTCGGCGGGATGCCGTTCATCGGGGCCATGCACGGGGACATCTTCTACCCCACGGCCTGGCTCCGGTGGATCCTCCCCACGGACGTCGCCATGACGCTGGGCTTCGGGCTGCATCTGGTGCTGGCGGGCCTGTTCATGTACGCCCTCCTGCGGGCCCTCAAGCTGTCGTGGACCGGAGCGGTGGTCGGCGGAGTGGCCTATCAACTGACCGGCATCGTGGCCTCGATGGTCAGTCCCGGGCACGACGGCAAGATGTTCGTGTCGGCCCTGGCCCCGTTGGCGTTCCTGGCGCTACTGCGAGCCGTGCGCGACCAGCGCCGGCCGTGGTTTGGCCTGTTCGCCATCGTGGTGGGACTGGCCCTGCTGAGCCCCCACTACCAACTGACCTACTATCTCCTGGTGGCGTCCGGTGTGTGGACGCTCTACCTCACCTTCTTTGGTCCGGAGAAACCGACCGGCAGTTGGATCGCTCCCATCGCCATGGCATTCGGTGCCGTGGCGCTGGGAGTTGCGATATCGGCCATCCAGGCGCTCCCGTTTCTAGAATACATCCCCTACTCGCCGCGTGGGGCAGGGGGCCCCAGCCTGGGGTGGCAGTACTCCACCAATTTCTCGTTGCCGCCCGAGGAATTGATGAGCACCATCCTCCCTCAGTTCAACGGCATCATCGAATCGTACTGGGGTCGGAACTTCTTCAAGCTCCACACCGAATACCTCGGCGTGGTGGTCGTGGCCCTAGCCGCGTTCGGCTGGACCAATCGTGAACGCCGGGGCCTGCTGTGGGCCATGACGGCCATCGCCGGCTTGTTCCTGCTGATCGCCCTCGGACGCCACACGCCGTTCTACCGGCTGTGGTACGAGGTGATGCCCATGATGAAGAAGGTCCGCGCTCCCGGGATGGCCTTCTACCTGGTAGCGCTGCCGGTAACCGTCATGGCCGGCATGGGAGCGGACCAATTGTTGGCCCGGCGGGTGGGCCGCCGCCTGTTCTGGATCGTGTTTGGAGTGCTCGGCGCCGTGGCCCTTCTGGGGACCGTGGGTGCGCTGCAGCCGGTGGCGGAGGCGCTGGCCGAACCGCAGCAGGCCGGCACCGTATCCGCTAACGCCGATGCCCTCCAGGCCGGCGCCTTGAGGATGCTCGTCGTGTTGCTGGTGGCCGGAGCACTGGCGTGGGCCATCAATGCCGGGAAGGTTCGTGCGGGGATCGCCTCGGCGGCGCTCATCGTGGTGGTGGCGGCGGATATGTGGAGCCTCGATCGTAACTTCTTTCGATTCTCCCCGCCCGCGTCCGAAATCTATGCCACCGATGATATCATCGACTACATCCGCACCTCCGACGGCCAATTCCGGGTGTTCAACCCCCTCCGGGTGTACGACGGATCGATCCTCATGGCGTATGGCATCCAGACGGCGCTAGGCTACCACGGGAACGAGGTGCGGTTCTATGACGACCTGTGGGGTGGGAAGAACGTATGGCGCAACCAGGGGAGCCAGCAACTGTGGGACTTGATGGCCGTGCGCTTCGTGCTGCTGCCGTCGGTACAGGAGATTCCCGGGTTCACCAGGGTCCTCGGGCCGGTGCGCACCACCTCCGGACAGTTCGGCGTGCTGTACCAGCGTGACGATCCGCAGCCCTACGTGAGAGTCCTGCCGGGCGCGGCCAAGGTGCCCGACGATCAAATCGTCAGCACGGTGATCGACACCAGGTTCCGCTACGACCAGGTGGCTCTCTATTCCGATACCGCTTCGGTGGACGTGCCCCAGTTCCAAGGCCTGCCTGAGCCCACGGCGGTCACGGCGGAACTCGCCGAGTGGGCACCGGGACGGATGCTCATCGACCTCGAGGGGGAGGACGATCGCCAGACCTACCTGCTCGTGGCCGAAACCTGGTTCCCTGACTGGCACGCCACCGTGGACGGCACCCCCTCGGCGGTCCTGCGAGGGCAGGGAGCCCTCCTCAGCGTGGCGCTGCCGTCGGGAGCCAAGCGGGTCGAGTTGACGTTCTCCTCCTCGAGCTACCGGCTGGGCACCGTGGTCTCGTTCCTGTCGCTGGCGCTGGCATTGGCCATCATGGTGGTTCCCGCGGTCATACGGAGGCGGACGGGCGATGGCTGAGAAGATCTTGGTGATCATCCCCACGTACAACGAGATCGAGAACCTGGGGAACATCGTCCCCCGGGTGGTGGAGCAGGGCCCCGACATCGACGTGCTGGTCGTCGATGACAGTTCTCCCGATGGTACTGGAGAGCTGGCGGACCGGTTGGCCTCGGACGATCCCAGAATCCACGTGCTTCACCGAGAGAACAAGGAAGGCCTGGGCCGGGCCTACCTGGCCGGCTTCAAGTGGGCCCTGGAGCGCGATTACCAGTACATCTTCGAGATGGACGCAGATTTCTCCCACGATCCGAAGTTCATCCCCGGGTTTCTCCGGGCGGTGGAAGACGCCGATCTGGTGATCGGATCGCGCTACAAGGACGGGGTCAACGTCATCAACTGGCCCATGTCGCGCTTGTTGTTGTCCAAGGGGGCCAATCTGTACTCCCACTGGATCACCGGGCTGGCGCTGACCGACTCCACCGGCGGGTTCAAGTGCTTTCGAAGGCGAGTGCTGGAGGCAATCGATTTGGAGGCGGTCCACTCCAACGGCTACGCTTTCCAGATCGAAGTCAGCTTCCGGGCCTGGAAGAAGGGATTTCGGCTGGTCGAGATTCCCATCGTGTTCGTGGACCGGGTCGAAGGCCACAGCAAACTGAGCAAGAAAATCATCCGCGAGGCCGTTTGGATGGTGTGGTTTCTGAGGCTCAAGGCGATGTTCGGGCGGCTGTGAGTGAACGCCGCGAATAATGAACGCCACGGGAATAATGAATAATGAAGTGAAGTCCACGACTTCATCATTCAATGTTCCCGTGGCATTCATTATTCATAATTCCCCATGATCTTCTACAAGATGACCGGCTCGGGAAACGACTTTGTGGTCCTGGACGGGCGGGAGACCACCGAATCCGAATGGCCCCCTGAGCGGATCCAGGCGGTGTGCCATCGACGCCGGGGAATCGGGGCCGACGGACTGGTGATTCTGAGCCCCAGTGCGTCCGGGGCCGTGGTAATGGCCTTCTTCAACAGTGACGGCTCGCGGGCGGCCATGTGCGGCAATGCGGCGTTGTGCAGCACCCGGTTGGCCGCTAGACTGGGCTTGGCCGGGGCAGGGGATGGGGCCGGACCGGACCTCACACTCCAGACCGATGCCGGGAGCTTCCGGACCCGCTGCGTCGGCTCCGGCTGGGAGGCCGAACTCAACCTCCCGCCGTTCGATGCCCCGGTGCCGGTAACGGAGGTTGAACTGGGAGAGGGGGAGCTGTTCCTGACCAGGGCCACGGTGGGGGTGCCGCACCTGGCTGTGTTGGTCGGAGATATCGAAGCTCCGGGCCTGATGGAGAGGGGCAAGGCGCTGAGGCACCATCCGGGCGCCGGTCCTGACGGCGCCAACATCAATTTCGTGGCCCGGCCCTCGGCCGAAGGTGGCCCGTGGCCCATCAGGACCTACGAGCGCGGCGTGGAGGCCGAGACGCTGGCCTGTGGCACCGGCACCGTGGCCGTGGCGGCGAGCTTGGCAGACCACGGAGTAACCGCCTTACCCCAGTCGTTCCTGACCCGCGGTGGCCAGATCCTCACCGTGAGGGGCCGCAGGGAAGGTGAGGTCTGGACCGACATCTGGCTCCGTGGCGAAGGCCGGCTGGTGTTTTCCCGCGAGGCAGCGGAAGAATAATTAATGCCACGAATAGTGAATGCCACCAGAATCGTGAGGTATCCTTCGGTGGACGGCTTCACCCATCATTCTCAGTACTCAAGGCTCCCCGGTTATCCCCAATCGCCTAACCCTCACTCCTAAAAGAGGTTAACCCTAGTACCACCACGCCAGGGATGACTTTCCCACACGCCTACTTAACATAACATATCTTATACGACATATTGACCTAGGCCCCAGAAAAAGGGCCGCTCTTCAAGAACCGGCCCCAATACTTCATCATTCCCGTGGCATTCAATATTCAATATTCATGGCGTTCCTATTAGAGCCCCTCCGGCCCATCCGAGTACCCCCCCTTGACCAACTCCGACAGCCTCACCGTTGCCTCGGACACGCTCGGCGTTGCCGCATACTCATCCGTGATGGTCCGGAACGCCTTCTCCGCCTCCTCGGTCCGTCCGGCGGCCGTCAGCGCCCGGCCCGCGGCCAGGAGATATTCGGCCTTCATGTAGTCCACTCGGGCTCCTGCGGCTGCCGCC
>SMVB01213947.1_pt1 | contig 11509 bp, 10 predicted proteins | sample 2456461 | NCBI WGS metagenome assembly SMVB01 (sample SAMN11095934, study PRJNA526329) | marine sediment metagenome | biome: Marine sediment; feature: Surficial sediment; material: Deep marine sediment; isolation source: Hadal surficial sediment | place: Pacific Ocean | collected 2014-05 | depth...
ATCACCCGTGAATCAGTCGACGCCCGACTTGCCGGCGCTGCCGGAGTCCGTCTTGGCCTCGGCGATCGGCCCGATGATGGCGATCACCTCGTTCTTCTGTGTAAGGTCCTTGTCGCGGCGGTTGCGGGCGTAGTCGAGTGCGGACATGCCCTTGCTGTCGCGAAGGTTCACCGTGGCACCGCTATCGATCAGGGCCTGGACCCGCTTCGAGTCACCCCAGCGGGCGGCCCACATCAGCGGGGTCTGACCGTTCTTGTCGGCGGCGTTGACATCGGCGCCGGCCTTGAGCAGGCTCTTGACCATTGCTTCGTCGCCGAAGGAACCGGCCGCTCGCTGCAAGGCCGTACCCTGCTGCGCGTCACGGGCGTTCACATCGGCGCCCCTGGCCAGCAGCAGCACGACGGCCTCGGCGTTCCGCGACTGTACGGCCGAGAGAACGGCTGTGCGACCGAGCTTGTCCTTGGACTCGACGCTGGCATCATTCTCCAGCAGGAGGTCCATGACCTCGACCTGGCCGTACCGTGACGCCAGGTTGAGCAACGCATCGCGATCTGCCTGGTCGATCCCGTTGCCGAGTGCTTCGCTGATCTCATCGACCTTGCCGTATTTGACGGCAACCGCGAGTGTCTGCACTGGAGAGGGGTTCAGGAGCGGCCTGTTGACGACGCCGCTGCCCTGCAGACCGCCGGCAGTCCCCTTCAACGCGCCGGCCGAGTTGCGAATCGTCTGCGGCCGCGTCCGGACCAGAGCGGCAACCGTCTCAACCTCCGGGTGATCAACGTCGATGGTCAGCCGGCGATTCTGCCCCAGCTCACGCCACTTGTCCCAGGAGACGTACACCTCGTGCTCGATCGCCTCGATATCTTCAAAGTCCTCGATGACAGACGGGTTCATGCCGGTGATGCGGAAGGGCTGGCCGTCCGTTGAAGTCAGCACGAGTTTACCGTCGGTGTTGACGTCGGGGTCGATGGTCTGCGGGTTGATCGTCACGTAGGCGATCACCTCAACCGAGACCGGCAGTATCACCGGGCGTTGTCCATCGACAAGGAACGTGACGGTCTTGTTGATCTGCCGTGCCCGCGTGCCCGCGGTGATCTGGATCTCAACCTCCTCCGACTGGCCGGGCGCGAGCGTCTCGCCCTTCGGACACTTCGTGCTCGTGCAGCCGCAACTCGTCTTGCACTGGTTGATCGTGATCGGTTCCGTGCCGGTGTTGGTGATCACCACGCTGCCCCGCGCGAACTTGCCCGTCGCGATCGATCCGAGACTCAACCGGGTGGGCTCCACCGACAGGGTCGACTCGGCCGGCTGTGTCGTCGGGGTCGGGATACGGGTCGCCGCAGTGTCCTGGAGCCCCGCATCGCGGATGGCCTTGCGGGCCTCGGACTCGTTCGCTGCGATCAGCGCTGCCACCGGCAACTTCGGGGCGGCGGCGATCTGCGTCGGCAACTCGCCCTTGGGCTTCGCGTCCGCGACGGTCTGCGTTTCGGCAACCGGCTTCGTCTCGCTCTTGGCTGACTGTTGCGGATTGTCGTAACTGCCACATCCGGCGACGGTGACGATGCCCGCCAGCACGAGAAAACGGGCGATCGAAGAACGAGTCATGGTCCGGGTGAACGTGGTCATTGGTGATATCTCCCACCAAACAGATCTCAAGGTCGATACAGTCGCCAACCAACGGAATGTCGGCCGGCCTGAACAAAGCCGTCTGCGGGTCCATCCCCCCTCATGCATTTCCCACTGCATTTCTAGCGGGGCAAGGCGGGACCGCGGTCGGCCTGGGGCGTGTCGGAGTCGCGAACGGAGCATTGTAAGTGCAAGTCATAGCCCCTGCGAGTGGGTGGGACCAGAAATCCTCGACCGGTCCTGCCCAAATAGTTGCCGTGAAGAGCGTAGCAGTCACATATCTTCTCTGGATTGTCGGCGGCTTCGGAGTTCTGGGACTCCACCGTTTCTACCTGGGCCGATGGGTCTCAGGCCTGATCTGGCTCTTGACCGGCGGCCTGTTCTTCATCGGGGCCCTTGTCGATCTCTTCCTGATTCCGGGGCAGGTCCAGCTCGAGAACCTGTCCCAGCAGCTGTTGCGGCAGGCCATGGCCCCCGGCAGCGGAGCCTGGGAGCCCCCCGCGGAGCCCGTGGCGTTGCAGCGATAGAACGCTGCCGCTTCACGGGTTATTGCGGCACATCCGGGCAACACCGCTAATATGCTCAGCCACCCTCTGAGCACACCATGAGCCTTGAATCGCTTCCAGAGCACATCCGCAGGCCTCACCTGAGGCCGATCCAGCCCAAACCGATCGTCCGCGACGGGAAGCCGTTCGTCGCTCTGCGCGACCCGGCGATGGTGGTCCGTCAGACCCTCGTGATACCCGCACAGGCATTGCCGGCGTTGCAGCAGTTCCGCGGCGAGCGGTCGATCGCCGAGATCGCCACCCAACTCAGCGGCAACCTGGACCAATTCGTCGAACTGGCCCAGCGGCTGGACGACGTGGGGCTGCTCTGGGGCCCGACGTTCGAACGGCTGGAGGACGAGCTGAAAGACCGCCTGCGGTCCCAGGGGGCGTTCCCGGCGACCGCGTCGTTGTCCATGGGCGAAACGGAGCAAAAGTGCCGCGCGGCGATCGAGCAGTACTTCGCGGACACCGACGACCCGGAACTGCCGGCGGCGGCGGGGATCGTCGCCCCCCACCTGGACTATCAGCGTGGTTGGCCGAACTACGCCGCCGCGTACTACGGCCTGCGTGACCTCGATCCGCCCGACCGTGTCGTCGTCCTGGGAACCAACCACATGGGCCTCGGGGACGGCGTCGTCATGTCCGAGTACGGCTTTGATTCACCCTGCGGGCGGTGCCCGGCGGACACGGTCGTCATCAACAAGCTGATCGACAAGTTTGGCGATGCGTTGATCGCCGATCAGCTCGACCATCTCGCCGAACACTCGATCCAACTGCACCTTCCGTGGCTGCAGTACCTCTTCGGCAACGTCCCAATTGTGGCCGCGCTGATCCCGGACCCGCTGGTGCCCATGATCGACGACGACCAGAAGCGTGTGACGGGGCCACAACTGGTCGAGGCCGTCCGCGAGGTCCTTGACGACGTCGGCGGCGAGACGCTCTACGTCGCGTCCAGCGACCTGAGCCACGTGGGGTTGCAGTTCGGCGAACCGCGTCCAGTGGACGAACAGCGACGCATGGATGTCGAACGTCACGACCGCGACATGCTGGCAAATTTCCTGACAAACGACACGGAGGCGTTCCTCGCGGGCTTCAGCTGGAACAAGAACCCCACGCGATGGTGCAGCGTCGGGAACATGACCGCGATCCTGGAACTCGTCCGGCCCGACAGCGTTGAATTGCTTGACTACAGGCAGGCCTATGACGAGAAGGGGCTGGCGATGGTTTCGAGTGCGGCGATCGCGTTACTTACAGAGGGCCAGTAGCCAATCGGGACCAAACGGTGATTGCGGTCGTTCAGCGCGTCGTGGAGGCGACTGTTACGGTCGAATCCGAGAGCTACTCGGCCGGCATCGGGCCGGGATTGTGCGTGTTGCTGGCGGTTGAGAAAACCGACTGTGACGCAGATGCCGACTGGATGGCTCGCAAACTCGCCAGACTGCGCGTATTCCCCGATGAGAAGCATGGAATGGGTCGGTCCGTTCAGGATGTCGGCGGAGAGATCCTGCTTGTCAGCCAATTCACGCTCGTGGGTGATTGCCGCAAGGGCAACAGGCCCGGTTTCGACACGGCGGCATCACCCCAGCAGGGCCGCATTCTGATTGATCGTGTCGCAGATCAATTGCGCCAAGAGCACGATCTCACCGTTGCATGCGGCGTTTTCGGTGCAATGATGCAGCTCAATATCATCAATGACGGCCCTGTCACACTGATCCTGCGGCACCCTGTTCCGAGCTCGTGCTGACGGCCTTGGAGCGACGATCACCCCACTGCATCAACCGTGAACCTGCTGCAAAAAAAACGAGCCCATCGTTGTGAAACACAACGACGGGCTCTTTGTGGGGGGGCGAGTTGAAGACAACGGTCATCCGTTGCTTGCCGGAGTTTCCGCACGGACCGGTCGGCCGGTTCCAAGTTTTTTGCCGCCGTTATTCGGCAGCCAGGCGTTGCAACACCGCCTGCATGTCCGACCACACCTTTCCACGCGTGTCGATCGTGTAATTGCGCAATAAGTACGCGGGATGAAATGTCGGCATGACCGGGATCACCAGTTCACCCGCGTCGTAGGTCGCCCAGTTGCCGCGCAATCGCGTGATTCCAACGTTCGTACCGAGCATGAACTTCGTCGCGGGTCCGCCAAGTGAGACCACGACTTTCGGGCGGATGATCCGGATCTGTTCGGCCAGGAACTGCGCGCAAAGTTCAACCTCTGCAGGCATTGGCGTGCGGTTCTCGGGAGGGCGGCTCTTGAGCACGTTGGCGATGTAGACGTCCTGGCGACGCAATGACATCGCCCCGATGATCTCGTCGAGTTTGCGACCCGCTCGCCCCACGAACGGCCGTCCCGTGCGGTCCTCCTCGGCACCGGGGGCCTCCCCGACGAACATCAGGTCGGCGTCGGGATTCCCTTCCCCGAAAACGGTCTGCGTGTGCGTTGTCACGGAGTTGCAATGACCGCACTCGGCGTCGTGGCGTACCCGCAGGGCCTCCAATGCCGCCGGCTTGTCACCGGGAGCAAGTTCGGGAGGCCCACCCTGCACGCGTGCCACGGGGGCCTCGGGGGCCTCGGGGGCCTCAGCGACGACCGGTCTGGTGGGCAGCTCCGATGATGTCGTTCGGACCGTCGTGTGGATCTCCGGGACGCGATCGTTGTCGCGACGGGGCGCGACCGACTCCGGGACCGGGATGCAATCAACGCCAAGGAACCTGGTCGTTTCGAGGTACTGCCGTGCGATCCTGCGAATTCGTCGGGCGTCGATGGCCATCAATCCCCGTCATTCTACTCGAACACCCTCTTTCGAATTGCGGCCAGCCGTCGGGCCTCGCTCACCGAGGCGTGAACCGCGGCCGCGTCGAAACAACCCCGACTCACCAACAGGGCCGCACAGGGGACGCCGACGATCTGCGAGAGGCTCTCGAGAAGCCGCCGATCTGATGGTGCCACACTGACCGCGTGGCAGAATCGGCGTGTCGTGGGGCCGAGCCGTGCGCGGTCGCGTCGCACCAGGCTTGCGATTGCCGCCGTCGCCAATATGGCTGCCAGCAACATAATGGCCGAACCGAGCATGATCCGCTCGGGGCTCAATACGGTGTCGGGTCCGGCAAGCAGGTTCTCGTTCATCAATGCGTGGTGACCTCTACGGACCGATCCATTGGACGGCCGCCACCGCGCGACGACGGACCTCGGCAACCGAATCTTGATCGGCGATCCGGCGAAGATCTCCTGAGACCCGCCGCTCGCGGGCCTGCCGGGCGACCCAGATGGCACTGACGCGGTGCAGCGGATCAGCGTCGTCGAGCATGGATCGCAGTGCACGAGCCCCGTCGTGTCGGCCCTGTCGCAGCATCGCCCGCACCGCGTTGGCGCGGAGGCGGTTGTCGCGGCTTTCCAGCCGGTCCCCCAGGCGGTCGATTGCCGTGTGATCGATGCGTGTTAGGGCCTCCAGCGCGTTGGCCTGGACACGCACGTCCGGATGGTCCAGGGCCCTCTGGAGGGCGTTCCGAGCGTGGCGCGAGCCATCCGGGCCTGTGCCCTGGCACAGGATCATCGCCAGGGCCCCCACCGCCGCAGACACCACCCGGGCGTTTTCACCGGCCGCAGCATCGATCAACGCCAACTCCAGGACGCCGGTCACACCGAGCCGGCCTGCCAGCGAGATTGCGGCCAACCGCTCCTCCCGCCCGCCACGGTTCAACGCGGTCCCAAGCCCGCTGACCAGCGACACCCGATGGGTTCGCAACAGGCGATGGGCGATCGCGATGCGGTCCGCGGCGGCGAGAAGCAGCCATCGCTCGAAGAAGGCGCCGATGCTGGCGCCGGCAGCCACGACGGTGGCGCGCACGGCGATCCGGGGGTGGGCGCTTGCCTCCAGCATGCTCAACAGTTCCCCAGGGGGCGGCTGCTGGACGTCCAGCACTCGTCCGACGGCGAGAGTCGCCACGGCCTCGTCGGGGTCCGAGCACATCGCCTTGACCAAGTGCATGGCGTCGTCGCTGTCGTCACAGAGCAGGCCGAGCAAAGCGTTCAGCCGCGCCGTCGGCGAGGGCAGTGCGGCGCAGTCGGCAAGCCGTTCGCGTCGCACGGCGCCGGCGGTCGGTATTGCCCGCACATAACGAACAAGGTCGAGCTGGGCGTCGGCGGGGAGGGCCATGGCGGTCTTCAGATCAGGCATGCACTGCGCCGGTCGATCGATCCGTCGCATCGCGCGGCGGCGCAACGGCTGCAGTAGCAGGTGGCTGCCTTCCAGCAGATCAGCGTATTGGCGAGTGCCGCGCACGCGGTGCAGCGACCGCGCGGCCGGTTCGCGGAGCGGATCCGTGGTCAGCCAGCGAAGGAGGTTGTGACGTACCAGCGGGTGGTCCACCCGCTGCACGACCCGCCGGATCGAAAAGAGCACGGCGTGCCGCGGATCGTCGAAAAGACGCTTCAGCCTGCGCCCGGGCCGCGCGGCCAGGACTGCCGCCGCCAGGAAGACTTCGTCGAGCCGCCGATCCGCGTTCGACAGGGCGTCGGCCACGGCGACATCGATCATCGCGGCGGTGCGGTCGTCCATCCACCGGCGACCGTCGCGCCCGGCATGTGTCGTGACGGTCTCCAGGATGGCCCCGGCCGCGCGGCACGGGACATCGTCGTGGTCCGAATGGAGCAACGTCACGAGTTGGGCCAGCAGTTGCGGTTCGGCCCTGCGGCGTGCCAGTGCGATTCCGTTGAGCAATGCCTGCCGGGACCGCAACAGCCGCAATGCCGCCGCCACGGGGATCGCGGGCGCGGCCAGAGCGTTCCATGCGTCGGGTCGCAGGTGGTGCAGCACGCCGACGATCGCCGCGACGTTGGCGGCGCGAGGGTACAGCAGGGCGACCTCCGCCAGGGCATCGATCTCGCCGGGCTCCGCCAGCCGCAGGGCTGCGGCGGCAATCGACGAGCCTGCCCCACGGGGCTGCCGGCGAAGGAAGGCGAGTTTTCCGGCGGTGGAGTGCATTGGCCACCTACCCGTTGTGGACAACCTGTCTGTGCCCGCCACGGATCGCGGGTTAGGGGGGTTCAAACAGGAATTTTCGGGATTCTGGGTTGCCTTTGCCCAATCTAACGCAACAATGCTGCTCGATACCGGTTTGGAGGCGGAGGAAGTCACGCTGTCCCGGTTTTGTAAGGGTGGTGTATGAGCTTCCAGTCAAAGGTTTCGAGTCTTCAGGCCTACAACATGTCGCTTTATCGCAACGCTATTCATCCTGAGTTCTTCAGGATCGAGGGCAGGCGACGTATCGAGCACGGCGAATACGAGTTCGAGGCCTGGATCTTCCGCGGCGGCCACGCCCTGCGGTTCGAGCATGACAACCAGTGCATGACGGAGGTCATCTTCGATCGGACCGACCAGTTGCCGGAGCGCGGGCAGAGCGCGATCTTCCCCTGTGCCGGCGAGAAGGACCACGAGAGCACGATGGGCGACAACGTGGCCTATGTAACCTCGATACAGACCGAGGTGCTCACGGATCATCTGTACCTCGGTACCTACAACGAGATGCTCGAGCACGGCCGGGATTCCGACGGCCTCATGTCCGTGTGGACAGAGGAAGCTCACAGCAAGCCGAACCTGTCACTGCTCGATATGCAGCGGTTCTCCGATGAAGTCCACGTGCAGGGCTATCACCTCCGCAGCGACTGCGGGCTTGTGCTGCGAACACAGACGATCTTCAGACTCAAGAACGACTAGGCGCATTCGGGTGGCACGGTAGAGCGAAGCTCTGCCGTGGTTCGTCGTCGCTCCGTTGCGAAGTCGCGACGTCTGGTCGCTACCCCTCGTCTTCTTCGACCGCCTCGTCCTCGAACTCAGCGACGGTGGATCCAGGCAACTCGCCTTCCTGCCAGATCTCGTCGAGATCCTGCCCGTCGCACACGCGACGCATCAGCATGTACACGAAGGCAGACGCGCTGAAGTAGTACGAGAACACGTATCCGGCGAGCAGGCAGACGACGACAGTCTGCCAGAACATGACCAGGCTCGCCGACCACTCGCTGTGAAGCTGCAGCGGCAGCGCCGCCTTCCACCGCTCGGCGGGATCGAACAGCCCGAAACCGAACGTGACCTCGATGGCCTGGTTGGACGTCGCCGCGTCGACCAGGGCCCCGGTGACGTTCATCGCGCCCACGGCAAGCAGGCTCGCCAGGGAGTACCCGACGGCCAGGCCGACCATCGCCACAAAGCCGTAGCCCAGCAGGTGCAACGGGTGGCTGATGACGTAGGCGTAGGCCCGTTGCTGGGCGTCGGCCGCGTCGCAGTTCTCGCTGGCGACCGCCGGTATGAGCAGGCTGAACCCGCCGGCGTAGCCGGCCAGCAGGAACACTACGCCGAAGCCCATCAACAGCGCGACGCCGTAGAGCAGGCCGCCGACGACGTCGAGCCAAGGCAGCATGAGGAAAAACCCCCCCACCAGCAGAAGCACGGACAGCACGCCGGCGATGAGCAACGGCAGGACGAGGCTGCCGACCAGTCGCCGCCAGTTGCTCAACGCAAAGTCGATCGCCTCGCGGAGACGAAGCTTCTCGCCGGTCGCGATCTCGACCGCCGCCATCCTCGACAGGGCACCGCCGCAGATGGCGATCAGCAAGATGAAGTACGCCCCGTATATCAAGACAAAGAGCGGACTATTCTGCCACGCGCCGACCGGGGTCCACACGAGGACGTCGCCGAGACCACCGAAGAAGTCATCGAGGTTGATGTACACCAGCCCCGTCGTGAGCCTGTTGAAACCCGTCGTGACGTGGTTCGCCGTCGCCTCGAAGGTTCCGCGGGGTCGCATGCGGTCGAGCCGCACGTACGTCTCCCGGAACTCGTCGACGGCGGCCTGCTCCACGGCCTCGACTGCCTTGTCGACGTTGGTCTGCTTGGCCTCCGCTGCCTGCTCGGCCGCCGCGACCAGGCCCTCGAGCCGCGCCGGATACGCCTGCTGGATCTGCTTGAGGACGTCGCGTGCGTTGAGCACGGGTGATTCGTCGGCTGGTTCGTCGGCTGGTTCGTCGGCTGATTCGTCGGCGGTCACACCGTAGAGAGCGAGCTCCGCCCGCAGCGCCTGCAGCGTGGCGGCCTCATCAGGCTTCCACGGCCCCGCCATGAGGCCGTCGGGCGAAACGGTCGCCGTGAAAACGGTGTCCCAGGCCCGCCCGCCCACGACGAGCGCGACGACCAGGAACAAACCGATCACCAGCCTCGGAAGCTGAAAGGCCGCCGTCACCGAGCGGAGGATCCTGGGGAACTGAACGAGTTGCGCGAATTCGACGCCTTCGACGATAATCCGCCTGTCGGGACCGGTCATAATGCACCTCCACCGCAGAGCCCTACGACTGGCTATCGGTGCTATCGTATGGGGCCCCGCGGTAATTCCCGAGTCGAAAGGAGAGCTCTGATGGCCTTTACCCTCCCTGATCTGCCTTATGGATACGACGCTTTGGAGCCGCACGTCGACAGCCAGACGATGCAGATTCACCACGGCAAGCACCACAACGCCTACGTGACCAAGCTCAATGCCGCCGTCTCCGACTTGCCCGATCTCGCTGCCAAGACGGTCAAGGACCTGATCGCCGACCTCAACAGCGTTCCCATGGAGATCCGGCCGGCCGTTCGCAATAACGGCGGCGGCCACGCCAACCACAGCCTGTTCTGGTCCATCATGAGTCCGAGCGGAGGCGGGAACCCCGGCGGCGATCTAAGCGCCGCCATTGACGACGCATTCGTCTCCTTCGACAAGTTCAAGGAGAGCTTCGCCGACGCCGCGGCCACTCGCTTCGGCTCCGGCTGGGCCTGGCTCGGCGTCCGGGACAACGGGTCGCTGTGCATCACGTCGACACCGAACCAGGACAATCCATTCATGCGCGGCGTCGTGGACACTGTCTGCACGCCGATCCTCGGCCTGGACGTGTGGGAACACGCCTACTACCTGAAGTACCAGAACCGACGCCCCGACTACATCGCAGCGTGGTGGAACGTCGTCAACTGGACGGCCGTCGCGGATCGCTTCAGTCGCGCGAAGTCAGCAGTCGCCGTCTGAGGCCCATGTTGGTTGACCGGAGTCGAATCGCCGATATTCTCACAAGTTCGCCGCCCCGGCCGCGGGGCGACCGAACGCGCAATCCCCGATAGCTCAATTGGTAGAGCGGGCGGCTGTTAACCGCCAGGTTGCTGGTTCGAGTCCAGCTCGGGGAGCTTTCGACGCCGTCGCGGACTTGCGACGGCGTTTTGTTTAGCGGCTCGGGCTCGGTGGCAGGATCGCCCAGACCCGCATCACCGCGGGAGTTTGCAGCTGGGTGGCTCGGATCCCCGCGCTCTCGGTTCCGAACCACGAAACTTGGGGTCCGAGATCAACCGTGGGGGTTGCTCTCGCCGTTCCTTCCTCAAGCACAGTGCAGGCGGTCCGCGCCGGACGCCCGACCGTGGAGGTCAACCCCGGCGAAACCCCGGTCTCGGACATCGTGTCCGTGCGTCTTCCAATGGGCGCCGCCGCGGCCCTCGACGCGATCTGGCGGAGCCTGGAGCGATCTCATCCATCCGGGTCGCGGTCGTGCTCCTGCCGACGGGATTCGCCGCACCTCTTTATGGTCCGGGCCCTCACCCGACCGAAGAATGACTCCAATGGAAGAACCCAAACGTCGGTCAGGCAGACAGAGGCGTCGCCCGTCGAGACGCAGTGAGAGCCACGACGCCGCTCACGCGTTGGCCCACACGCCCTCGAAGATCCCGGATCATCCCCTGGTTCCCCAGGACCCGCCCGACGTCATCACGTCGAACGACGCCCTGGACGAGCTCGTCGAAGCGGTCCGGGCGGCCGGGGTCTTCGCGTACGACACGGAGTTCATTGGCGAGGAGACGTACCACCCGCGCATTGCCCTCATCCAGATCGCGACCCGGGAGCGCGTGTCGCTGATCGATCTCATAGCGGACGTGGATCCGACGCCGGTCTGGGAACTCGTCGCCGACGCCGAGGTGCAAACGGTCGTTCACGCCGGCGAGCAGGATCTGGAGCCGGTGGTTCGTCATCTCGACCGGGCGCCCGCGAATGTGTTCGATACGCAGGTCGCCGCAGCCTTCACCGGTCGCCCCTATCCGCTCGCGCTGGATCGCCTCGTCGGGCAATTCGTGGACGTGAGCCTCAGCAAGTCGATGACGTTCACACGGTGGGACGCGCGTCCGCTCTCGGCGCACCTGGCCAACTACGCCGCCGACGACGTTCGGTATCTGCTGGCGGTACAGGCGGGGCTCGAGGCGGATCTGGCGGACCGCGGCACCGCGGGGTGGGCGGCCGAGGAGCTCGCCACCCTCACCCGCCGGGACCGTTACCGCTTC
>SMVB01215806.1_pt1 | contig 11509 bp, 9 predicted proteins | sample 2456461 | NCBI WGS metagenome assembly SMVB01 (sample SAMN11095934, study PRJNA526329) | marine sediment metagenome | biome: Marine sediment; feature: Surficial sediment; material: Deep marine sediment; isolation source: Hadal surficial sediment | place: Pacific Ocean | collected 2014-05 | depth 0-1...
ACCACGAGCGCCTGTCGATCGCCGGCAACTGCCGCATGTGTCTGGTCGAGATCACGCCCGGTCCGCCCAAGCCGGCGGCTTCATGCGCCTTGCCGGTCAACGAAGGCATGGAGATCAAAACCGATTCCGAAATGGTGCGCAAAGCGCGTCATGGGGTGATGGAGTTCCTGCTGATCAACCATCCCCTCGATTGTCCGATCTGCGATCAGGGCGGCGAATGCGATTTGCAGGACCTGGCGATGGCCTATGGCGAAGACCACTCGCGCTATGGCGAAATGAAACGGGCGGTCAAGGACAAGAACATGGGGCCCTTGATCAAGACGATCATGACCCGCTGCATCCACTGCACCCGCTGCGTACGCTTCGCCACCGAAATCGCCGGCGTCCCCGAATTGGGAATGCTGGGCCGCGGCGAGCACGCCGAGATCACCACCTATCTGGAAAAGTCGTTGGATTCCGAACTCAGCGCCAACGTCATCGATTTGTGCCCGGTCGGCGCGCTGACCTCGAAGCCCTATGCCTTCGTATCGCGCCCGTGGGAACTGACGAAAACCGAATCCATCGATGTGATGGACGCGCTCGGCAGCGCCATTCGCGTCGATTGCCGGCAGACCGAAGTGCTGCGCGTGCTGCCGCGCCTGAACGAAGACGTCAACGAGGAATGGATCGGCGACAAGGCCCGCTACGCGGTCGATGGTCTGACCCGCCAACGCCTCGACCGGCCTTATGTGCGCCGCGACGGTAAGCTGCGCGAAGCCAGTTGGGACGAGGCGTTTGCCGCCATCGCCGAGCGCATCAAGACAAGCAAGGGCGAGCGCATCGCCGCCATCGCCGGCGATCAATGCGACGCCGAGGCCATGATCGCCTTGAAAGACCTGATGGCCGACTTGGGCTCCGCCAACATCGACTGCCGCCAGGACGGCGCAAAACTGCCCACGGCGCCGCGCGCCGCCTATCTGCTGAACTCGACCATCGCCGGCCTGGAGACCGCCGACGCGGTGCTGCTGGTCGGAACCAATCTTCGCTGGGAAGCGCCCCTGATCAACACGCGGCTGCGCAAGGCCTGGACCCAGGGCAATTTGCAAGCCGCGGCGATCGGCCCCGATGCCGATCTGACCTATCCAGTCGAGTACCTAGGCGCCGGCCCCGACACCCTGGCCGCGGTCGCCGATGGCAGCAACGCCTTCGCCGCGGTGCTGAAAAACGCGGAACGGGGCGCGATCATCGTCGGCATGGGCGCCCTGGCGCGGCCCGACGGGGCGGCGATTCTGGCTACCGCCCGCAAAATCGCCGACGATTGCGGTCTGGTGAGTGACGGCTGGAACGGCTTCAATATTTTGCACACCGCGGCAGCGCGCGTTGGCGGTCTCGATCTGGGCTTTACCCCGGGCGCGGGCGGCCGCGATGTCGAAGGCATTCTCGACGGCGCCAGCAACGGCAAGATCGACATGGTCTATCTCCTGGCCGCTGACGAAATCGATACCGACCGGCTCGGCGGCGCCTTCGTCGTCTACCAGGGCCACCATGGCGATGCCGGCGCGCACCGCGCCGACGTGATCCTGCCGGGCGCCGCCTACACCGAGAAAAACGGCACCTATGTGAACACCGAAGGCCGGGTGCAATTAGCGCGGCAGGCGACGCAACCGCCCGGCGATGCGCGTGAAGATTGGACCATAATCCGCGCCTTGTCGGATGCGGTTGGCGGCAGCCTGAGCTTCGCCACCCTGGGCGACGTGCGCACGCGGCTGGTCGAGGCCAATCCGCTGTTCGACCGCATCGGCGAGGTTAGCGCCGCGCCGTGGGAGTCGTTCGGCGAAGCGGGGACTTTGTCGAGCGAACCGCTGACGAGTCCGGTGACGAATTATTACATGACTTGTCCGATCAGCCGGGCGTCCGAGACCATGGCCGAATGCAGCCGCGAATTTGTCGCCACTGGCGGCGAAAAGACCGGCACCGATGGTTGAGTTCTGGTGGAGTTACGCCTGGCCGGCGCTGTGGATCGTCCTCAAGATCATGCTTATCATCCTTCCCCTGCTGATCGCGGTCGCTTACCTGACCTACGCGGAACGTAAAGTTATCGGCTTCATGCAACTACGCATGGGGCCCAATGTGGTCGGCCCGTTCGGCTTGCTGCAACCCTTCGCCGACGGCCTCAAGCTGATGGCCAAGGAAGCCATTATTCCGACCGGGTCGAACCGGGTAGTTTTCCTGCTGGCGCCGATGCTGACCTTTACCCTGGGCCTGGTCGGCTGGGCGGTGATCCCGGTCGCCGACGGCTGGGTTCTGTCGAACATCAATGTCGGCATTCTCTATCTCTTCGCCATTAGCTCGCTGGGCGTCTACGGCATCATCATGGCCGGCTGGGCGTCGAACTCGGTCTATCCATTCCTCGGTGCGCTGCGCTCGGCGGCCCAAATGGTTTCCTACGAAGTCTCCATCGGCTTCGTCATCGTCACCGTGCTGCTCCTCGTCGGGTCGCTCAACCTGTCGGATATCGTGCGCGCGCAGGAAGGCCTGTGGTTCTTCATTCCGCTGTTCCCGATGTTCGTGATCTTCTTCATCTCCGCCCTGGCGGAAACCAACCGGGCGCCCTTCGATCTGCCGGAGGCCGAGGCGGAATTGGTATCGGGCTATAATGTCGAATATTCGGCGATGGCGTTCGCGCTGTTCTTCCTGGGTGAATACGCCAACATGATCCTGATGAGCGCGATGACGGTCATCCTGTTTCTCGGCGGATGGCTGGCGCCGTTCGATGTCGCGCCGTTCACCTGGATCCCCGGCTTTATCTGGTTCTCGATCAAAGTATCGTTCGTGCTGTTCGTCTTCCTGTGGGTTCGGGCGACCCTGCCGCGTTACCGCTACGACCAACTGATGCGCCTGGGCTGGAAAGTTTTCCTGCCGTTTTCGCTGCTGTGGGTCGTGCTCACCGCCGGCGTCATCGTCGCCTTCGATTGGTTCCCAAAATGAACGGGGGTAACAGATAATGGCCTTTCTCGACCGTACCGCGCGCGGCTTGCTGCTGCTTGAAATCATCCGCGGCATGTGGCTGACCCTGCGTTATTTTTTCAAGCGTAAGGTCACCATCAACTACCCCTACGAAAAAGGCCCGTTGAGCCCCCGGTTCCGGGGCGAACATGTGCTGCGGCGCTATCCCAACGGCGAGGAGCGCTGCATCGCCTGCAAACTGTGCGAGGCAATTTGCCCGGCCCAGGCGATCACCATCGAGGCTGAACCGCGTGAGGACGGCAGCCGGCGCACGACGCGCTACGACATCGACATGACCAAGTGCATCTATTGCGGTTTTTGCCAGGAGGCCTGCCCGGTCGACGCCATCGTCGAGGGGCCGAATTTCGAGTTCGCCACCGAGACCCGCGAAGAGCTCATGTACAACAAGGATAAACTGCTCGAGAACGGCGATCGCTGGGAAACCGAAATCGCGGCGGCCTTGGCCGCCGACGCGCCGTATCGGTAAGGGAACGGAACCGACCGCATGATTATTCAGGCCCTCGCATTCTATCTCTTTGCGCTGACCGCCATCGCGGCGGGCGTCATGGTGATTTCGGCCCGCAATCCCGTGCACTCGGTGCTGTTTCTAATCCTCGCCTTCTTCAACGCAGCTGGCCTGTTCGTCCTTCTCGGCGCGGAATTTCTCGCCATGATCCTGATCGTCGTCTATGTCGGCGCTGTGGCCGTGCTGTTCCTGTTCGTGGTCATGATGCTCGATATCAATTTCGCCGAACTGCGCGAAGGCTTCTTGCAGTATCTGCCCATCGGCGCACTGATCGGCATCATCCTGGCCGCCGAATTGATCTTGATCTTCGGCAGTTGGATCATAAATCCCCATGCCGATCAGATCATCGGCGCGCCCAGCGCGTCGCCGGCCGAGATCACCAACACCCACGCGCTGGGCCAGCTCATCTACACAGAATACGTCTATCTGTTCCAAGCCGCCGGTCTGGTGCTGCTGGTGGCGATGATCGGCGCCATCGTGCTGACCTTGCGCCGGCGCCCGGAAGTTCGCCGCCAGCGCATTTCCGAACAGGTATCGCGTCCGGTCGAGGATGTGATCGAAATCAAGGATATACCCACGGGGAGCGGCATCTGATGCTCGAAATTGGCCTGACCCACTATCTGAGCGTCGCCGCGATTCTGTTCACGCTGGGTATCTTCGGCATTTTCCTAAACCGCAAGAATGTCATCATCATTTTGATGTCGATCGAACTGATGCTGCTCGCCGTCAATATTAACCTGGTGGCGTTTTCGGTTCATCTGAACGACCTGGTGGGGCAAGTGTTCGCCATGTTCGTGCTTACCGTCGCCGCCGCCGAGGCGGCTATCGGGCTGGCCATTCTCGTCGTTTATTTCCGCAATCGCGGCTCCATCGGCGTCGAAGACGTCAACATGATGAAGGGATAGCGGGCACGTGTTTACGGCAACCATTTTTCTGCCGCTGCTCGGCGCTATCCTGGCTGGTTTCTTCGGTAACCGGCTGGGCGACCGCTTCGCCCAATGGGTGACCGTGGCGCCGATGCTGGCGTCGGCAGTTTTATCGTGCGTCATCCTCTATAAGATCGGTCTCGGCGGTCAGACCCTGACCATCCAGCTATTCACCTGGATCGATGTCGGCACCCTGGAAGTTAGCTGGGCCTTGCGCTTCGACACCCTGACCGCGGTGATGGTGTTTGTGGTCACCGTCGTCTCGGCGATGGTCCATGTCTATTCCATCGGCTACATGTCGCACGACCCGCACAAACCGCGCTTCATGGCCTATCTCAGCCTGTTCACCTTCTTCATGCTGGCATTGGTGAGCGCCGATAACTTCGTGCAGATGTTCTTCGGCTGGGAGGGCGTCGGCTTGTGCTCGTATCTGCTGATCGGCTTCTGGCACGAACGCCCGAGCGCCAACGCCGCGGCGATCAAAGCGTTCGTCGTCAACAGGATCGGCGATTTCGGCTTTATCCTGGGCATTATCGGCGTCTTTTTCGCCTTCGATTCGCTCGACTTCGACACCATTTTCGCCGCCACCCCCGGCATCGCCGGCCAGACCTTCGACTTCCTCGGCATGAACGTCGATATCGTCACCACCCTGTGCCTGCTGCTGTTCATTGGCGCCATGGGTAAATCGGCCCAGATCGGCCTGCACACCTGGCTGCCCGACGCCATGGAAGGCCCGACGCCGGTGTCCGCGCTAATCCACGCCGCGACCATGGTGACGGCGGGCGTGTTCATGGTGGTGCGGCTGTCGCCGATGTTCGAGTTCGCGCCGGTGGCGCTGTCCGTGATCGTGTTCGTGGGTGCGTCCACGGCGTTCTTCGCCGCCACCATCAGCCTGACCCAGTGGGACATCAAGCGGGTGATCGCCTATTCGACCTGCTCGCAATTGGGCTACATGTTTTTCGCCGTCGGCGTCGGCGCCTATCCGGCCGCGATTTTCCACCTCATGACCCACGCTTTTTTCAAGGCGCTGCTGTTCCTGGGCTCGGGCAGCGTCATCCACGGCATGAACGACGAACAGGACATGCGAAAAATGGGCGGGCTATTTTCCAAGATGCGGGTCACGGCTGTGCTGATGTGGATCGGCAGCCTGTCGCTGGCCGGAGTGCCGCTGTTCGCCGGATTCTATTCGAAAGATATCATTCTCGAATCCGCCTTCGCCGCGAATACCGGCTTGGGCCTCTACGCCTTTTGGTTCGGCATCGCCGCGGCGCTGATGACCGCGTTTTATTCGTGGCGGCTCTTGTTCCTGACCTTCCACGGCAAGACCCGCGCCGACGAACTCACTTTCAGCGCGGTCCATGAATCGCCGCCGATCATGATCGCGCCGCTCCTGGTACTGGCGCTGGGCTCCATTTTCTCCGGTTGGCTGGCCTTCGATTATTTCGTCGGCGACCAGATGGAGGAATTCTGGGGCACTTCGATCCTGATGCTGAGCCACGTCGTCGAAAAGACGCATGACACTCCGGATTGGGTGGTCTGGCTGCCCACGGGCATGGCCGCCCTCGGCATTGTTGCCGCCTGGGTCATGTATATGAAGATGCCGGGATTGCCGACGAAGCTGGCCGCGCTGGTGCGCCCGGTCTACCAGTTCGTGTTCAGAAAATGGTACTTCGACGAACTGTACGACATGGTGTTCATCCGCCCCTCGTTCTACCTGGGCCGCAGCCTGTGGAAAGCGGGTGACGGCGATGTGATCGACGGCGTCGGCCCCGACGGCGTCGCTGCGGCGACGCGCAATATCGCCGGGCGGGCAGGCCGATTGCAGTCCGGCTATCTCTACCACTACGCGTTCGCGATGCTGATCGGCATCGTCGTGTTCACGACGTGGTTCCTGTTCAGCTTCTTCCAGTAGGGCGCGGGCGTAATGGAATCCTTCCCCGTATTGTCCCTGACGATCTTCCTGCCTCTGGTCGGGGTGTTGTTCATCCTGATCGTGCGCGGCGACAGCGAAACGGTGGACCGCAACGTGCGCTACGCCGCCTTATGGACGTCGGTCACAACGTTCGTCGTCAGCCTGTTCCTGTGGATCAATTTCGCTTACACCACCGCCGATTTTCAGTTCGTCGAGAAGCACGAATGGATCCCGGCATTTAACATTTCCTATCATCTGGGCGTCGATGGCATCTCGATGTTCTTCGTGCTGCTGTCGACGGCGCTGACGCCGATCTGCATTCTGGCATCGTGGAAATCGATCACCACGCGGGTGCGCGAATACATGATCGCGTTCCTGATCCTCGAGACCATGATGATCGGCACCTTCGCGGCGCTCGACTTCGTGCTGTTCTACATTTTCTTCGAGGGCGTGCTGATTCCGATGTTCATCATCATCGGGGTGTGGGGCGGCAACCGGCGGGTCTATTCGGCCTTCAAGTTTTTCCTGTTCACCCTGGTTGGCTCGGTGCTGTTGCTGGCGGCGTTGCTGGCGCTGCATTTCGAAGCCGGCACCACCGACATACCGACGCTGCTGGCGATGCAGTTCCCGCTCGAAATGCAACGATGGTTGTGGCTCGCCTTCTTCGCCTCGTTCGCGGTGAAGCTGCCCATGTGGCCGTTCCATACCTGGCTGCCGGACGCCCATGTGGAGGCGCCAACGGCGGGGTCCGTGATTTTGGCAGGCGTGTTGCTGAAGATGGGCGGCTACGGATTCCTGCGTTTCTCGATACCCATGCTGCCGCTGGCCTCGGAACAATTCACGCCGCTGATCTATACGCTTTCGATCATCGCCATCATCTACACCTCGCTGGTGGCGTTGGCGCAGGAGGATATGAAAAAGCTGATCGCCTATTCCTCCGTCGCCCATATGGGTTTCGTGACGATCGGTATTTTCACCGCCACCCAGCAGGGTATTCAGGGCGGTATCTTTCAGATGCTCAGCCACGGCATTATTTCGGCTGCCTTGTTCCTGTGCGTCGGCGTAATCTACGACCGCATCCACAGCCGCGATATCGCTCGCTATGGCGGCCTGGTGGAACGCATGCCTAAATATGCCTTTGTCTTCATGATCTTCATGCTGGGCTCGGTCGGGCTGCCGGGTACCAGCGGATTTATCGGCGAGTTCCTGGTGCTGGCCGGCGCGTTCCAGGACAACACCTGGGTTGCGCTGCTGGCCACCACCGGCATTATCCTGGGCGCCGCCTATATGCTCTACCTGTACCGCCGGGTGATCTTCGGCAAACTCGAAAAAGCCGATCTCAAGAACATCCTCGACCTTGAACCGCGCGAAATCGCCATCTTCGCGCCGCTCATCGTGCTGGTGCTGTGGATGGGATTGTGGCCGCAACCGTTCCTCGATGTGATGGACGCCAGCGTCACCAACCTGTTGCAGAACTATCAAGCCGCGTTGAGCGCCGCCGGTAATATCGCCGTGGTTGGGCGCTAAAGAGAGAGATGGAACCAGTGATCCTCGCCGCCGACTTATCTATCGCCTGGCCGGAACTCTTCGTCGCCATCGGCGCCATGTGTCTGCTGATGGTCGGCGCTTTTCAGGGCAACAGTTCGGCGAAGATGATCTCGTGGCTTGTTGTCGTCGTGCTGTTCGTCGCCGGAATCCTGGTCATCGCCGGTCCGGATGGCCACGTGGTCGGCTTCAACAGTCTGTTCGTCGTCGATGAATTCGCCGCCTTCGCCAAAATTCTTTTGCTCATGGGCGCAGCGTTGACGTTGATTCTGGCGATGCCGTTCAACGCCCGCGAGGGCATTCCCCAATTCGAGTTCCCGGTTTTGATCCTCTTCGCCGTTCTCGGCATGATGATGATGGTTTCGGCCAACGATTTGATGTCGCTGTACCTGGGGATCGAACTGCAGAGCTTGTCGCTCTATGTGCTGGCGGCGATCCGCCGCGACTCCATGCGCTCGGCCGAGGCCGGATTGAAATATTTCGTGCTCGGCGCGCTGAGTTCGGGAATTATGCTGTATGGCATGACCCTGGTGTATGGCTTCGCCGGATCGACTGGTTTCGATAATCTGGCGGCTCTGTTCGCCGATCAGGCCCATGAAGGCGCCCCCATCGGCGTCATCGTCGGCCTCGTGTTCATCATCGCCGGCCTGGCCTTCAAGGTATCGGCGGTGCCGTTCCATATGTGGACGCCCGACGTCTACGAGGGCGCGCCCACGCCGATCACCGCGTTCTTTGCCGTGGCGCCGAAGATCGCCGCGATGGCGCTGTTCGTGCGCGTCATGCTGGAACCGTTCGGGGATCTATTCGACCAATGGCAACAGGTGATCTGGTTTATCGCCTTGGCATCGATGCTGCTGGGCGCATTCGCCGCGATCAACCAAACCAATATCAAACGGCTGATGGCCTATAGCTCGATCGGCCATATGGGTTTTGTGCTGGTCGGCCTCGCCGCCGGCAACCAGACCGGCGCCCAGGGCGTGCTGCTGTATCTGACCATCTATCTGTTCATGACTGTCGGCACCTTCGCCTGCATCCTGGCGATGCGCCGTCAGGGCCGCATGATCGAAGACATCGATCAGCTCGCCGGGCTCAGCCGGACCAATCCCAAAATGGCGTTGGCGCTGGCCATTTTCATGTTCTCCATGGCCGGTATTCCCCCGCTGGCCGGCTTCTTCGGAAAATATTACGTATTCCTGGCCGCCATCCAGGCAGAACTCTACACGCTCGTGGTGGTCGGTTTGCTGAGCAGCGTCGTCGCCGCCTTCTATTATCTGCGGATCGTCAAATTGATGTATTTCGACGAGCCTCTCGATGCGTTCGACGCGCCGGTCGGCCGGGAAATTTCCATGATCGTCGCGGGCACCAGCGTCATCACCACATTGTTTATCTTCATATTGTGGCCGGTCCTCAACGGCGCCGCGACCGCGGCGGCAGCGCTTTTCGCGCTATGAACGCGCCGCAGCCGGATGTGCCCGCCGGCTGTCACCTGATCGCCCTCGACAGCGTCGGCAGCACCAACGAAGAGGCGAAGAAGCTTGCCCAATCGGGCGCCGAATCCGGCACCGTGGTGTGGGCGCGCCAACAGGTGGCGGGCCGGGGCCGTCATGGCCGCGTATGGGTGTCGCCGCCGGGCAATCTCTACCTCTCGATTATCCAGCGGCCCGATTGCCGGCCGGCCGACGCGCCGCAATTGGGTTTCGTCGCCGGCGTCGCGCTGGCCGAGGCCCTGGGCCGTCTGTGCGATATTCCGGTGGCGCTCAAATGGCCCAACGATCTATTGGTCAATGGCAAGAAAGCCTCGGGTATTTTGCTGGAAAGCGCGGCTAGTGCGGACGGGCGGATGGATTGGGTGATCATCGGCGCCGGCGTGAATGTCGAAAACAGTCCCGCCGAGGTGCCTGAAGTGACCAGTTTATGCGAGGAGGGCGCACAGATAGCGGTCGAGGCCCTGCTGAGCGCCTTCCTGGAACGGCTGTTTTGGCACATCGCGCAGTGGCGGGAGCTTGGTTTTGAGCCCATCCGGGAGCGCTGGATGTCGTATGCTCTGCCGGTGGGCACCCAAATGCGGGTAAAATTACCCGATGGCGATGTATTGGGGAGTTTTTCCGGCATCGACGCGCGCGGTAGTTTATTGCTGGGCAGCGATGGCGAGGCCCGGCGCATCGACGTGGGCGATGTTTTTCCGGTACTGGCGACCAATGAAAGGGCCAACTGATGCTCCTGGCAATCGATTGCGGCAATACGAACACGGTGTTCGCCCTCTATGACGGGGACGAACAGCGTGGCGTGTGGCGCATCTCAACGAACCCGCAACGCACGGGAGACGAATATGCGGTGTGGCTGACCCAGCTTCTATCGCTGAAAGGCTTGATGGTCGCCGACGTCAGCCAAGGTATCGTCACGACGGTGGTTCCGGGCACGCGGCGCGGATTCGATGCCCTCATGGGGGATCATTTCGGCGTCACACCGTTGGTCGTCCGTGACGCCAACGTCGATCTCGGCATCAAAATTCTGGTCGAACGGCCCGAACAGGTCGGCTCCGACCGGCTGGTCGATGCCGTTGGCGCCCATATCCTCCATCCCGGCGACCTTATCGTCATCGACTTCGGCACCGGCACCACCTTCGAGGTCGTCGATGCCGACGGCAATTTCAGGGGCGGCGTCATCGCGCCGGGCATCAACCTGTCCGTCGAAGCGCTGTATATGACCGGCGCCTTGCTGCCGCGGGTCAATATCGAAAAGCCGGAAAAAGTTATCGGCGGCGCCACGGTGCCCGCCATGCAATCGGGTATCTTCTGGGGCTATGTCTCGATGATCGAGGGTATGGTGCCGCGCATCGTCGCCGAATACGGCAAGCCGATGAAGGTTATCGCGACCGGCGGGCTGGCGCCCTTATTCGACGATGTGACCGACGTCATAGAAGTTGTCGAACCCGACCTGACCTTGCTCGGTCTGGTCGAAATCAACCGCCGAAATCGACGCTGATGGCCGAGTCCGACCCCTACGCCGCGTTCCAGCACGGCCCCGTTCCCGGCAAGGACGATCTGCTGTTCCTGCCCCTGGGCGGGACCGGCGAGATCGGCATGAACCTCAACCTCTACGGCCATGACGGCAAATGGCTGATGATCGATTGCGGCGTCACCTTCGGCGACGACAGCGCGCCGGGGGTCGATGTCATCATGCCCGACCCCGATTTCATCGAGCGCCGCCGCGATAATCTGGTCGCCCTGGTGCTCACCCATGCCCACGAAGACCATCTCGGCGCCGTTCCCTATTTGTGGAAACGGCTGCGCTGCCCGATCTACGCCACGCCGTTTACCGCAACCGTCTTGCGCGACAAGCTCGAACAGGCGGGACTTCTGGGCGAGGTGCCGATCACCGTCATCGGCATGTCCGACCGCTTCGAAATCGCGCCGTTCGACCTGCAGCTCATCACGCTGACCCATTCGATCCCCGAACCGAACGCCGTGGTCTTGCGCACTCCAGTGGGGACCGTGCTGCACACCGGCGACTGGAAGCTCGACCCCGATCCCCTGGTCGGCGACACCACCGACGAAGCGGCGCTCAAGCAATTGGGCAAAGACGGCGTGTTGGCGATGATCGGCGATTCGACCA
>SMVB01018433.1_pt1 | contig 11508 bp, 19 predicted proteins | sample 2456461 | NCBI WGS metagenome assembly SMVB01 (sample SAMN11095934, study PRJNA526329) | marine sediment metagenome | biome: Marine sediment; feature: Surficial sediment; material: Deep marine sediment; isolation source: Hadal surficial sediment | place: Pacific Ocean | collected 2014-05 | depth...
AAGCACCCTCAGCCCCAGCGCCAGCAGCAGCCCCAGGACCCTGAAAACGACCGCAGAGGCCCGGGCCTACGGGCTCCGTAGGGTAAAGTAGGGGCAGCACCCATTGAAATCACCGAGCCCTTAGGCGAGCGCCTAGCCCCTCTGGTAAAATGTCTGATAATCATTAGCTTGCCGGGTATGTGACCGCAGTTATTATCAGAACTAGACCAGTGTTCCTACACGTCTGATAACAAAAACCAGCACGATCCCCCGGGCCCTAGCATTGTAGCGCCCGCGACAGCACCGTAGTCAAGCAAACTTACCTAGCTTAACAGACCCGAATAACCGTCACATCTTGCCAAACAAAGTCCCAAAGTGGTCGGATATAGTTTGGACTTCCCCAGCCAGATTGTATCCTTTAAGTGTAGCATGAGTCTCCTTCTCAACGACATCCTGACCATCGTCCGCGGCCACATGGGTTTGCATGGCGTAGGTAAGGTGGGTAAGCTATGCGGCTTCCCAGTCCCATGGAGACTTTTCTTCATCTGTTTCGCAATTTTACTTTGACTTTCCCCAAAGGCATAGTATACTTAAGTATCTGATCCGTTCCTCTCTTGGAGTCTCACGACCATGGCCCTCAAGCCCAAACAACAGCATTTCCTCGACCTGTTTAGCGCCAAGTATGGCGACCGCCGTACTGCCCTGCGCCAGGACATTGTCGCTTTGTGCGACGAACACGACCTCCCGTGGCCCTCATGGCTTACCGCCAATATCGACCACCGAATCGGTCGAGGCGAGTATCGCCTCCCGTTCCCGACTGACGAGCTTGATTCTCGTCCGGTCGCTGTCTCTGTTGAGGCACCTGCCATGGTCGATGCGAAAGCCGCACCGTCCCCCGAATTCCAGAATGCCGTCTCCGACATCACGCTGATCCAGCGTATCAACGGTTCCGAGCGTTTCATCCCCGACAAGGCTCCGTGGTTTGTCCCGTGGGGCCACTTCAAGGACATCACCGAGGCGATCAAGTCTCGCCTGTTCTTCCCCGTGTTCGTCACCGGTCTGTCCGGTAACGGCAAGACTCTCGGTATTGAACAAGCCTGTGCGAAACTCAAGCGGGAAATCTTCCGGGTGAACATCACCAAAGACACTGACGAGGACGACCTCCTCGGTGGTTTCCGTCTGATCGACGGTCAAACCGTTTTCGTTCCCGGTCCCGCCGTTGAGGCGATGGAGCGTGGCGCGATTCTTCTGCTCGACGAAATCGACTTGGGTACGGCAAAGATTCTTTGCCTCCAGCCGATCCTCGAAGGCAAGGGCGTCTTCCTCAAGAAAGTTGGCCGCTGGGTCAAGCCGCAGCCCGGTTTCAATATCTTCGCAACCGCGAACACGAAGGGCCAGGGTAACGATTCTGGCAAATTCGTCGGCGCCAACGTGATGAACGAAGCCATGCTTGATCGGTTCCCGATCACGATGGAACAGCCGTATCCTTCTGAGAAGCAGGAGCGAAAGATCCTCGCCCGTCACATGGAGCATCTCGGTCTTGACTGTGATTCTTTCAGCGATTGCCTCGTACAGTGGTCGTCGAACATCCGTAAGACGTATTTCAACGACGAAATCGACGAGATCATCTCGACTCGCCGACTTGTCAACGTCCTCACGGCATTCGCCATCTACAAGGACCGCAACAAAGCGATCCGCATGACAATCGCCCGTTTCGATGACCTGCACAAGGCCGCGTTCCTCGATCTTTACACTAAGATCGACGCCGAAGCCAACGCTGATCCCGAGGACGAAACGACTGACGGTGAAGCCGTCACCGTTTCCGCCACCGAAGATAACGACGAATGCCCGTTCTGAGCAATCGTTTCCGAACCTTTTTCAATTCACTAGTGAAAGGAGTACATTATGACTTCTGTGAATTACACCCCTAACCGGCAAGCCTTCCTTGACCTTGTGGCCAAGACGTTTCCCGGTGCCGTCACGATTACGCGAAAGCAGATCGTGGAACTCGTTCGCGTCAAGTACGCTGGCGAGATCAAGTGGCCGTCATGGCTCACTGGCGACAAGACGCTCCGCGCCGGTCGCGGTGAGTTTCTGCTGCCCACGCTGGTCAAGCGGACCGCCGTGAAGGACGAGGCGATTGACGCCACGTCCGACTCCGAGATCGTTACAACCCCGTAACGAAAACTCGATCAGATACTTCGCCGGGTCTCCGACTCGGCGTTGTTTTTTACACCCCCAAAAAATGGACAAACGCCCTGTGACGCAGGGCATGTCCATTTAACTTGCGAGACATTCCTGTTTCAAAGTTGGGGTTCAATTAGAGCAAAGAAAACTTGACTTCGCCTGAAAATGGTGTATACTTTAGTATCTGGAGACTATATCATGCCAACCGCTACCGCAGTTGAGTCCAAGACGCAGACAGTTATTCTGTCGTCCGAGACTCTAATCGTCCTGAAAAACTTTGCAGGAATCAATTCGAATATCATCGTCGAGCCGGGTAATATTCTGCACACGATGAGTCCCGTAAAGAACGTCGTGGGAAAGGCAAAGATTGCCGAGGACTTGAAAATCCCGTTTGGGATCTTTGACCTTGGTGAGTTTCTTGCTCTGGTTTCGACGTTCGAAACACCTGAGTTTGTGTTTGAAGAAAAGCGAGTCACCGTGCAAGAGGCCGGTGGTAAGGCGAGTGATCGTCTGGTGTACTACTACTCCCCGACGAATCTTCTCACCGCACCAAAGACCGTCGGCGAATTCGAGTCGGTCGTGAGTATCAAGATTCGATCTGCTGTGCTTGACAATCTTTTCAAGCGAGCAGCGATTGGTAAGTTTGAGGACTTGGCAATCGAGAGCGACAACGAAGGCAACATCGTGTTGCGAGCGTTGGACGTTTCAAACTCATCCTCGAACAGCGTTTCGGTTGTTGTGGGTAAGAATGACTCCGGTGCTACGTTCCGTTTCCTTTTCAAGATTGAAGCGATCAAAGTAATTCCTGGGACGTATGACGTTCATCTTGCCGAGCAGAAGATTACGCATTGGGTGAACACCAAAACCGATTTGCAATATTGGATCGCCCAAGAGACAACCTCGACGTACAGTGCGTGAACCGTCGCACAGAATCCGGCGGAGGTCGGTCTGTAATACCTGTGCGGCTTATACATGCCTGGAACCCCTGAAATCCTGACCCTTCGACAGACTCGCCCGCAGCCCACAACGCCGCGGGCTAGTCGCAGGCTTGCAAAGGATTCCTGATGACGGACAGAGACTTCTTTACCGCCGACACGCATTTCAATCACGGTATGATTATCAAGTACAGTGGTCGTGAACGATTCATGACCCCGGAGGACTTGGAGTCCTACAGACTCATGCAATTCAAGAGCGACCCGCAGGCGTACATCGACTGGAAACCGTCTGTCAAGTCCCGCGAGAACATGAACGAGGCGATGATCGAGAACATCAACGCCGTCGTACCTGCTGATGCCACACTCTGGCACCTTGGAGACTTCTCATTCACGCGAAGTCCATCAGAGACAGCGAGATACCGTGACGCGATCAACTGTAAAGATATTCGCCTGATCTGGGGCAACCACGACAAGCGAAAAGCATACAGCACCGGCCTGTTTCAAGCATACCACGAATCAACGATGATTTATGTGTTCAACGATGTTACGTTGACAGAAGCACAGGTCCAGGCAACACCTTCGTTGCGAAGGAAGTTGCGTAAGTCGTTGAGTAAAAAGAATGTTCAGCCGATCATGCTATCGCACTATGCCCATGCTACATGGATGGGATCGTACAAAGGTTGGTTTCAACTGTACGGTCACTCCCACGGTGGACTGCAAAAGTTTATGGACGAACACATGCCCAATGCTCTAAGCATGGACATCGGTGTTGACTGTCACAACTTTATGCCGCTGCCCTACTCAGTAATCCGAGACATCCTCGGGCTCAAACGAGAGATCAAACCGAAGCACGTTATTGACCACGGCGGAGTGTGGACGTTTCCGCCGAAGCGTGTAGTCAGTGGAGACCTGACGTGAAATGCCCGACGGCCATCTGTTTGCTGATGAAGCTATGGGAGATAGACGAGCGGTTCGTGCCGCGAGATATTACGAACCGTATGCCTCTGTCTGCACGTTGCGTGTGGAGATGGAACGGTATGCAGGACCAGAGCGGAGACAACATCCAGGTTGAACGCTGGGCCACCTGGACGAAGTTGGATCAGCAAACGGTGCTCGAAAACTCGGTGGGAAAAATTTTCTCTGAGGGGTCGGCACACTCCAAAACTGTCATTCAGATACATGGCACCGATGTATCGGTGAGACACCGCAAATTGGGGGTGGTTCGTAGATTCTCGTCCCAGCCAGATATGCTTTCAAACCTGTTCAGCGCCCTTATCAAGATGGTTGAAGTTAAGTGGTTGCCAGAGTATAAAAGTAAAGACGGTAAGCATTATTACACTATGGGCGAACGAGATGATGCCGACACGAAGTACAATTACGTTATGCTCGATTCGGCAGTCGCAAAGCTGCCTCCTTTGAAGCCAAATGTTGTGTTACCCAAATCTGTGTTAGATAAAAATGACCCGTTTTATGGTAGTAGTATGGACATGGCAACATGATCGCCAAAGAAATAGAATTGTGGCCTGCTATCTGGGAGCGTGACTTTGGTTTCGCGCCGATTGGTGTCCATAAAGTTGAACCCAACATGGTATGGTTTTACGATGATGCTTGTATTGAGACATCGGCCGATCTGCTGGAACACGGGACCGGTATAGAGAAGTTAGCTGAGGCGCAGATCGCAGCAGCCCTGTCTCGCGTCAACAAGCTAGATTTTACTGTGCAGTTTCGCGGAAAGAATATTTGGTTGCATCGACCACTAGTAGAAGATTCCAAGAAATCAATCAACAAGCTGTTCGATTCCGAAGAATTGCTGGTTAGGAATCTAGCCAGAATGTCCGACTGGTTATTGACCAACGACTTCGTGGATCCCCGCATAGTTGTAACCCATGGCTGCACGAATCTGAATATGTTACTAGGAAAATTTGACATTAGCTGATTATGTGCTATACTATAGTAGTGAGATATTATTATGATGACCGCAACTGATAGGTTTATTTGGACTGAGGAATATCGTCCGCAGACAATTGACGATTGCATTCTTCCCAAGGCGATCAAGAAAACATTCAAGGACATGGTGGCCGACGGCGAAGTGCATAATCTTCTGCTCGCCGGTGGTGCTGGTTGCGGCAAGACGACCGTGGCCAAGGCACTCTGCAATGAGCTAGACCTTGACTTTCTGTTTGTCAATGCATCCGAAGATTCGGGTATTGACACGATTCGCACGAAGATTCGTCAGTTTGCGTCTACCGTGTCTTTGTCGGGTGGTATGAAGGTAGTGATTCTTGATGAAGCTGACTATCTGAATGCACAATCCTCTCAGCCAGCGTTGCGTGGTATGATCGAGGAATTTCATGCCAACTGTCGGTTCATTCTCACCTGCAATTACAAAAATAGAATTATTCAACCGTTGCATTCGCGTTGCGCCGTGATCGAGTTTCAGATCCCCAACGCAGAGAAGCCGGTTCTGGCGACCGAGTTGCTTGAGCGATGCAAGATGATTTTGGACGAGAAAAACATTCCGTTCGAAGAAGCTGTAGTCGCTCAACTAATCAGTAAACACTTTCCTGACTTCCGACGAATTATCGGTGAGTTGATGCGGTATTCGCTATCTGGTGTGATCGACGCCGGGCTGCTAGCCAACGTCGGTGAAGTAGCAATCAAGAAATTGGTTACTGCTCTGAAAGCCAAACAATTTACCGATATGCGAAAGTGGGTTGGTTCGAACATCGACAACGATCCCGTTCAGGTGTTTCGAAGTATCTACGATGCAGCATACGAAGTTATGGAGAAGGGGTCGATCCCGCAGCTTGTATTAATCCTCGCTGAGTATCAGTACAAGGCAGCGTTTGTTGCAGATCAGGAAATCAACTTGGTTGCAGCGTTGACTGAAATTATGATGGAGTGCGAATTCAAATGAATGATTTCACGACTATGATACGCTCAGAAAATGATCCCCTAAATATTGGACCGACTTGGAACGATTCTATGGGAACACCATCAACACCAGAAACAGCAGAAGATTTGTCGAACGTCATAAAAGTATTGGCGCAGAAATATCGCATTTCAGAGTTTGAAGAAGAATTTGCTCTGCTCGCTAAGGCGATGGGTGCGACCGATGATACTATCGACAGCGGAGAATATAACCCTCTCGTATTGCTTGAGGAAGGCCGCAAAGACGACTACAAGGCCTTTATGAAGTCTCTTGAAAAGTTGGACAAGAAATACGATTTTCAAGAGTTTCACGATCAGTGCATACACTTTCGCACTCTCTTTGACGAACAGCGAAAAGATTATCTCTATGATAACGTGCTGCTCGGTTGTGCGCCCATGGCGTTTTTCTTTCCTCCCGGAATAGCCGATCAATTCTTCGAAGAATGGTTAGACGGTGTAATCGAGCAAGAACATACGGCGCGTAATGAGTCGGTTATGCTTGAATACGAAGATTTTTCAGGCGAAATGATTCGTGTGGTAGTACACCACAAAGAGGATGAGTATACGCTAGACTATACTGATTGCCGTCCAATTGACAGATACATTGGTGAGTTACCTTACGATACTTTCCTGGTACGATACTTCTGGAATGAAGAAAAGGGTTGGGTTCCAATTCCAATCCATCTTATCAAAACATATTCGGTGCAACAATAATGGGACGTAAAGCAAACAAACAGAATAAATCTAAGCAACAGAAGTTTCGTGATGCAAAGAAGCAAAGGCATCGTGTTAAGTTGCAGGAAGCAACACGCATTCCGAAGAAGCAAGTCAATCGCTGGGAAACTGGTGTGGAGCCATTGGCGCCCGAATTAGTTGAGACAGAACAAGACCCCGACTATGTGGCGTTCTGTATTACCAAGCAATTGGATGCATGGGATGAGTTAGGTTTTCTGTGGTTGCGTGTCGCTGTTGCGTTTAGACTTGGGATGTATACCCTCAAACGTATTGACCGCACCGGAAAATTGCGACCATTTGATGTAGTGCCGTTCGGCGTATCCGTTGGCGACAGAGACTACGAACATGAGGTTGGGTTGCGTTATGAAGTTGACAAGTTTATGTGCTACCTGCTCTACGGCGATCATCCTCGTTTGAGAGAGATGTTTGGTTATGTTCTTCTGCCGTCGATCAAGAATGATCTAGCGAAGGATTTGCATATGGTAGAATACAATCAATGGTTTGCGAAAGATCCGACGGCCGATCTCGCCAAGAGACTGAAAGAGTTTGACCTGGCAGAAGTTGACTGATGGCAGAAATTACACTTGTGACAATCATAGCAGGGCTAAAAACCAAAGAGGGTTGGGTTTATCGTGGGGTCAAGGCCCTCGCCGACCATACTGCGGTGGGAGTTCTCGACCGTCGCAAGCTGCAAAGTTTCAAAAGCGAATTGAGTTGTTTTGGTAAGATCGACCCTTTGAGTCCGGCTCGCAAGATATGCTTAGACTATGCACAGACATTGTTGCAGATTGCAACCGCACCTACTTATGATTTCAAGGGCAAGACGTTCGTGCTGACTGGTAAGCTGGAAGGCTTCACCCGCACTCAACTGACCGACAAATTAGAGGAATTTGGTGCGTATGTTTCTTCGTCAGTTTCCAGACGAACCGACGTAGTGATTGTGGGCACGAAACCTGGCGCAAAGCTGACAGCAGCACACCGCTATGGAACCGATACATGGACGGAAGATGAATTGAAGAACAACATGAAGATACCGAGCAAGAAATGATCGTATGTAATGATTGCCTGAAATTCTTGGCTGGTCTTGAGGACAACTCAGTTGATCTGGTATTGACCGACCCTCCTTACTTCGACGTTATTGACGAAGAATGGGATAAGCAATGGGACACGATGGGAGCATATCTCAAGTGGTGTCGCTTGTGGACCCGCGAATGTGTTCGGGTGCTGAAACCCGGCCGCTGCATGTATGTTTGGGGAACGACAAAGACGAATGCGTTCCTCAAGTATAAGATGGAGGTTCTCGACCGTATCCCTGAGATGGTCTATCAGAATTGGATTATCTGGTCTTACGATTGGGGTGGGCGAACAAAGAAAACGTTTCCGCGAAAGCATGAGGATCTGCTCATGTATTCGAAGGGCAAAGAGTTTGTGTTCAATGCTGACGACGTTCGCATCCCATACAAGATGGCAAAGAACGTAAGAGCAACGGCACAGAATAACCCGCTTGGTAAGATTCCAACTGATGTATGGGAGAAGAACAACCATACGACCAGTCTCGAATACTGTGCTTGGCATAAGACTCAGAAACCTATTGAATTGCTGCGACGAATCATTAGAGCGAACACAAACCCTGATGATGTGGTTCTAGATATATTCAGTGGTAGTGGTTCGACCGCAATCGCTTGCGATAATGAAGGTAGAGACTTCCTTGGTTGCGACCGATCGAGTGTATATGTCGAGCGATCACATGAACGTCGAATAGAATTAGCACCGTTGGTACGAACATGAACTTGACCGATTGGCTGAAAGCCATCAATCAAAATAAACAATCGTTGCTCGACGATCCTGAGGATGGTCAGGCCGAGGCATCGTATCTTCCTTTCATCGTGAATAGATGTCTGTCAAACTTTCCTGACACTATCTTTCAAGCTAATGAAATGAATGGTAAGCACGGTCTGCCGAACAAGATGCAGTTTGATTATCTGCTACATTCCGTAAAGCAACGAAAGCGTTTCGCACCGTGGTTGAAACCTGACATACCTGAGGATTTGGATGCCGTGAAACAATATTTCGGTTACTCAAATCGACGGGCGCTTGAAGCTCTTACGCTGCTGACGCCCGAGCAACTTGAACGAATCAAACATCTATTGGACACCGGAGGAATTCGCAAGGGACGCTAAAGCCCCAAATCGCTAAATATGGATAACTATCATGTACTATGCATAGGAATGATCCAGCGATTTGAGGTAGTAAAATGTCCCATGAAGAAGATAGACGAATCACGCCTATTGGTGTGGAAGATTTGATTGAGATTCTGCTGCGGCAACCGGATGACTTTTTGAAAGTCCGTGAGACGCTGACACGAATCGGAGTTTCTTCCCGAACAGAGAAGAAGCTGTATCAGTCTTGCCATATATTGCACAAACGAGGAAAGTATTACATCGTTCACTTCAAAGAGTTGTTTGCACTCGACGGAATGCCAACCAACTTCTCTGAGAACGACGTAGCACGACGCAACACTATCGCAAACTTACTTGCTGAGTGGGAGTTGCTTGACCTTGCCGAACCGGATCGCACAGCGGAACCTGTTGCGCCGATTAGCCAGATCAAGATTCTTTCATACGGCGAAAAAAGTCAGTGGCAGTTGCAACCAAAGTACAATATTGGTAGGCCGCGGTACTAAATACTTGTAAGAGTTTTATTATGAATGACAGAGCAGTCCTAAAATTTTATAAGATGCATCCCGATGTCATGGACCCACGCTTTGGTACGTCACAGTCCGCCTGTTTTGACCTTCACGCACACTTCACAAGCAAAGCTGTTCGCATCTATGATGCGAACAACGACGTAGTTTCCGTCCAGCCAATTCCTGGTGTGATTGAGGACGGCCGTCGTGGTGTTCTCATTCGTCCTGGTTGTCGTATTCTGATTCCCACGGGACTTATCTTTGACACCCCCGAAGGATATTCTGTTCGGTTGTTCTCTCGCTCAAGCGTTGGAATCCGAAAAGGATTGAAGATTGTCCATGGTGTTGGTATATTCGATTCAGATTACTTCGGCGAAGCACTGATTCCGCTGCACAACATAACAAATGAAACCCTGACCGTTGGCCATGGCGAGCGTATCGCCCAAGCTGAATTGGTCGAGTTACCAAAATATGATTTGATCGAAACCGATGTCGAACCCGCACAGACTACAGACCGTGTGGGTGGCTTTGGTTCTACTGGTACATAATTTATAATTGCAGGAGGAGGCGGCGATGGCGCAGTTTAAAGAAGTGATGTCAACTGGTAAAGAACATCAGAAGTTTGATTCGGGAAGCCGTCGTGATTCAGCAGAAGGCAAAGGCCGACCTGACCTGTTGCCGGTTCATGCTTTGATTCGCATTGCAAAAGTATGCGACCCCGAAGTAGTTCCCATCCATGGCATTCAACGCTTGTCGGTCCACTACGAAAACGGTGCCGTCAAGTACGGTGATCGAAACTGGGAGCTAGGGCAGCCTCTCTCTCGTTACTATTCTTCGATGTTCCGACACCTACAAAAGTGGGTTGGTGGTGCCCGTGAGGAAGATCACCTTGCTGCGGTTGTCTGGAATGCCTGTGCAATCATGGACCATGAGGAACGCATCGACCGAGATTTGCTCGACATGAAGTGGAACGATATGCCCCACGATCCTGCGACAGGTCTTCCCATCACCGCATTCCGATCGAGCGACATTCAGGTTGCTCCTTGGTCGCTTGATATGAAGATCGCTGACCATGCGTGGGTTGCTTTCAATCACATGCTATGGTGGGCTGGTGGCGACCGAACGGCTGACCATCTTGCGATAATCGCCCGTGCTGGTATGAGCATGATTGATATTGAGGAAAGAGTCGAACGAGACTTGCTCGGTGTCGAGTCATTGAACATGCCAACTTTGAAAATCTTTTTGCCTGGTGAGTTCTTTGAAGCTGACCGCAAGCGTAAAGAGGCCGAGACGCAAGAACCGATGTTGCTGGTCGAAACTGAAAAGCCAGCAGAACGCTCAGTTGAGGATAAGAGAAGATATGCCACCGATATACATGATGAGACAATACAGCCTAAAATTGCTTCTCTCGGTTCTCACGTTCATGAAACCGAAGCGTAAGCTAACTCTGAAAAGATTCGTGATAGGCACGTTGACTTGGATTGCGATGGTTCTTATCATCAGTTTGTCGTATATGTTTTCATATCACCAAGGTCGTATGGACGAACGAGCATTATGGGAACCCCGGTGGCAGATGGAAAGCACTGAATATCGAGTAATGCCCTACGGTATCGACAAGTGAAATGATTGTTCGTGAAGATATTGTAAGGGGATTGATCCAAGCTGAGCTACATGAGTGGTTCGGTGAGGGTTGGTCAATCGAAGTCGTCGAGCATCCCGACCCAGGCAAAGCTGTCCGAGGAAGTGTTGTTCGTGTTCGTATTCGATACGGTAATATTGGCGACGTTGGTGCGATAGCTGCAAACGCAAATATGCTAACACCGCATTTGAAGTTGATGGTTGAAGGTAAGACCATACAAGAGCAAATCTATGAAGCCATTGGAAATGATTGGGCCCCACCGTATTATCTCAACCAACGTGGGCTGAACACCTGTCAAGACATATACGAAAAGATCATTGGTAATCTTGACGAGTATGCTTGGACTGAGCAGAATAATCCAGAATGAGTGAATTTTATACTAATGTACGCACGTCCCGTGACAAGATTTTGTACCG
>SMVB01187052.1_pt1 | contig 11508 bp, 9 predicted proteins | sample 2456461 | NCBI WGS metagenome assembly SMVB01 (sample SAMN11095934, study PRJNA526329) | marine sediment metagenome | biome: Marine sediment; feature: Surficial sediment; material: Deep marine sediment; isolation source: Hadal surficial sediment | place: Pacific Ocean | collected 2014-05 | depth 0-1...
CCGTACCGCCGCGCACCAGCTCGGCCGCCGCATCCTCGCTGATCAGGCGCGGGTCGAGGTGAGCATCGTGCTCCATAGCGCCCGGGTCCATCTCCGGAAGCTCGTTGAACTTCTCCATGAAGCGACGGTCGATGCGGTCCTTCCAGCGCCACACCCAGGCGCCCTCGGCAACCCACTCGCCGCGCGACGCGATCGCGTACTTGTCGCCCGTCGACACCAGGCTCAGGAACTTCTCCTGTGGACGAAAGGGTCGCGCCTCCTCGCCGACCAGACGGAGGCGGATGTTCTCGGTCAGTGGTGGCCCCTGGCGGACCGCGAACACCCCGGCTTTCGGACGCGGGTAGTCGACGACGGCGGCGATGTCGCCGGCGGCGAAGATGTCGGGGTGTCCCATCGCCTGCAGCGTGTCGCGCACCCGAATGAACCCGCGGCCGTCGACCTCGAAGCCGCTCTCTTCCGGCCAGCTCGCCGCCCGCGCCGACGTCACCCAGAGAACCTCGTCGAGCTCGACGCCACCGCCGTTCTCGAACGTGAGCCGATAGAGCGGGCCGGACTCGACCGCCGTGACCTTGGAGCCGGTCATGACGTCGACACCGCGCTCCGCGAACACGCGGCGAAACCTGGCGGCGACACGGGCATTGTGGGCCGGCAGAATCTCGTCGGTCATCGTGATGAGGTGGAAGTGCAGATGCCCGGAGCTACGACCCTGCCCTTCGAGGAGCTGCCGCAGCCGGTGCTGCACGGAGAGCAGCAGCTCGACGCCGCCGGCGCCGCCGCCGACGACGCCGATGTGGGTCTCGTCGCGGCGCTCGAGGCAGCGATCGCGCAAGACCTCCCAACGGCGCCAGAAACCATCGATCGGCTTGACCGGGATGACCGCCCCGGCGGCGCCCGGCACCCGCAGCCCCGGCGTCGATCCGATGTTGATCGACAAGACGTCGAACGCCACCGGCGGGTGCTCGCGGCAAAGGACGACCTTGTTGTCGGTATCGACGCCGACCACCTCGTCGTGAAAGAATCTCGCCCCGGCGAATCGCGCCAACGGCCCCAGATCGATGTGGGCCTCGTCGAACGTGTAGTGCCCGGCGATCAAGCCCGGCAGCATTCCGGAGTAGGGGGCGTGAACGTCGCGCGAGATTACGGTTAGGCGGACCCCCGGCATGGGTTCCATGCCGAAGCTTCTCAGGACGGTGACCTGGCTGTGGCCGCCGCCGATGAGTACCAGATCCTTGAGTATGGGTGTCGCGCCGCGCGTCATGCCGGAAACTGTAGCCTAGCGACCCGCAGTGCGAGCGCCGTTAGCGTGCTATTCCCGACACCGCTTCACGCTTGATGACCTCTTCCCAGCGCGCCGCGCAGCGGCTGTGGTGTGGGCAGGTGCTGCCCTCCTCGCCGGGTGAATCCAGGCCCATGGACACGTATCGGTCGGAGCAATCCGGCCAGATGGTGGCGACCATGAGCCCTTCATCGCGCAGGCGCGCCGCCGCGACGGTGTTGGCGCCGGCGCTCATGCCGACGCAGTAGCCGTGCTCGTCGTGGATTCGCTGCGACTCCGCCTTGGCGTCGGCGCTGCTGACCGCGATCACCTCATCGACGAACGTCATGTCGATGAGGTCGGGGACGAAACCGTCGCCGATTCCTTGAATGGCGTGCGACCCCGGCTCGCCGCCGGCCATCACGGCGCTCTCCGCCGGCTCCACGGCCACGACGCGGACGTCGATCATCACGTCCTTCAGCGCCAAGCCGACGCCCATCAGCGTGCCGCCGGTGCCGACGCCGGCGACGAATGCGTCGAGCTGGTCGACGCCCTGCTCACGAAGCTGCTCGACCAATTCCCGTCCGGTCGTGCTGTGGTGGCAGCGGATGTTGTCGGGGTTGGCGAACTGATCGGGCACGAAGTAGCCGTCGCGACCCTTGTACGCGTCGCGCTCAGCGATCGGTAGCTCGAACCCGCCTTCCTCCGGCGTCAAACGCACATCGGCGCCGAGAGCTTCGAGCATCCGGATGCGTTCCTCGCTCATGTGCTCGGGCATCCAGATGATGACCGGGTGGCCGAGCTCGCGGCCGACCATCGCCATGGCGATGCCGGTGTTGCCCGAAGTCGCCTCGACAACGGTGTCGCAGGGCTTCAGCTCGCCGCGCTGCCGTGCTTCCTGGAGCATGAACTTGGCGATTCGGTCCTTGACGCTGCCGCCCGGATTCGAACACTCGAGCTTGATGTACATGCCGTCGAGGACAACGAGCGGCGTGTTGCCGATCTTGTCGAGGGTGGAGGTTATGGTGGCTGCTCGCGTCATCGGGGCGATCATCGCTGGGAATATCGGGAACTAACCATGGTTTGTTTGCAGCCTTCATATTAAGAGTCAAGTGTCCGAAAAACAAATCAATTCTCGTCTCCCGCAACAAAAACCAACTCCTGCGCAGCGATGACCAGAACGGCCGTAGCTCATGGTCACTATGAGTCAGGCTTGCGCCTCCCTTGTCTGCCCCGAACCGCTCCCATTCACGTGGATCATCATTCCTCACAAACCCGTATGTACGTTGGGATTACGAGAAATTTAGAGTTTGATTCGGGCGCTCCGAAAAGGCTACAACCAAGCTATTGGGAACAAATCGATACCTCGCTGCAGCCTCGGGAGGTCAGATCATGAACATTCGCCGCGCCACTAACGCCGTCCGCAGCAGCGCGGATGCACGCTCGCACAACCTCGTGCTCCTGGCCGTTGGCAGCCTGCTGTTGTCGGCCCTCTTCTTTCTTGTTAGCGCCACCGACGCCCACGCCGCACCCTTCCAAGCTCCGGAGGTCCTGTACGACGTCGTGCCGGCAGCGGGGGGGACCAATTCGATGCTCGTGACGGTCGACACTGTGTCCGGACTCCCTTCATCCGTGGGCACCAGCACGGTCCCCGGCCGAAACGGTGCCGGCAACGGCTTGGCCTTCGGGAATGACGGAACGCTCTACAACACCAGCGGCGAGGTCACCGAAGCGTTCGGCAAACCCATCGGGTTGTCCCCTGATTGGCTGGAGTTGGACGATTCGACGGGCATCGGGACGCTCAACGGCGTCGTCACGTTCTCGAGCGGAGATCCGTTCATCGGCCGCATCAGCTCGATGGCGCTCGCCCCGGATGGAACGCTGTTCGGTTCCCTGAACGTCACGCAGCTGATCCCCGTTCCTCCCGTCCCGCCTCATCTCCTGGTGACGATCGATGCAAGTGGAGTGGTAACCACGGTCGGCGCCCCGACGACGGACGGCGTCGACATCGTCGGCGAGCCGTTCAGCCTCCACATCGGCAGCTACACGCTCGACCTCGCCGCCGGTTCCTTCAAGATGAAGGGGAGAATGCGTCCCGAGGACGACCGCAGGCGTCGGAAGGGGAGGTTCGAGTACAGGGCCCGCGCCAAGCACACGAGACAACGCCTCGACATCAGGATCGATTATTTCGGCGGCGGGATGTACAAGATCAAGGCCAGGGGCAAACGAGTGGATCTCGGCGACCCCGTCAACGACATCCTCGTCGTGTTGACCCTCGGCGACGATTTCGGCAGACAATCCGTCGAGGCCAGGATCAGGCGGTAGCTCCAACGCCGGCGCCGGCAACCGAAGCATCAACCACATTGTGAACGCGCATCATCCAGCGGGCCGACGACGACCCGGCTCGCCGCCGAGCTCACTCGCTGTCGAACTCGACGTCGTCCACTGTTGACGCCTTCCAGAGCTGCGGGCGCTCGTCGGTGTTGACGATGAGCTCGAAGACGTCGGGGCGGCTGTAGTGGCCGGCGACGTCGAGCTTCCACTTGACCCCCTGGGCCGCACCGGTCTCGATTTCGGCGTAGATGATCTCGCGGCTCTTGTGAGCCGGGCCGGCGAGGATCTCCCCGGTCGGGTCGACGATGGTGGCGTCGCCGGTGTTGATCCACTGGTCGTCGGCGCCGTAGTACTGATCCTTGAAGGCGTACGAATCGGGAATGTCGCCGACCTGCAGGGGTGTACCGCAGCCGATCACGTAGACGCCCCCCTCCTTGGCGATGTGCCGCAGCGTTGCGATCCAGGTGTCGGCACAATCCCATGTCGGGGCGCAGTAGATCTGCGTTCCCTGCGCGTACATGGTGTAGCGCGCCGGGATCTCCCACACCCACATCGGGTAGGTCGGGATGAAGGTTTCCGGGAAGACGATGAGCTCGGCGCCCTGCCCGGCGGCCTCGGCGATCAGCCCGCAGGCCTTCTCGACGGTGGCGTCGCGGTCCATGAACACAGGGGCCGCAGAGACCGCGGCAACCTTGAAGCTTCGCCTGGGATTCATCAGAGGCTCCTAACCGGTAGGGGGCCGGACGATGTCCCTCCGCACCGTCTCTAGCCGAACTGCGGCGCCATGACTTCGGCAGCCCACTCGACAAGGGTTGTCGGGGTGGTGGTTTCGTCGGTGCGAGGCTCCGCCGCCTCCATATGGCCGCTCCCGATGGCGTGATACATCTCGATCATGGCGTCGATCACGCTCTGGCCGAGGCCGAGCATCGACAACCCCATGCGCGCCTGCATCTCATCGACGCGACTGTGGCGGACCTGGCGACCGATGGCGGCTGAAATCGCCGCCGCAGCCTCATCGAAGGTCAGATCGACGGGGCCGTGCAGGCCGCGGATCGCGCTCTCCGACCAGCCGTCGTCGAGCAACTCATCGGCGGCGATGACACCGACGTCACGGGTGGCGATCATCGGAATCGACCTGTCGCCGGAAACCGGCAGCATGATGGCGCCCATCGCTTTGATCACCTGGACCTGCGGGACATAGTTCTCGAAAAAATACGCCGGCCGCAGATGCAAGACGGCCGCGTCGGTGGCGTCGAGCATCTCCTCGACGTCGTGCAGCCCGGCAACCGGCCCGGTGCCGGCGTCGTGGTGCGCCCCGACGCTGGAGATGTTGACGACGCGCGCAATGCCGTTGGCCTGGATCGCAGCCACGGCGGCGGCCCCGAAGTCGTTCTGTGCGGCTCGCAGATTGACGGCGTTGGGAACGCCCGGGGTTACCCACAGAAGGGCGTCGGCGCCCTCCGTCGCCGCGGTCAACGAAGCCGCGTCGTCGATGGTGCCTCGCCGCACCTCGGCGCCGCGGCTCGCGAACCCCTCGACGCTCGCCGGATCCCGGTGGATTACCACAACCTCGGCGCCCGCCTCGAGAAGCCTCTCCGTCGCGACCCTGCCGACGTTGCCGGTAGGGGTGCTGACCACGATCCGCATGTTCGCTCCTGCCGTTTATCAGAGTGCTGCAAAGCTCCGGTGCGCCGTACCTCCGGGAGCTCCAGCACCTCGTTGACGCTCGCTAGGACTCTATCGCAGCCACCCGCGTCGGGCACCACGCTCGCAGTACAGCACCGCTCGGGCACTGTTCTTGGTTTTTTTGTAGGGACGAAACTATATGGTCTACATTGCGTACTGTAGGAGACAACAAGTCGACCGCCGGGCGCGCGAAACTGATCTCCGCTTCGAGCGTAGGTACACAACATGGCACCCAAGAATTTTCTCGGCGAATTCGAACAGATGGTCCTGCTGGCAGTCCTGCAGAAGGGCGACAAGGCGTACGGCGTCGAGGTTCGCCGTGAGATCGAAGAGTGCGCCGGGCGGAAGGTGACCCGAGGGGCCTTCTACACCACGCTGGACCGGCTCGAAGCGAAGGGCTATCTAACGTGGGAGACGCATCCCGTCGAGGGCTGGCGCGGCGGTATTCCGCAGCGTCACTTCGAGGTCACGGAGGCCGGCGTCGAGAAGCTACAGCAGTCGCGCGTTGCCATGGATCGGCTGTGGCGCGGCCTCGATAAGAAGGCGCGGCAAAGCTGATGGACCATGCGCCCCGTAGCGCCGCAACCACCCTCCGTTCCCCACGCATCGCCGCAACCATGCTACGTGCCGCGCTTCCAGACGACCTGCGCGGCCAGACGATTCGGGGCGATCTGCTGCAAGAGTACGAGGAACGGGCAACGAGCTCCTGTCGGGTAGCCCTGTGGTTCTGGTACTGGGCGCAGGCGCTGGAGCTCAGCGCCCGCTACACGTTGCATCGGATCCGTAGTCACCAGGCATTCAAAGGAACGAACACGAGCCTCACCCGTGACCCCGCAGTCATCGAGGCGCCCAAGCCAAGCGAAGAGGAAATCATGGAGAACCTGTGGACAGACCTGCGATACGCGCTCCGAATGGTGTTTCGGACGCCGACGCTTTCAGTTGTCTCGATCCTGACCATCGGCCTCGGCATCGGCCTGGTGACCTTCACGTTCAGCATCGTCTACGGGGCGGTGTTGCGTGAGATTCCGGTGCGTGACGCCGACCGATTTATCGCGCTGAACGGCACGTTTCCCGAGGAGGGCATCGATCAGATGTCGTTGCCGATGGCCGACTTCGTCGCTTTCCGCGACCAATCGGATTCCTTCGAGGCACTCGCCGCCGGGTATCAAGGGACGATCAACATCGCGCGCGACGAGGGCCCGCCGGAGCGATTCGCCGGCGCCTTCGTGACCGCCAACGGGCTCGAGATACTCGGCGTTCCTCCCCTGCTCGGGCGGACATTCCAGCCCGGCGAGGATGAACCGGGAACCGAGGGAACGGTCGTGCTCGGCTACGACATCTGGCGCAACAGCTTTGGCGCCGACGAATCGGTCATCGGTCGGTCGGTCCGCGTCAACGGCGAGAGCGCGACGATCATCGGCGTCATGCCGCCCGGATTCCGCTTTCCGTTCGACGAGGAGATCTGGGTCCCCTACCGCGCCGCATGGGAAGGGCAGCCGCGGCGCAGCGGCAATTTCTTCAACGTCTGGGGGTACCTCAGGGAAGGGGTGTCACTGGAGGCCGCCGTGGAAGAGGTCGAGATGATCGCCGACCGGCTGGCCGCCGAGTTTCCCGACACCAACGAGGGGATCCGCGCCCGGGTGCTGCCCTTCCAGGAATCCTTCATGCCGCCGGAAATCACCCAGGTGCTGTGGCTGATGCTCGGCGCCACGATCGGCGTGATGTTGATCGCCTGCGCCAACGTCGCCAACCTCCTCCTGGCACGGGCGACGTTACGTTCTCGCGACGTCGCCATTCGCACCGCACTCGGCGCCAATCGCTTTCGGGTGATACGGCAGCTCCTGACCGAAGCTCTGGTCCTCGGCGCACTGGGCGGCGTCGCCGGCTTGGTGCTCGCCTACGTATCCACCGACCTCTTCAACGTCGCCGTCGCCGACATCCAGAAGCCCTACTGGATCGACATGCGCACCGATCTGCCGGCGCTCTTGTTTACCATCGGCGCGACGCTGTTCGCGGCGATGGCCGCCGGTACGATCCCGGCGCTCCGCGCCACGGGGAGCAGCATCGGCAACGTGCTGAACGACGAGAGCCGCGGCTCTTCGAGCCTGCACCTCGGCCGGATGAGCGGGGTGCTGGTCGTCGGTGAGCTCGCCGTGTCGTGCGCCCTGCTGATCGGCGCCGGGTTGATGGTACGCAGCGTCATCAACGCGCAGCAGATGGACCTCGGTTTCGACCGCGCCAACCTGATGACCGCGCGGGTCGGCCTCTTTGAGACCGAGTATCCGACCCGTGACGACCGGCAGCTCTTTTTCCGCGAGCTCTACCAGCGGCTGAACGAAGTACCGGGAACCCTCTCGGCCGCGCTCACGACCGTCCTGCCGTCGTCGGGAGCCGGGCGATGGAACATCGCCATCGAAGGCGAATCCTACGAAACCGACGCCGACTACCCCGACTCGAACGGAACCCAGGTATCGGCCGGGTTCTTCGAGACCATGGGCAGCGCCATGGTCGCGGGGCGGGAGTTCCGTGAATCGGAGCAGTTCTGGTCGTCGCAAACCGCCGACGAGGTGGAACCGGTGGCGATCGTCAATGAAAGCTTCGTCGCCAAGTTCTTTCCGGACACCGACCCGACCGGCCGGCGCATCCGCACGGGCGTGAGCGACTCGGAGGAACCGTGGCTACGCATCGTCGGCGTCGTGCCGGATCTGTACGTCGGCGCCAACGGCCCCGGCGGCATCGGCGCCGACCAGGTGCCGCCCGAGCACTTCTACATGACGATCGGCCAATTCGACGTGCGGTTTCTCAGCATGGTGCTGCGCGGACAGGGATCGATCGACGGTCTCGCCGGCCGGACGCGCACCGTGGTCACCGACATCGACCCCAACCTGCCGATCTACTTCGTCCGGCCGATGACCCAGGTCCTCGCCGACAACACCTGGGCTTTCTCGCTGTTCGGCTCGTTGTTCACGATCTTCGGCGCCGCGGCGCTGTTTCTCGCCGCCGTCGGTCTCTACGGCGTCATGAGTTTCTCGGTGGCGCAACGCCGCCAGGAGATGGGCGTGCGCATGGCGCTCGGCGCCGAAGCGAAGGACATCCTGGGCATCATCTTTCGCCGCGTCGGCATCCAGCTCGCCATCGGCTTGACGCTCGGCGCCGCCCTCGGCTGGGCGATGAGCGGACCGCTGCGGTTCGTGATGTTCGGCGTCGAGACGACCGACATCACGGTCTACGTGGCGGTCGTCGTCACCCTCACCGTGACCGGCCTGATCGCGACGTTCTTCCCGGCGCATCGGGCAACGCGGGTCGATCCGGTGACGGCTCTGCGGCCCGACTGACCCGCAGCCTTATGACTCGCGCTTGTTCCGGAACGTCAGCGTCTTGACCACCGAGTCGGCGCTGTTCTTGACCTTGCTGCCGATGCTCGCCGCGGTCTTGGCAACGGTGCGGGCGGATGCCTTGGCCACCGCGCCTACCACTTTTTTGGCGCCGGCGCCTGCAATGGCGCCCAGCATCCCCGCCGCCTCGGTGAAGGCGGCGCGCCGCAGGCTGCGCTTCTCGGGACGCGTCATCGCGCCGCAATATCGTCGCGCCACGACGCCGACCCGCAGCGTCAGAAAGGCGTTGGCCGTGCCCGAAATAATCGAGGCCACCAGCACCGAGCTCGCCACTTGGAGGCCGGGAACGGCACTGGCAGCGGCGCCCAGGGCATTTTGTACGACCGGTTGGATCTGCTGCGACAGATCCATCTCTTCGATCTCACCGGCGACGAACGCGGCGGCCATCACGTTGGCGTACAGCCACCCGATATCTCGCAACGACGGGCGCTGCCGGTAGACGCGAGCGATGTCCCACACCAAACGGCTCTGCAAGCCGAGGACGAAGAGCGCGTCGAGCGAGCCGTTCTGCGAGACGGCGGTCGCCAGAAACACCCGGGAAGCAGCCTTCTTGGTGAGCTCGTCGGCGTCGGCGTCGAGCTGCCGCAGCGCGGCCTCCATCTGCTCGCGGGTGTCGAGACCTGTCGTCTCGAGCCGCGGGTTGGCTTGCAACCTGGCGCGTAATCCAGCGAGGTACTTCTCGAACTCTGGGCCCTCGGCGCTCACCGGCGGCACCAACGACCGCGGCAGCCGCAGCCACATTCCCAAGGGGACGAGACTGCACGCTGCATAGAACGCCAGCAGGCCCCAGAACACCGCCTGCCCGGCAACCGGGTGCAGCCGGCCGGCGAGCTCCACCAGTTGCGCCGTCTGGTTGACGACGATCACGGCGAACGACACCGAAAGACCCAAGGCGGCGATCGACGCCAGTCTGACTACTGTTTTCTTCATGCTTGTCTACTACGTTGGGGCAAGGGATGCAGTTTCGTTCACGCCAACGATGATAACGCGCAGCGGATGCAGGCTGGGGGCAGCCCCGGGACTGGTGGCCTCACCCGTCCGGAACCCCGAATGTGGTGACCGTCTCATGACAGAGACAGGTTCCGGCCAGGACGGCTCTTGATGCAGGTAACTACTAGTGACTACTATTCACACGATGAAGGCCGTTGGCGTGAAGAAGCTGAAGACACACCTTTCCGAATACCTGCGTCTCGTGCGCGCGGGGGAAACGGTGCTGGTGACCGACCGTGACGAGGTGATTGCCGAGCTGCGCCCGGCCACACGCCAGCCGCTCCCCGCCGACACGCTGGAGGCGAGGCTCGAGCGCCTTGGCGACGGGGGCTCCCTGACGCGCACCAGCAGTGTCAAGGGCGACTGGACCTGGAGCGTGCGAGGCCTCGGCCTGCCTGCCGGCACGGCGCACAGGCTCCTCGAAGATGTGCGATCGGAACGATGACGTCTGTTTTGTACCTGGACACTTCGGCCGTCCTGCGGGCCGTGCTCGAGTCGGGGACATCGCCTGAGATCGAGCTTCAGATCCAGCAAGCGCCAGCCCTGATTACCTCCCGGTTGTCCATTGTGGAGTCGGCGCGGGCGTTCCATCGTCTTCGCACTCGAGACTCCGTCTCCCCCGTCTCGCTCGCAGACGCCGAGCGGCAGACGGCCCGACTGTGGACCCGCTGCGAAATCTGGGAGCTGACGCCGGAAGTGTGCGAGCTCGCCAGTGGCGTTGCCCCTGCGACCGCGCTACGAACTCTCGACGCCCTGCATCTGGCAACCTACGTGCTCGCCCGCCGCGCGCTCGGCGCCGTCGAGATGGTCACCGCGGACGAACGCCTGCTGCATGCTGCCGAGGTATCCAAATCGTGATGGCGTCCGGCGCCGCCACATTTGCCGAGCGAGCGCTTTGACTCTCCCGTTGCGCCGGTTGAACATCGACGGTTTGGCGCTTGCTACCATCCCTGGGCTACCGGATCGCGCGGAGGAGACTGATGTCATCGGAGACCTGCCTGATACTGCATCGAAAATCAGCGAACGAGTTGCCGGTAAAGGAAGCCGTCAAGCACGTTCGGAGTCAGGGCATCAAGCTCCGGGTCCGCATCCCCTGGAACAAGAAGGACAAGCCACGGGTCGTGAAGGAAGCCTTGGACGCCGGCGCGACGCGTATTGTCGCCGGCGGCGGCGATGGAACCATCAACGCGGTAGCCAACGCTCTTGTCGGCAAGGGCAAGGAGGCGCCCCGTGCGGACCTCGGCGTGCTGCCGCTGGGGACCGCCAACGATTTCGCCCATGGCCTCGGCTTGCCGGTGGACGACCTGGCCCGCTGCCTGGAGATCGCCTGTACCCGCGAGCCGAAGAAGATCGATGTGGGGCAGGCGAACGGGCACAACTTCATCAACGTCACGAGTAGCGGTTTCGGCGCCGAGATCACCGCGACCACGCCCGTGGAACTAAAGAAGAGACTCGGCGGTGGCGCCTACACCATCATGGGGATCATCAAGGCGTTCGATCTAGAGCCTTACCAGTGCCGGTTGCTGATCCCCGGCGAGGAGCCCGTCGAAGGCGCCATGTTGTTCATGGCCGTGGGCAACAGCCGCCTGGCGGGAGGCGGCTTCGAGGTGGCGCCGCGGGCTCTTCTCGACGACGGCCTGTTGGACCTCACCGCCGTGCTTCACGGTCGAGGCGTCGACCTGGCACGGCTGGCCGAGGAAATCAAGACGCCGGACGCTCCCGGCAATCGTATTCTGTTTTACCGCCAGCTCGCCGAGTTCACCATAGAGTCCGATCGAGATCTGCACTTCAATTTGGATGGCGAACCGCACCTCGCGCGCAGCATGAGGTTCTCCGTCCTGCCGCAGC
>SMVB01240064.1_pt1 | contig 11508 bp, 7 predicted proteins | sample 2456461 | NCBI WGS metagenome assembly SMVB01 (sample SAMN11095934, study PRJNA526329) | marine sediment metagenome | biome: Marine sediment; feature: Surficial sediment; material: Deep marine sediment; isolation source: Hadal surficial sediment | place: Pacific Ocean | collected 2014-05 | depth 0-1...
AACTTATAGATCTTCTCGCGCTGATAGACCGCGGTGATCGCCGGCTGACCGGTCTTCGGGTCGACGGTGGCCAGGAGGTCTGCCTCGAGCTCGTCGAGAAGAGCCTGTCTCTCGTGCGGCTTGACGAGCCCGTCGCGCTCGCGGCCCTCGAGATTGACGTACAGGCCATTGATGCCGATGCCGTATGCGCGTGTGCGGCTCCAGTCGACGTTGGCGAAGAAGCCCGGATCGTCTTCGAGGTCGGGGTTCTTGAGCACCATGTAGCCCCTGTCCACCAACCACGTGTTGAGGTTGAAAATGCGATTCCAGGAGGTGAAGCCGTGGTCGGACATGACAATGATCATCGCGTCGTCGCCGAAGCGCTCCGTGGCCTTGCCGACCATCTCGTCGAGTCCCTCGTAGAGGCTCGGGATCAGATCGGCGTAGGCCCCGAAGGTCTCCTCGTCGTATTGAATGTGCTCGGGATCCAGACTGGCCCACATGACGTGCGAGGTCTGGTCGACGTTGCCGACGTAGTAGAACAGGAAGTCGCCGTCGAATTCATCGAGCACGTAGTCGTACTGACGTCGCACTTCCTCGCCCGCCATGCGGGCTTGCTCGACGAACCAGGGGATCTCCATGACCTCGTCGGTGTAGGCCTTGGTGTCTTCGGGCATGCCTTCGGTGTAGAAACGACCGGTGGCCATGGCGAGCTCGGTGGCAAAGTCCGCAGGCGTCGAGATTGGCGAGTCCGGAACCATCGGATCGTAGTCCAGCGGCGTTACGTACAGCTCGAGCTCGGGCTCGATCGCCTTGAGGTAGAAACGGCACATCGCGTGCAGGCTCTTGATCGGAAGGAGCTCGAACTCGAGCGGCACCCAGTCGCTCCACTCACCGACCTGCAACAAGCGCTCCTCGTCGCCGACGACGATCTTGGCCATCGGCTCTTCGGGGTCGATATAGACCTTGAAGTCGATCGTCAGCCTCTCCGGTTCGAGAAGCAGAGGGTTGTCCGGGCCGTAGAGCTTCTGCTCGGCGATGCCGTCGTAGACGTCCCACTCGTAGACCGTTCCGCCGGTGAGGTGGTCTGCCGGGTAGAAGAGCTCGGACGTGTAGTACGAAAACAGGCCGGTCGTGCCCTGTATGTCATCGGTACCCATGCCGCTTAGCTCGCGCGTGGCGAGGCCGGAGACCGGGAAGTTGGCCGGCATCCGCAAGACCCAGCTCTCGAAGCCGTGGTCCTCGAGGACCGCCCAGAAGGGCTCGCCGTTGCGCAGCGAGCGAAAACCGCCGCCGGTCAGTGGAAACCGCCACTTGCCGAGAGTGATCGACAGGCCCTCTGGCGCCGCTTCGCGGTCGGCCGGAAAGGGGAGAAGAGTGTCCGGATCGCGGTGCACGAAGTCGAAGATACCGTGGCCTCCGGCGTCCATTCCGGTGGTGAACGAAGACCAGGCAACCGGGCTCTCGGGCGGCACTGAGGTCTCGAGAGAGGTGAACGATCCTTGCTCGGCAAGCTTGGCCAGGTGGGGAAGGCGGCCCTCGGCGATCAGCTTCTTGGTCAGCTCGTAGTCCATGCCGTCGAAGCCGAGGACGACCACCTTTCTGCCACCCGAGGTTTCGGCGCCGCATCCGAGGCCCGCGAGCGCCATCGTCAGCGCGGCGCCCAGAGCTAACGCTGGAGGGAAGGGCTTCACGGCTCAGGCGTCTCCGAAAGACTCGACTCGGAAGAGAGGCTTGCCTTCCATGTGCTTGGGCGGCTCGATGCCGAAGAGAGTGAGGATGCTCGGAGCGAGGTCGAGGAGAGAAGGGTCTTCCGCTTCGACCTTGCGGTTGCAGAATAGGATACCGGGTACGAGCCGGGGGTCGACCCCGTGATCGCCGCTCCATGGCTTGACGTTGTCTTCGAAGAGATCGCCGGCGACGATGCCGTTGGCGCAATCCCAGGATGTTCGATAGCCGGAATTGAAGCCGACGATGAAGTCGGGGGCGTTGGCTGTGTAGGGGCCGGAGTAGATCTTGGCGGTGTCGAAAACCTCGTTGATTCCGACCTCACCCTTGTCTTCGTCGCGAAAGTTGTGGAGTTTGTCGGCGATCTCTATCTTCAGGGCCCGCACCGCTTCGCCGGGCTCGACGATTCCCTGCGACTCCCTTCCTTTGATGTTGAGAAACAAACCGGCCAGTCCCAAGCAGTAGGCGCGGGTCCGCGACCAGTCGACGTCCCGAAGAAGGTCTGCCTCGCCGGTGGCGCCTTCCTTGAGGGCGAGATAGCCCTCGTCGAGGAGCCACCGGTTGAGATTGACGCCGCGCCGGAAAGAGGTGAAGCCATGGTCGGAGAGGACGCACAAGAGGTCGCCGTCGCGCAGCTCGTCGAGCACCCTCCCGACGAGCTTGTCGTTGTGGATGTAGATCTCTTCGATGGCGTTGCGGTGAGCGGTCTCGGTGCTGCCGTCGTCGGCGGGGTGGCCCTTCTCCATGTAGCGCCAGAACATGTGCTGGATGCGGTCGGTGGCGTCGAAGACGCACACCAGGCTGCCCCTTCGAAGCCGGTCGAGCGCTGAGAAGAACATCTCCTGGCGCTCCGCGTCGATTCCGTACGACTGCTCGAGGAAGGTGGCGTCGTCGGTGATGCCCGCGTTCATGGCTACCGTGTCTTCGGCCAGTCCCAGGGTGGCGAAAGGACCGATCTTCTTGGCGAGATAGGTCGAGTAGTAGGAGGGGTGAGAGATCGGCATCGCCGGCTTTTCGGCATCGATGTTGATCGGGGTCATGTACAGGCCGCAGTGCTCACCGAGCTCGGTGAGCATTACCCGACAGATCCCCGATACCGTGATTCCCGGCGCAGCCTTGAACCCGAGGGTTACCCACGGGCTGAGTTTGTGCGGTTCGAGATCGATGGAGTTTCCGGCGATAGTGAGGGTCGCTCCAGCACCGTCGGCTTTCGGCCGGATCTCCAGCGCCAGGGAGAGGGGTGGCTCACCGTCGAGAAACGAGTTCGGTGGCCCTTCGATGGTTCCGGAGAACTTCCCGTCCCGACGCTCGAGCGAGCAGCGGATGCCGCCCTCACCGAGGCTCTCCTCCGCCGTTGCGGGATGGCTGGTGAAGTGGTGGAAACTGCCGAGAGTACCCAGCAGATCCGGCACCATCATTGCTGATAACTGCGCGCCGTAGAAGTTGTCGGGAGGAAAGGTGATCGGCACACGTAGCACCGTCGACCAGATGTTGTGCTCGCCGAGAATCGACCACCAGGGCTTGGATTTGCGGAGTAGACGGAGGGTGGGCTTGTGGAGCGGGATCCGGTACTTGCCAATCTTCATCGTCCGCTCGAGCTTGCCGATCTCGGTAGAGGCTTGCTTCGGTAGGTAGCTGCGGCGATCGCGCTCGACGAAATCGAAGATGTTGTGTCCGCCAGGGTTGGTGCCGGTCGAGAAGGACGACCAGGCGACTGGCGACAAGGCGGGGAAGACCGACTTGAGGCGGGTGTAGTCGCCCGAGCTCGCCAAGCGCTGGAAGTTCGGCAGCTTGCCTTCCTCCAACAACCGGTCGGTGATTCCCGGATCCTGGCCATCGAGACCGACGACGATGAACCGCTTGATGACCGGTTTTCCGCCTCCGCGATGTTTGATGAGGCGCAGCAGCATGCGAAACGGCCATACCAGTAGAGACAGAGCGGCGAGCACCAGACTGGTGAAGATCACCAGGAATCCCGACACCAACGCAAAGCCGGCGCCGGGACCGACATAGGCTTCAGCGAAGCCGGTGGGAAGCAAGAGACCGACCACCCCGAAGGTCGCTACGAGCCAGGGCGAGGCGTGCGAATGGCGGGATTGGATCGACATCTTCAGACGGTGGAGGACACTGCGAAACGAGAGTGAGACTCGGCTGAGTGTCTGCGAACGTAGACGACAGACTAGGCGCCTGCGGAGGAGGCTAGTCTATTGAGTGGAGGACTGGAAATTCAAGCGCCGAGGGGATATCTTCGCCGCGGATTCGCCGGTTCTTCACAACCGGCGCACAGCAGCTGAGAGTCATGTCTTCCGCTCTTTCGAAAGCCTATCGCCGCCTGCGATTCGGCCGACCGATCATCGTTGTTTCCGGGTTGCCGCGGTCGGGCACCTCGATGGCCATGAAGATGCTCGATGCGGCTGGGATCGAGGTGGTGTCCGACGGCCAGAGAGTCGCCGACGTCGATAATCCCAAGGGCTACTTTGAAGACGAGAGGGTCAAGAACCTAGCGACGAACAACGATCGTGCCTGGTTGCGCGAAGCACGCGGCAAGTCGATCAAGATCATCTCCTTCCTGCTCAAAGACCTGCCGGCCGACAACAGATACCGGGTGGTCTTCATGCAGCGTTCTGTGAGCGAGGTTCTCGCCTCGCAAGGCAAGATGCTCGGGCATCGCGGCGAGGAAGACGGCACGCAGGACGAGCGGATGGAAGAGATCTACGCCGAGCACTTGCGGACGGTGAAGTTCATGCTCGGATACCGGCGCCACTTCGAGACGCTCTTCGTGGAGCATCGCCAAGCCCTGGACGAGCCGGTCGAGGTCGCCAAGAGCATCGCTGAGTTCCTGGGCGGTGGCCTCGACGTCGAGGCAATGGCTGGGGTCGTGGATCGCAGCCTCTATCGCAACCGAGCCTAGCGAGCGCCGGACACGGGTCAGTCGATGATCGCCGGATAGACGATGGATTTGAGCTGGCCCCGAAAGTTGAAGGTGGCGGAGGGCATGAACTGGGTGAGGAAGATGACGATCAGGTCCTCGGCCGGATCGATCCAGAAGATCGTGCTCGCGGCGCCGCCCCAGCCATAGTCGCCTGGCGAGCCGATGCCCTGTTGGGTGGCCAGATCGAGAGTGATCGAGAAGCCGAGCCCGAAGCCGTTGCCCTCGTAGGTCGTCTCGCTGAATGCGCCGACGCTGAGCTCGGTCAGGTCGCGGCCGCCGGGAAGATGGTTCATGGTCATCAACTCGACCGTCTTACGGCCCAGAATCCGAGTCCCGTCGAGCTCGCCGCCGTTGAGAAGCATTTGGCAGAAACGGTGGTAGTCGGCGGCGGTGGACACCAGGCCGCCACCCCCCGAGAAGAACGTCGTGGGCTTGGTGTAGGAGCTGGTTGCGGGATCGTCGATGAGTCGCAGGGTCTTGTCCCGGCGGCGATCGTAGTTGGCGGCCAGGCGGTCGGTGCTTGCTGCAGGGACGTCGAACCCGGTGTCGATCATGCCAAGTGGACCCAGAACGCGCTCGCGCAGCACGACATCGAAGGGTTGCCCCGAAAAGACCTCCACGAGGTAGCCGAGCACGTCGGTGGCGACCGAGTAGTTCCAACGAGTGCCCGGTGAGAACTCCAGCGGCAGCTCGGCGAGATTGTCGATCATGTCGCGAAGGGTCCCCTTCGGTCCGAGATTGCCGACTCCTAGCTTTCGGTACGCCGCGTCGACGTTGGTGCGCTCCATGAAGCCGTAGGTAAGGCCCGACATGTGGGTCAGGAGGTCGCGAATCGTCATCGGCCGCTCGCAGGGCCGGGTCAGGAACGCGGGGTGGTTGCCACCGGCGTAGACGCGAAGATCGGACCACTCGGGGATGAACTTGTGCACGGGATCGTCGAGCTGAAAATGGCCCTCCTCGTAGAAGCTCATCAGAGCGACCGACGTGATCGGCTTGGACATCGAGTAGATGCGGAAGATCGTGTCGTCGGCCATCGGCCGAGTGCGTTCCAGATCGCTCATGCCGAGCGACGAAAGAAAGGCGATTTTCCCGTGACGGGCGACGAGGGTGAGGCAGCCGGCCAGCTTGCCGGGCTCGATGTAGCGCCGGCGCAGATGCTCGTCGATGCGCGTCAAGCGGGCGCTCGAAAGCCCGACCTCTTCCGGTTTCGTGGCCAATGTCGAAATCGCTTCGCGTTCAGCCGGCAGCATGGACTCTCCTCGAATGTCGAACCTTCTCCTTCATCTCCGGCCTCGATCCTATCGGGGGTAGGAGAACCATGCTCGCCTTTCGCCGGGATACACTCGAATGACAATGAGAACCAGCCCGACCTTTGTCGCGCTAGGCCTCGTCGCCGTCACGATCGCCGTGGTTGCCTCGGCTGTCTTTCTCTGGCCCGAGGAGCTCATACGGGACGACGCGATGATCGCGGGCCTGGACCCCGCCGATTTCCCGGCGCTGGAAGTCGACGTGTTCGCGGAACTCGACCAGGGCATCGTACTGAGCCCCGAGGCGATTCGCGGGCGCAACACATGGATTCTCTGGACCGCTGGCAGCCAGGTTTTTGTCGACTGGCTGGCACGAGAGGGCTACGGCCTTTCGGACACTCTGAAGATGCTCGACTCGCGCCGGCGAGGCTCGCGTTTCTCGGAGCTCGGCCTGGTGAACGAGCCGGGCTTTGTCGAGGCGGCGCAGCCCGACGAGCTAGGGATCTGGCTGGATGTGCCGGCCGGCGGAGCGGCTAGCGGCAGCGTGGATCAGTCGATCGAAGAGGCGGGCCTCGCGCCCAGGGTGTACGGGCGATCCACCGGGGTCCTCGGTCTGCGCCTGTTTCCCAATCCCGATTTCGACGAGCGGGCCATGGCGGTCTGGGACGCCGAGAGGTTCTACGACCCCGCCGACCTCTATTCCCGCGATCCATCGCTCGTGCGGCCGTACCGAGTCGGCATGACCTGTGGCCTGTGTCATGTGGCGCCCAATCCACTCCGGCCCCCGGCTGATCCCAACGATCCGCAGTGGGGAAACCTCGTTTCGCTACTCGGCAATCAGTACTTTCGCGAAGGTCGGGTCTTCGCCAGCAACCTAAAGCCGCCGTCCGGAAAGGGGCCGAGCAGTTTTCTGTGGGAGCTATTCAACGCTCAGCCGGCCGGCACCTCGGACACCTCTCGAATGGCGACCGACCACATCAACAACCCCAATGCGATCAACGCCATCTTCAATGTCGATGCCCGCATGTCGGTGGCGTGGGAGGTGCCGCAAGCGAAGGAGCTCCTCGGCGACTCCTCCCTGACCTTGCCCTCCGAGGTGCAAGCGCCGAGCCGCTTGGTGCCACACATTCTCAAAGACGGGGCCGACTCCGTAGGCCTTGCCGGTGCTGCGCTCCGCGTCTACGTCAACATTGGTCTTTTCTCACAATACTGGCTGACTCTGCACGCGCCGCTTCTCGGGATTCGCCGCCAAGAGCCGTTCGAAGTCGCACGTGCCGCCGAAGATTCTGTGTACTGGCAGGCGACCGTCGAGCGGATGCCTGACCTGGAGGCATTCTTTCGCTCGATCGGGCCCTACCGGCTCGAGGATGCGGCTTGGATAGGTGCCGACGGCGAAGAGCACTCTGGCATGGAGTACTTGAGCGCCGACCGGGAGGTGCTGGCGAAAGGCAGGCTCGCTTTCGCCCGGGAGTGCGCCGCGTGTCACTCGAGCAAACGTCCCCCCCAGGATCTCGACCCCGGGTCTCTCGAGGTCCGGTCTTGGTTTGAAACCTCGGTGGCCTCCGACGACTTCCGCGACAACAACTACCTCTCCGAGGACAAGCGTCATTCGATCTCGAGGGTACGAACGAACGCCTGCCGGGCCCTTGCCACCAACGCTACGCGAGGCCGAATATGGGACATCTTCTCGTCCGAGACGTACAAGCAGCTGCCTTCTCCGGAGAAGATCTCGATCTACAACCCGTTCAACGGCGAAGACGGCGATCTGGAGTGGAGTCTGCGTGACCGCGAGGTCCGCCACGCCGTCGGCTACTACCGCACTCCCTCGCTGATCAGCTTGTGGAGCTCAGCTCCCTTCCTGCACAACAACTCGCTCGGTCTCTACAACGGCGATCCCTCTGTCGCCGGTCGCCTCGTTGCGTTCGAGGACGCCGCCGAGAAGTTGTTGTGGCCGGAAAGACGGCTTGGCCCGGGCTCGATCTGGCGGACAACACGGAAGAGTAGTCTGAAGATACCGCTCGGGTCACTGCCCGAATCGGTGTCCCGGCGCGCGGTTCGTGCGGGCCTCGTTCGGGAAGGTACGAAGTACGTCGAGATCGGTCCGATTCCGGCCGGTATCCCCATCAACCTTCTGGCGAGCCTCGATCTCAGCCTCGGCTCGCTGGGCGACACCGCGAAGGCGCTGAGCTTGGCGCGACTAGCGGTGGAGATTCGAGAGGTGCTAGCCGAGGTCGACGAGCGCGAGCTCGAAAACGACGGTGCTGTGGAGCTGATGAAGGCGCGGGTCCTGCCGCTTCTGATGAAGAACAGCAACTGTCCGGATCTGGTGGAAGATCGAGGTCACTACTTCGGAACCGGACTGGCCGACGACGACAAGTGGGCGCTGATCGAGTTCCTGAAGACGCTGTAGGCCGCGGCAGGGACCACCACACCGCGACGTGAGGCTTTCTCTATATAGATGAAACATCTATACGATCGCAACGGCGACGGCTCGTACTACCTGGGACGACTTCTCATCGTTCCGCACCTTGGCTCCCTGACTCCCTAGCGCTGGGAGTCCTCCGAGACCTGTCGCGCGCCGCAAGGGTCGCAGCGTTGCCGGGCAGAGCCGGTATGGGGACTTTTCTCAGGTATTCCTGCGCTAGCTGGAGCCGGTCGGGATGTCGCTGAACGGCTTGTCGCGATCGACTCGGATGTCGCCGGGAAGACCGAGAACTCGCTCGGCGATGATGTTGCGCAGAATCTCGTCGGTCCCGGCGGCGATGCGTCCGCCCGGCGACTGCAGGTAGCCCTGCTGGAAGAGTCCGCCGGAAGCTGCCTCGGAGCTGCCGGTCAGGATGCCTCCGAGCTCCAGTAGCTCGGCCCCGAACGACGAGATCGCCTGCTGTTTGTTGGCCGCGACGATCTTTTGGATCGAGGCCTCGGGGCCCGGTCGCCGACCTTTGGAGACGGCGGTCAGGAGGCGCGAGTTCGTGTGTCGTAAGCCCTGCGTGTCGACGTACCAGTCGGCCAACTTCTCGCGGACGCCGCGGTCTTTGATCGCGGGTCCCGTTTCGAGTTGCACGCGCCGGGCGAGATCGAAGATGTGCTGGAAATCGGGTGGTCTGGAGGTCGAGGACAAACGCTCGCTCATCAGTGTTGTGATTGCCACCTGCCAGCCCTCGCCGATCTCTCCGAGTCGCTGCTCGTCGGGGATTCGCACATTGGTCAGGAACACTTCATTGAAGCCCGATGCGCCGGAGATCTGCTTGATTGGGCGTGGCTCGATGCCTTCCGTCTTCATGTCTACGAAAAAGAAGGTCAGCCCTTTGTGCTTGGCCACCTCGGTGTCGTGGCGGGCCACGAGGATGCCGTAGTCGGCGTAGTGGGCGCCTGAGTTCCACACCTTCTGACCGTTCACCACCCACTCGTCGCCGTCGCGTCGGGCTCGGGTGCGCAATCCGGCCAGATCCGAGCCAGCTACGGGCTCAGAGAAGAGCTGGCACCAGATCTCTTCGCCCGTGACGAGCTTCGGAAGGTAGCGTCTTTTCTGTTCCTCGGTGGCGTAGGCGATCATCGGCGGAGCACAGATATTGAGGCCGATATCAAAGAATCCCTTCGGTACGTCATACCGGTCTTCCTCGACGTTGTAGATGACACTGTGCATCGAGGACAGGCCGCGCCCGCCGTGCTCCTCGGGCCAGTGGATGCACGCGAAGCCCGCCTCGGCCTTGCGCGCCTGCCACCGCCTGGCGATCGGAAGTGCCTCTTCGAGAGGCATATTGGCGATCGACGGCTGCTGATCGAGGCGCTTTGGAGTGGCGTTGGCGCTCAGCCACTCCCTGCACTCGGCGCGAAACTCAGCCTCCTCGAGACTGTCGTTGAAATCCATAGCCGGAATGGTACCGCAGCTTCGTACCGAGACGAGGAAGCGCTATCGAGCACACCCTCCGCTACACTTCCTTCAATGCCGGTCTTTCCGATCGTTCATGGGGAGGAGCTGCGTCGATGGGTGGCCGCGCGCCTTCTCGCATTCGATTGCCGGCAGATTTCGGATCCGGAGGCGAGATCGGCGGCCGTGGCGATTGCTCTGGTGCCCGACCTCGAGTCGCGGGGTTGTTTTCTCTTGACTCGTCGAGCGGCTCGGCTTCGCAGCCATAGCGGCCAATGGGCGTTGCCGGGGGGTAAGGTCGAAGACGGAGAGACATGTGAGGAGGCAGCGCTTCGCGAGCTCTCGGAAGAGCTCGGCCTGACTCTGGATCCGGGCGCGATCCTCGGACGGCTCGATGACTTCGCGACCAGGTCTGGCTTCATCATGACGCCGGTCGTCGTCTGGTGCTCCGACTACCGCGAGCTCACACCGGACCCGGTCGAAGTGGCCCATGCCTATCGGATTCCTCTCGTCGATCTCGATCGGCCCGACGTCCCGATTCTGCACGACATTCCTGAGAGCGACCGACCGGTGCTGTCGATGCCCATCCTCGGCGGCGTCGTGCACGCGCCGACCGCCGCCATCATCTACCAGCTGCTCGAGGTTGCCTTGCGCGGTCGCGCAACTCGTGTAGCCGACTACGAACAGCCAGTCTTCGCTTGGCGTTAGATCCGGGAATCAGGTGGGAGGTGGGGAGGGAGAAAAGACAGTTTGTTCGCTTCTTCTTTCGGACTCCGGAGGAGGACGAGGCTGAGCTACTCTCCGATCAGCTCGAAGTTCCAGACCCGGATGACTTCTAGCATCGGCTTGAGAAAGACATCGGCGTAGGCGCGGTGGGTCTTGTCGATTCGGTAGGCCTCGACTGCTTCGATGTTGTCGAAGCGCAACAGAATGCAGAGATCCCAGGAGTGCCCACAGCGCTCATCGCCCGGCGTCGCTATGTCGAGGTGACGCACTCCCTCGATACGGGAGAGAACGTCTCGAGTGTGGCTCGCTACTTGGGCGCGGTCGACGTCATTGGCGTAGGCGTCCTTCAGCTTGATGACGACGACTCGTTGGATCATGTTGTTGATTCTCGCGCTGCTCTGGCCGAGTATGCCCTGTGCAGGATAACGTAGCGGCCGTAGGCCGCCGAAAGAGGAGCGAGGCACATGCGACCGAATAAACTGAAAAGGAAGTGGCGCAAGGACGAGCCTACCTTCGGGGTGTGGCTGAGCGCCTGCAGCGCCTTCTTGACCGAGCACGTGGCAGCGGTCGGCTTCGATTGGCTTCTCGTCGACGGAGAGCACAGCGCGGTCGATCTTCAGACGATGGTCCAGATGTTCCAGGCGATCTCGACGGCGGAGTCGGTTCCACTAGCTCGGGTTTCCTCGAACGATCCCGTTCAGATCAAGAGGGTTCTCGACAGTGGTGCCTACGGAGTCGTGATTCCCTGGGTGAACAGCCAGGAGGAGGCGGCGTTGGCCGTGTCCGCGTGTCGCTATCCGCCTGAGGGACAACGCGGCTTCGGGCCTTGGCGAGCAACGCTCTATGGCGGCCGCGACTACGTTCAGCACGCCAATCGAGAGATTGCCTGCATAATTCAGATCGAGACGGTGAGGGCGGTCGAGGAGATTCACGAGATCCTGTCGGTTCCGGGAATCGACGCTGTCATGATCGGGCCGACCGATCTGGCGATGGACATGGGATTACCACCTCGCGCCGACCACCCG
>SMVB01019236.1_pt1 | contig 11507 bp, 8 predicted proteins | sample 2456461 | NCBI WGS metagenome assembly SMVB01 (sample SAMN11095934, study PRJNA526329) | marine sediment metagenome | biome: Marine sediment; feature: Surficial sediment; material: Deep marine sediment; isolation source: Hadal surficial sediment | place: Pacific Ocean | collected 2014-05 | depth 0-1...
CTCCACGCCGGGGCCTTCGCCGCCGCAGCTCGCCAGCGCGTCGGTTGCCGAGCGCACCACGGGATCGTCGTTGGCCAGTACCTCCGTGGCGGGGCGCGTCTCGATTTCGAGCTCGTCGAACCCGGCGCTGCGGATGGCGTCGGTGTAGTCCTCCACGAGCGAGGCGCCGGCGAGACATCCGGCGTAGGCGGCGAGGTTGTCCGCCACCGCCTCGGGCAGCGGCTTGGTGAGGAGGATATCCGACACCGCCAGCCGCCCGCCCGGCTTCAATACGCGGAAGGCTTCGCGGAACACGGCGGGCTTGTCGGGTGACAGATTGATCACGCAGTTCGAGATGATGACGTCGATCGACTCGTCCTCGATCGGCAGCGCCTCGATCTGCCCGGCACGGAACTCGACGTTTTCGATGCCCCCGCGGTCGGCGTTGGCCCGCGACCGCTCGATCATCTCGGGTGTCATGTCGACGCCAATCACTCGGCCGCTCGGACCCACTTCCCGGGCGGCGAGGAAGGCGTCGAAGCCGGCGCCCGAGCCGAGGTCAAGCACGGTTTCGCCGGCGATCACGGCCGCTGCCTGCAGCGGCGCGCCGCACCCGAGCCCGAGGTTGGCGCCGTCGGGGACGGCGTCGATGTCGTCGCGACTGTAGCCCATCTTGTGTGCCGCAGCGGCGACGTCACTCGCACCGCAGCAACCGGAGTCTTCTCCGCGTTCGCTGTACGCGGCGCGTACGGCTTCGTGGATCTCGGCGTCGCTCTTCGTGGATCGCATGTTGGTGGTCATCGGTATCGTCTTTCGTTGTGTTCATGTTCGTTTGAGGTCGTCGGCGGAGCGGCGTGACAGTTGCGCCACCGCTTCACGGCGCCGCCTTCAGAAACCCTTCGATCTTCTCCAGGACTGTGTCGTCGGGACGGCAGTACACGCGCTGCCCCCGGCGCTCGCAGACGATGAGGCCCGCGGTGCGTAGCTCTTTCAGGTGATGCGACACGGTCGAGAGCGACAGGTCGAACTCCGCAGCGATCTCGGAAACGGTGTTGCCGCTGCGCTCCAGGGTGCCGTCGGGCAACACCGTGCAGCACTCGAATCCCTCGCGAATGGTCTGAAAGATCGCCAGCCGGTTCCGGTCCGACAGTGCTTTGAAGATCTTCGCGAGGTCATCCACAGGATTGCCAATCTCCGAGATCGCCGACATCGCCACATATTCGATAGTTCGACAACTATCGAAATTATAGCGACGGCTCCGGTAGGCGGCGGCGAGATCACCTTCGAGTGGCTCATCGATGGTGAGGCCACGACATTCGACGTCACTGGCCGCGCCTGGTTGCAGCCGATCCTCGAGTGGTTGAACGAGAACTCCGACCTGGATTCGACGCCGCGAATCTCGTAGGGATAGATTCGAGCAAGCCCTCACGAGATGTCTCGTGGAGCAGGTGGGGCCATCCTGCTAGAGTCCGGCGAGGTTCATGACGAAGCTCCCGTGATCGCCCACCGAAAAGATGGAACAAGGCTGAGGGTCGCGGCTCCCGGAGCCTGAGCGCTTCGGGCCCGAAGCACGGCACACGAGCGGAGAAGCTGGACCCATGGCAGCAGATCCCAAGAAGAGCAACAAGATCGATCGACGCAGTTTCCTCGGCTACGGGGCGGCCGCGGGAGCCGGTGTGATGATGTCGAGGATCGCCCCGGTTCGCGCCGCCGTGCGCCGCCAGTCCGCGGACCTCAACGTGGCGCTGATCGGCGCCGGAGCGCAGGGGCAGGTTCTGCTGGATTCCTGCGTGCGGAACGACGGACTGCGGTTCAAGGCCGTGTGCGACATCTGGACCGAGTTCAACCAACAGAGGGCCGTTCGGCTGCTGCGGAGATACGGCAACGAGGTCACGGGATACGAGGACTACCGCGAGATGATCGCCGCGGAGCAAGAGCTGGACGCGGTGATCATCGCGACCCCGGACTTCTGGCACGCGGAGCAGACGATCGGTTGTCTGAACGCCGGTCTGCACGTGTACTGCGAAAAGGAGATGTCGAATTCTCTCGTGGACGCCCGGCGCATGGTTTTGGCCTCCCGTGACACCGGGAAGCTCCTGCAGATCGGGCACCAGCGCCGCAGCAACCCGCGATACATCCATTGCGCCGGCAAGCTGCTCAAGGAAGCCCGCATCCTCGGTCGCATCACGGCGATCAACGGGCAATGGAACCGCTCGGTGCAGCCCGATCTCGGTTGGCCGGAGCGATACACCATTCCCGCCGAGGTCCTCGACCGGTTCGGCTTCGATTCCATGCAGCAATATCGCAACTGGCGTTGGTATCGGGACCTCGGGGGTGGGCCGATCGTCGACCTGGGGTCGCACCAGATCGACATCTTCGGATGGTTCCTCGGTGCGGTACCGCATTCGGTGATCGCCAGCGGCGGCACCGACTACTACGACCGGGCGACCCACCAGTGGCCCGACACGGTGATGGCGATCTATGAGTTCCGCACCGATGACGGCGTTGTGAGGGCCTTTTACCAGACCCTGACGACGAACAGCAGCCAGGGATACTTCGAGACGTTCATGGGGGATGAGGGCACACTGAACATCTCCGAATCGGCGGGCAGGGGCGCCATCTATCGGGAGCAAATGGCGCCGCTATGGAACGAGTGGGTCGAGCTCGGCTATCTGGACGCGCCGGTGGAACCGGTCGGCGTCGACGAGAACCTCGTCCTGGATGTCCGCGAGACCATGGCTCCACCGGAGCACCGCATCCCGGTGACGTTCGACGATCCCTATCACCAGCCACATCTCGAGAACTTCTTCAACGCCGTGCGCGGTCTCGAGGAGCTGAATTGTCCTGCCGACGTGGGCTACGAGACCGCGGTTGCCGTCTTGAAGGTGAATGAAGCCATCGAATCCGGCGAAACACTCGTTTTCGATCCGGGTGAGTTCACCGTTTGACGGTGCATCTGTCGCTCACTGCCCGTTCGACCTACGCGGCGGCTTTCCTCGCGGTCATCTTGATCGCCATCGCCTTGCGAGCGCCCGACTTGAGCCGGCGCCCGATGCATACCGACGAGGCGGTCCACGCCGTCAAGTTCGGCATGCTTCTCGAGGACGGGTTCTACCGCTACGACAACACCGAGTACCACGGGCCGACGCTCAACTACTTCACCCTGATTCCGGCGTGGACCGAGTCGGCGGAACGGCTGCGCGAAGTCGACGAGGCGACGCTGCGCATCGTCCCGGTGGTTTTCGGCGTCGGCCTGCTGTTGCTTCTGCTCCTCGCCGTTTCCGCGCTCGGTCGCGCGGCGGTGGTCGCGGCGGGCCTCCTTACCGCCGTGTCGCCGGCGATGGTCTTTTACAGCCGCTACTACATCCAGGAGATGCTGTTGGTCTTCTTCAGCTTCGCCGTGATCGTCTGCGGTTACCAATACGTGCGGCGCAGGCAGATCGGCTGGGCGGTGGCGACCGGCGTTTCGATCGGTCTGATGCACGCCACCAAGGAAACCGCCGTCATCGCGCTCGGTGCGATGGCGCTGGCCCTGGGGCTCAGCGTGGCGACCCGCCGACCTGCCTTGGACCCGGGGCCCCGGCAGGGTCGCGGAACCCTCGTCGCGCACGGCCTGATAGCGTTGGTCACCGCGGCGACGATCTCGGCCCTTTTCTATTCTTCGTTTCTGTCGAATTCGCCCGGGGTGGTCGACTCCTACACGACCTACGTCAACTACCTGGGCCGGGCGCAACACGAGTGGCACATCCATCCCTGGCACTACTACCTCGGGTTGCTGGTGTATTTCCGCGGTCCGGGCGGGCCGATCTGGACCGAGGCCTTCATCCTGCTGCTCGCCGGCGTCGGAATCGCCTCTGCGGCGATCAAGCGAACGACGCCCGGCGTCGATCGCGACTTCGTGCGGTTCCTGTCCTTCTATTCGGTCGCGCTGTTTGCCATCTATTCGACGATTCCCTACAAGACCCCTTGGAACATCCTGGGCGCGTGGCACGGGCTGATCATCCTCGCCGGTGTCGGGGCGGTCGTTGCTCTCGAGGCCACGCCCACAAGATCGGCTCGTATCGCCTTGGCCTGCGTGCTCGTCATCGGTGGCGCCCACCTGGCCCGGCAGTCGTACTCGGGAAGCCACGACTACTACGCCGACCCCGGCAACCCGTATGTTTACGCCCATCCGACGGACGACGTCGTGCGGATCGCCGAGCGCATCCGGGCACTGGCCGAGGTCCATCCCGACGGCGACGCCCTGTACATCGAGGTCATCAGCCCGGCGAGCGACTATTGGCCGCTGCCGTGGTACTTGAGGTCGTTCCCCAATACTGGCTGGTGGGAAGAGGTCGACATGGCTGTTCCTGCGGCGCCCGTGATCATCGCTTCTCCGAGCGTCGAGGCCGACCTGCTCCGAAAGCTCTACGAGGTGCCGCCGCCGGGCGAGAGGTACCTCTATGTTCCGCTCTTCGAGTCGTCGACCGAGATCCGCCCGACGATCGAGATGCACGGGTACGTGCGCAAGGAGCTCTGGGATGCCTACCTGCAGCGTCCCGACGCATCGAGCACGAATGCTACCGAGGGACGAGGCCGTTGAGGGAGCGGCCGCAAGGGGACACGAGCTGCCTGCCCCCGAATGCCGGCCGATTTGCCCACCGGGCGATGGCCACGGTCTTCGAGATCGTAGTCGTACACGAAGACCTCGTGTACGGAGAGCAGTGCGCCCACGAGGCATTCCGCGAGGTCGACAGGCTCGAGCAGGCGCTGAGCAGGTTCGTCGAGAACAGCGATATTTCGCGGATCAACAACGCCGCAGTCGGCAAACCGGTTCGCGTCGGCATCGATGCCTTCGAGTGTCTGGAGCACTGCGTCGAGTTGAGCGCCGAAACCAACGGCGCCTGCGACGTCTCGATCGGGGCGCTGTCGGACTACTGGTGGAGTGTTGCGGCTAGCGGCCGTCCTCCGGCACCCGACCGACTGGCCGAGCTGCGCGAAGGAACAGGGATGCTCCAGATCGACTTCGACGCCGAGCAGCACGCGGTCACCCGTCGATCGGATCTCGTCAGCATCGATCTGGGTGGCTACGGCAAGGGCTACGCCGTCGACCGCATGGCCGAGGTGCTCGGCGACTGGGACATCGGCTCGGCGCTGATTCACGGCGGAACCAGTTCCGTCTTGGCGATCGGTTCGCCGCCCGAACAACGAGGATGGCCGATGACGCTGCGCGATCCATCCGCCCCCGACCGAGTCATCGAACGCTTCGATCTGCAGGATCTCGCGATGAGCGGCTCGGGGCTCGCCAAGGGCAACCATATTATCGATCCGCGAACGGGGCATCCGGCCGCTGGAGCGCGGGCCGCATGGACGATCAGCAGGACCGCGGCCGCCGCTGACGCGCTCTCGACCGCGTTCATGATCATGTCGGCCGAGGAGATCCGCGAATACTGTGATCGTCATGGGGAAACCCGCGCCGTTGTCATCTCGGCGAGCAGCGAAAATGCCGAAGACGTGATGCGCTTCGGCTAGCCTCGGCGAGCCTGCTCCCTGAGTGCCGCGCCGTAGCGCCGCTGGATGCGCCACAGGTCGGTTGGCGCCCGCAGAAAATCGCCGGCGGTCAGCTTCGAGCCGGCCACATCGATCCATTGGTCGAGCGGCGCCTCGATGATCGAGCGATTCACATCGGTGCCGGCGTCTCGATGGATCAGCCAGCGCGCCAGGATCTCGACGTCGAAAGCCCAACGGGTGAGAAAAGGCTCTTCGAAAAGCGCCTGCAGACCCCGATCGGCCAGGAAAAGCTTGGCGCCGCATTGGGTGTCGTAGACGGGAATTCCGAGAATCCGGGAGACGATGGTCGCGGCGATGCGTCCGAAGCAGTGACGAATCTCGGAGCGCTCGATGTGCCGACCGAGCAGCTTGACCCGCGACCCGAGGACGATTCGCAGATCCGGTCGTTGCTCGAAGAGCAGGCGGAAGCGGTCGATCTCTGCGAGCGGCGTGGCAAGGTCCGCATCCCAGAATCCGACCAACCGCGGGGTCTCCTGCAGCGCCCGCAGGACGCCCCGGCGTACCGCTTCAGCCTTGCCGCTGTTTCGCGGTAGCGTCACACAGCTGATGCGCTCCGGAATCCGCCTGCGGGCCGCGTCCAGCTGTGTGGCGGTGTCGTCCGTGCTTCCGTCATCGACGAAGATCAGCCGGAGCCACGGGCGCGATGCCGCGAAGGTCGCGAAGGCGTCGACGTCGAGGCGCTCCGCTTCGTTGTAGCAAGGTACGACGATGGATGTCGACCAGAGAGCGTTGTCTTGGGGGTGATCAGGTTGCATTCGGTGTCCACCGCTGGCTGCCAGGTGCCGCAAATCTATCCGCTGGCGTCCGCAGGGAACAACGGGAGACGATGCGTTAACATCCGGCGAGCCCGGAGGTATGGGCGGGGAGCACCCATATTGAACCGCCCGCGAGGCGGCAGACGAGGGAACGAGTGAGATGAGCGACGCGAAGCTGACCCGAAGAGCCGCGTTGAACCGTTTCGCCGCCGTCGGCGCCGGACTGACGGTGGTACCCCGCCACGTTCTCGGGGGCCCCGGCTACCAGGCGCCCAGCGACACGCTCAACATCGCCTGCATCGGCGTCGGCGGAAAAGGGTCGAGCGACGTCCGGGGAGTGAGCGGTGAAAACATCTACGCCCTCTGCGACGTCGACGATGAGCGCGGCGGGCGCACCTTCGAGCGGTTTCCCAAGGCCAAGCGCTACCGCGACTATCGCGAGATGCTGGAGAAAGAAGCCGACAATATCGACGCGGTGACGGTCTCGACCCCCGACCACAATCATGCTGCAGCCTCGATCATGGCCATGCGTCTGGGGAAGTCGGTGTTTTGCCAGAAGCCGCTGGCGCGTTCGTTGCACGAGGTGCGTGTGATGCGCGCCGTTGCCCGCGAGACAGGCGTCGCCACTCAGATGGGCAACCAAGGCCACGCCAACGACTCGACCCGCGTGATGCGCGAATGGGTCGAGGCCGGCGTGATCGGCGCGGTGCGCGAAGTCCACTATTGGACCAATCGGCCGATCTGGCCCCAGGGCATCGACCGGCCGGAAGAAACCGTTGCGGCGCCGTCAACGCTCGACTGGGACCTGTGGCTGGGGCCGGCCCCCGAGCGCCCCTACAATCCCGCCTATGCGCCGTTTGCCTGGCGTGGTTGGTGGGACTACGGCACCGGCGCCCTCGGCGACATCGCCTGCCACTCGATGGATGCCGCCTTCTGGGCCCTGGATCTGCATTACCCGACCCGCATCGTGGCCGAAACGACGCCGGTCAACAACGAGACGGCGCCCACCATGTCGCGGATCGTCTACGATTTTCCGGCGCGCAACGACCGCGGCCCGATCAAGGTCGTCTGGCGGGACGGCGGCCTTACGCCGCCGATGCCGTCGGACACAGGCCTCGGAAACCGCTGGCCGGTGGACCCGATCGGCGGCCAACTCTGGGTCGGCGACGACGGTATGCTACTGGCCGGTGTGTACGGCGAATCGCCCCGTATCCTCGATCGTGAGCGCCACCGCGAGCTGCTCGAGAATCCACTCCCCGAGACCTACGCTCGCTCGCCGGGCCACTACGAGGAGTGGATTGCCGCCAGCAAGGGCGGCGAGCCCGCCGGCTCCAGTTTCGACGGACATTCGGGACCGCTCACCGAGATGGTGCTGCTCGGCAACTTCGCGGTACGTAGCGGTCGTGCGGTCGAGATCGACCCGGAGACGGGAGAGATCCTCACGGACGGCATTCCGGAGGAGTACTTTCGACCTCCCTACCGAGATGGCTGGAGCCTGTAGAACGCACCATGGCCAAGGACAAACGTGTAAGCCGCCGGCAGTTCTTGAAGGGTTCGGCCAGCCTGACGGTCGCCGGCCTCGGTTTTCCCTACATCGTTCCCTCCTCCGTCCTGGGCCGATCCAACGCCGTGCTGCCGAGCGAGATACTCACCGTGGGGTGCGTCGGGATGGGAGGCCAGGGCAACGGAGACATGGCCAGCTTTCTGGCCGAGTCGGATGCCCGCGTGGTGGCGGTATGCGACGTCGATTCGATTCGGCTCCAGAGCGCCAAAGAGCGGGTCGATCAGAACTACGGCAACAACGATTGCGCCGCCTACGGTGACTTCCGTGAGCTCATCGCCCGAGACGACATCGACATCGTCCAGCTGACCACCCCCGATCATTGGCATGCGGTGATTGCAATCGCCGCCGCCAAGGCCGGCAAGGACATCTATGGTGAAAAGCCGTTTTCGCACACCCTTCGCGAGGGCCGGGCCATGTGCGATGCTGTCGAACGATACGGTCGTGTCTGGCAGACTGGCAGCTGGCAGCGGTCGCGGGCGAATTTTCGTTTTGCGTGCGAGCTAGTCCTCAACGGCCGTATCGGCACCGTCCGTCACGTCGACGTCGGGCTTCCCCAGGGCTTCAGCGCCGGAGGCGACGAGGGGACCACCGTAACGACGCCCCCGAAGGAGCTCGACTACGACTTCTGGCTCGGCCCCGCCCCCTGGACCGACTACGTCCCCGCCCGCGTCCACTGGAACTGGCGCTGGAACCTGGAGTACGGCGGCGGTCAGCTCCTGGACTGGATCGGCCACCATGTCGATATCGCCCATTGGGGATTGGGGTTGGACTACACCGGCCCGATAGAGGTCGACGGTGTCGGGGAGTACCCCGAAACCGGCTTGTGGAACGCCGCCAGCACGTACCGGGTCAACACCCGGTACGCCAACGGCATCACGATGACCATCGGCGGCGGGCAGCCGGATATCACCATGGGCACCAAGTGGGTCGGCGATGACGGCTGGGTATGGGTGACCCGCGGCGGTATCGACGCCGAGCCGAAATCATTGTTGCGCGAGGTATTCGGATCCGACGAGATCAGTCTCGCTCCGGTCGGCGCGGCGATCGATTATCAGAATCACACCCGCAATTTCCTAGACTGTGTGCGGACGCGAGCGACCACTCTGGCTCCCGCTGAGGTCGCGCACCGCTCGGCTACGCCCGGCCACCTGGGCCAGATCGCCATGCTGCTGGGACGAAAGCTCCGTTTCGACCCGCACACGGAGGAGATCATCGGCGATCCGACCGCGTCCAGGATGCTCGGCAAGGCCCTGCGAAGCCCGTGGTCGCTGACGTGACGCCATTGAACAGGATGCTGAAGGGCTCCCGGCGGCACCCCCAGGAGTTCTTCAGCACCGTGTTAACCGAGCACGAGCGCGAAGCATGGTGAGGACGCCGCGTCGGCTCGTCCAGAGAATTCGTCCTCTGCTAGTAGTCGCCGCGATTCTGTTCGTGTCCGCGGACGCTGCGGCGGTTGCGCCGATCGCGCCACAAGGAGCGAGCCGCAACGTCGCCGCCGACGCCCAGTCGGCGCTCGACCAGATTTCCGGCTACGAGTTCGGCGACAGCCGCGCGGCGCTCTCGGCGCTCCGGATCTTGGTTCGGTCGTCGCTCGAATCACCGGACCAGAGGGCTCAGATCGAGGAAAGAATGATCGCGTTCCTCGGCTCGGGGGCGAGCTTCGCCGGCAAGCAATTCGTCTGCGAACAGTTGAGCATTATCGGCTCGAGCGACGCCGTACCCGTTTTGACCGGCTTGCTCCTCGATCAGGAAACAACGGACATCGCCCTGTTTGCGCTGCAACGCATTCCCGGTCCCGCGGTCGATGCGGCTCTGCGTGAATCTCTGGCCGCGGCCGATTCCGGCGTTCGGGTCGCGATCATCAATACTATCGGCGAGAGACGAGACCGAGCCGCCGTCGACGATTTGGCGACGCTGGTGTACGACCCGGATCCGCAGGCAGCGCGATCGGCGGTGGCGGCGCTCGGAAAGATCGCCGACACCGACGCGGCAACGGCGCTCGACGCGGCGCGATCGAGAACGTCCGGAGAGCTGCGCGGGCTGGTGCTGGATGCATACCTGAAGTGCGCGGATGAGCTCGTGTCCGGGGCAGACGCCGCTCGAGCCGCTTCGATCTATCGCGACGTGTACGACCACGAGGACGCCACCAGCATCCGGGCCGCCGCCCTGCGGGGTCTCGTTCTGGTCGATGAAGAGAGCGCCGTCGCTACGATTCTCTCGTCGCTGAAGCGTGACAATCGCTCGCTGCAGACGGTCGCCGCCGGGTTGGTGCGAGGGCTGCCCGAGATCGCCGATCTCGACCCCATCATCGCGGAGTTGGCTGATTTCTCCCCGCCGACCCAGGTTCAGTTGCTCGCCGCGTTCGCTGGAAGAGAAGAGGAGGCTGCCTACCCCGCCGTCTTGAATGGCCTGCAGCACTATGACGAAGCCGTCCGGGTTGCCGCCATCAGTGCTCTCGTAACGATCGGCAGCGAGGCGGACATCGCTCTCCTCACCCATCTCGCCGCCTCGGGTTCCTCGGTCGCCGACCAGGAGGCCGCCCGCAGAGCTCTGAGCTTTCTGCCAGGAGCTTCCGTCGACCAGGCGATCATTGCTCAGATCCCCGATGTAGAACCGGCCGTCCGGGCGGAGCTCGTCCGGGCCCTCGGCGAACGCGCCGCCCGGCAGGCAACGGGGCTTCTGCTGGAAACAGCCGTCGATCCGGAACCGGCCGTTCGACGCGAGTCTCTGAGGGCTTTGGCGATCGTTGCCGGGCCCGAGCTCATCGACGATCTGATCCGGCTGTTGATCTCGGAGGCGGACGGCGGGACGCGCAACGAGGCGCAACGAACCGTCGTTCTCGTCTCGCAGAAGATCCTCGAACCTTCGAGCCGGGCGGGGCCGCTCCTCGCCGCCTTGCCGGCCGTCGAAGCCGGCGAGGCCCGGAGCGCTCTCTTGCAAGCGCTCGGCACGATCGGCGACCCGGCGGCCTTGCCGGCCATCCGCGCCGAACTGGAGAGCGCGGATGTCGCCTCGCAACGGGCGGCCGTCGTGGCCCTGTCATCGTGGCCCGACGCGGGCCCCGCGGAGGACCTTCACGCTGTCGCTGCGAGCTCTCGTGATCAGGTGATCCGCATCCTGGCGCTACGGGGATACGTCACGCTGCTACGCAGTGGTGGCGGCCGGTCGGTGGAGCAGTCCATCGAGCTCTTCGAGGGCGCCATGGCGCTGGCCACGCAGACCACCGAGAAGACGATGGTGTTGGCCGGCCTGGGAGAGCTCCGGGGACCGCAAGCCTTGGGCGCGACCACTCGCTACCTCGAGGACGCCTCTATCAAGCGCGAAGCCGAAGCCGCCCTCACCAGGATTCTGGGCAGACTGCGCAACGCCGACGAAGAACGGACCCAGCGAATGCTGGACAGCGGATTGCGAGGGAGCTTGGAGCGGATTCTCGAGCTGTCGGACGATCCGCAATTGCGTGAATGGGCGGCGGAGGTGCTGGCAAGAGGGCGCGATCGCAGCGATCCGGCGTCTCGCTAGCCATCGCGCCGGCGCCGTAGCCACGCATCGCCGGGGCGCCGTCCTTCGGTGTGGGCGCGGAGACGTACTTTTCAGTACGTCGAGCACCCGAAGCAAGCGCAACGTAGTCATCGTGCGCCATCGCGCTCGTGCAGCCGTGA
>SMVB01323614.1_pt1 | contig 11507 bp, 4 predicted proteins | sample 2456461 | NCBI WGS metagenome assembly SMVB01 (sample SAMN11095934, study PRJNA526329) | marine sediment metagenome | biome: Marine sediment; feature: Surficial sediment; material: Deep marine sediment; isolation source: Hadal surficial sediment | place: Pacific Ocean | collected 2014-05 | depth 0-1...
CCCTCGTGACGCAACAAATTGAATTGGAGCTCCAGAACATCAGCGGTATCAAAGAGATACGCTCCACCTCAATTGAGGGTGTTTCGACGATTGTGATTGAGTTTGAACCAGATGTCGCCATTGACCAGGCATTCGCTCGCGTTCGAGATAAGGTGGATGTTGCCAAGGTTAATCTGCCGACAGACGTTGAAGAACCGTCTGTAACGGAAATCGATTTTTCAGATTTTCCCATCCTGACGGTAAACCTGTCTGCATCCTTTCCACTCACTCGCCTGAAAAAAGTAGCTGAAGATCTTGAAGACGAATTGGAGGCAATTTCGAGTGTTGGAGGTGTTGATTTAATTGGCGGACTGGACCGGGAGGTTCAGATCAACGCCGATTTGAGTGCGCTCCAGGGATATAATCTTTCTTTCGAGGATCTCGTGAAGGCGATTCGCGACGAAAACACGAACATTCCCGGTGGTTCGGTGGATGTGGGCCGGATGAATTACATCGTTCGTATTGACGGGGAATTTGACGATCCGAGCGAAATAGAGAACATCGTAATAAAGTCCAAGAACGGTGTCCCCGTGTATGTCAGAGATGTCGCTGAAGTCGATTTTGGATTCAAAGACCGCGAATCATTCGCTCGCCTCGCGGTCTTTAAGACAGAAGATGATGATGGTGTTGTTTCGACATATGGAGGCGACGACGCAGCTCTTCAGTCTGTTATCAGCCTGAACGTAAAGAAGCGAAGCGGTGAAAACATTCTCGAGACAGTTGATCAGGTTGACGCCGTACTCGAGAATTTCCACTTCCCGAGCGGAATGAAAGTCGTTATCACGGGTGACGAAAGCGTCTTTGTCAAAACACTTATCAAGGACCTCGAAAACAACATCATCGGCGGTTTGATTTTCGTTATCGTCGTGCTCCTGTTTTTCCTTGGCTTGAGAAATGCAACTCTGGTAGGCATCGCCATCCCGATGTCGATGCTGATCTCATTTATAGTTTTTCAGGCGCTTGGATACACGCTCAACTTCATCATCCTGTTCAGCATGATCATTGCGCTAGGGATGTTGGTCGACAACGCCATAGTAATCGTCGAGAATATTTTCAGGTATCGGGAAGAAGGGTATTCGAAATACGAGGCAGCAAAACTGGGTACCGGGGAAGTCGGTGGAGCCGTCGTTGCCTCAACCCTTACAACAGTTGCGGTATTTGTGCCAATGTTATTCTGGCCCGGCTTAATTGGCGAGTTCATGAGCTACATGCCACTTACGCTTATCATTACGCTCCTCTCTTCGCTGTTCGTGGCACTGATCATAAACCCGGTGCTGACAGGAATATTTATGAAGCTCGAGTCGGAAGCGGCCGTCACGCGCCCTCCTATCGTGAAACGCCTGGCAATGGGTGTGACCGCCATAATTGCTCTCATTCTTGGAATAAGCAACTGGAAAATGTTGCTATCACTGGGCATTGGCATTCCTTCTATGTTTGTGCTGCACAAGTATTTTCTAAAACCCGCGGGAGACAAATTCGCCCATCAAACGCTTCCCCGATTTATTGAGTCTTACAAAAAAATGTTGGACTCTATGCTCCAGAGAGATTATTCGGGTCGGCATACGATACTAAGGAATACCTTCGCTCTTGGCAGTTTTACGCTTGGGTTCGCTTTGCTGATCGGAAGTTTAATCGTGTCTTCAGTCGCATCACCTGCCGCCGGAAACGTCTTAATGCTGCCAGGGATTGTAATACTGGGCATCGGACTCGTTGGCATCATCTTCCATACGCTTGAGGTCGTATTCACAGGCGGCCGGGGTAGCGTTCGGTCAGGGATCATTTTTATCGTATTTGCTGTCGTCCTGCTCGGCCTCATCTCGCTGGGTGATACGGAGTTAAGTCTAAGCACGATCGTGACGCTGATGATTCTCCCTGTTGTCGTGATAATCATTGGCTTGGCTGGAAGCGTTTTCACCAAGCGAGATCATCTTATTCTTACCGATAACAGAGCTCGCCTCTTAAATGCTTCGCTCGGAGGGCTTTTCGCCATTATTGTCATGTTCAGTATGGCACCCACCGGAGTTGTCTTTTTCCCGGAGACCGATCCGAGGCAAGTTCGCGTTACGGTTGCCGGGCCCCTGGGTATGAACATCGAGGCCAGCAATAACCTGGCGGCGATTGCGCAGGAGAGAATTTCGAGGCTTCTCGCAGAAAACCGGAGCTCACAGGAGAATCTTAAAAACATGCTTGTAAACGTCGGTGTCGGTGAAAACAATCGGTTCAGTAGCGGCGCCGGTTCCCCGGAACGATCACGTATCACGATCAATATGGTCGACTATCAAGATCGATGGGAAAGAAGCGTTGCCACGTTATCTCGTATTCGGGATGGGTTGCAGGGCATTCCGGGCGCAGAGATCAAGATTAGTCAAGATTCTCAGGGCCCCCCGGTTGGAGCACCTGTCAATATTGAAATCTCTGGAGATGAATTTGATACCATTCGAAAGATCACCCGCGAAATCAAACAGATACTGATCCGGGCATCAGACTCAGGATCAATTCCCGGGCTTGTTGATGTTTCGGACAACCTGAACTCTGGTCGGCCTGAGTTGAAAGTAAAAATCGACCGCATTCGCGCCGCCCAATTTGATCTGAATACAAGAAAAATAGCCAATACAGTCAGGTCAGCAATTAACGGAGTCGAAGCTGGTAAATACAGAGAAGGTGATGAAGAGTATGATATTATCGTAAGGCTTCGTAAATCAGACCGGTCCAACCTTGAGAGTCTTAACAACTTGACAATCCTCGAGGAGGGTGTTCAGGTTCCACTGGTGTCCGTTGCAGAATTGGAGATCGGGTCGGGCCTGGGGTCTATTACGCGACTTGATATGAAGCGAGTCGCAACGGTTTCCGCGGAAGCTGCCCCGGGGTTTAACGGGCAGGCGGTTTTGGGCGAAGTACAACTTGTACTCGCCGACTATGTGAAAAACATTCCGCCGGGATATGTAATTTCCTACACGGGTGAAAATGAGGAACAGCAGGAAAGTTTTGACTTTTTGACCATCGTCTTTCTTGTCGGCGTATCGCTCATTTTTATGATCATGGTCGCTCAATTCAATCGGGTAATTGCGCCGCTTATTATTATGGTCGCCGTTGGCCTGAGTCTGATTGGAGTCATTCTTGGGCTTGTGCTTACACGTACACCGTTCGGACTTATGACGTTTATCGGAGTTATTTCACTCGCCGGAATCGTCGTGAACAACAATATTGTTCTGATTGACTATACGATGCAGCTTCAGGACCGGGGCCTTAGTAAACATGATGCTATCCTGGAAGCAGGCGCTATCCGATTCCGACCCGTGGTTTTGACGGCGCTCACAACCATTCTAGGTCTGATTCCGCTTACTTTCGGGATCAATATTGATTTCGTCGGACTGATTACCAATCTGGATCCTGATTTCCAATTCGGCTCTGAAAACACTCAATTTTGGGGACCTATGGGTTCAGCCATCATCAGTGGCCTTGGATTCGCCACGTTCCTGACATTGATTATTGTACCCGTTATGTATTCCGCTTTTGATTCTTTGGCGACGCGAATGGGAAATGCGTTTCACCCCGAACTGACGAATGAAAAAGCTGACTGATTTTCCGGATGTCCATCTCCGGATATTCGATCGCCCTGGCCTGCCAGATGCGAACCAGGTTTCTGATGTATTTCTAATCGGAATATGTGGAACAGGTATGGGATCTCTTGCGACTTTATTCGCCGATGGCGGATACACGGTATCGGGATCGGACAAAGCGGCCTATCCTCCTATGAGCGAAACGCTTGCAGAGCTCGGGATAACTGTCAGGGAAGGATTTGACGCTGAAAATCTTATACCGGCTCCAGGCCTGGTTATTATTGGTAATGCTTGCACTCCAACCCATGTAGAAGCGTCATTTGCACGTGAGCAAAACATGACCCAGGCGTCTTTCCCTGAAGCGCTCACCCACTATTTCATCCGCGATCGAAAATCAATCGTTGTCGCCGGTACGCACGGTAAAACGACAACCACCAGCCTCCTCGTACACGTTTTTAAATCAGCCGGGATTGACCCCGGTTATCTGATTGGTGGAGTGCTCAGCGACGGAACTCCCAATACAGCCAATGGCAGCGCAGATTATTTTCTGGTAGAGGGTGACGAGTACGACAGCGCGTATTTCGACAAGAGGCCGAAGTTCATGCATTATCGGCCCTCCTCGGCGATCGTAACATCAGTGGAGTTTGATCACGCCGATATCTACGACTCAATCGATGATTGTAAAGCGGCGTTTGAGGAGTTCGCGGCACTTTTACCCGCGGACGGCCTGTTGGTCCTCAACGCAGACGACGATAATGCTGCAGAATTACAGTACGCCGGGCAGTCACGGATTTGTTTGTACAGCACGTCTTCGGAACTGCTCACCGGGTTGAGCGCAAGGAACGTGTCACCATCAACCAATGGAATTGAGTTCGAACTGCTTAGAGACGGCCAGCCAATCGGAGAATTCCGTCTTGGCATGTTTGGACTACATAATCTTTCAAACGCATTAGCTGTTGCAGCCATAGCGCTTGACGAAGACATCTCAGTTGCCCATATTCAAAATGCATTTGCCGGTTTCGCAGGGATTCAGAGGCGCCAAGAAATTATCGGCGAGGCGAACGGCATAACGGTTGTGGATGATTTTGCCCATCACCCGACGGCGGTCCGTGCGACCATCAAAGCCTGCCGATCACGCTGGCCGGAACGGCGGATCGTTGCCATTTTCGAGCCCAGATCAAACTCCAGTCGACGAAAAGTATTTGAGGATGGCTATTCAAAAGCATTTTCTGAGGCAGATGCAGCTTTTATGATCCGTCCGCCCTTCCGGCACAATGATCGGAAATCCGACTTTATGGATATTGATACTATATTGGCCAGACTGCATCAGCAAGGAATAGAGGCTCAGGCTGCTCCCGATATCGACGATCTTTTAACTCGCCTCAAGATATATCTGCGCTCCGGCGACATCGCTCTGATCATGAGTAACGGTGGCTTTGGAAACATCCACCGCCGGCTTCTGGCAGATTTGAATCAATCATCTCGAACTCTGGGGTAATTCTGTGTGGAGCGGCACCGGTGAAATTCATATGTTCCGGATAAACCGATTAAGTCTTCCCCTATTTGTAAATGACTGCCCCGAATTCTGATCACTCGGCCTCCGTGCGCTGGTTGTCCCCAAAGAGGGTAGATCTTGGAATATCTGTTCTGGATTGCAGCAGCAGACTCGTGGCAACAGCCCGGACGCGGGTATACGATAAAATCCGGAGACGTATCGGCACGATGCCTGCTCGTATAAAGGAGTTTTATGCGTCCATAGGATTAACGGCGCCTGATGTTCAACTCAATTTGAGCGGCTTGGCTCATTCGCTCGCTGGCCATTCCGCATCGGGCATTCTCGCTGTCTGCCAGATCGCAGAAGAAGCTGCGATTAATGAGGGCGTGGACCACGTCCGATTGATGGAGATCGACGTTGCTGGTGGCTCACGGGTACCGGATGATATATCCATGATTCCGGATTTACTCTCTCAGTGCGCAAAGAGTGAGATCAGCCTGAATCTGGCCTCCTCAGTACATGGGGGGAATGCACGAGATCTGTATGCAACGGCCCTGGTTTTGTTACTGGAACAGTTTCCACCGGAGGCCTCCAGCAGAATGATCCTGGCCTGTAACTCAACTCTGGAAGTACCCCCGGTCTCCATTGCTCTGGACCACATTTCCGTCGAATCCGTCAGTTCTGTGTGGCCCATGATGTCCGCCATGCGAGACGAATTGACACCGGACTCGTGTTACACGGATACGTCCGTGGCGCTTTCATTTATTGGAACGAAAGTGAGCGAAGACAGCCTCAGCGTTCAAACCGAGCTTGTTGCACTGCTTCGTAATTCTGGGCTGAATGTTTCTGGAAGCAGCATCAAGCTGAGCATAGATGCGCCTGGAGAAGGTCCCGTTCCGGCAGGTATATGGTGCGGCCTCCCGCTTGCCGCGTTCGCCGGAGCCGCGTCAAGTCGCGCCGCGGCATTATTGTTGAAAGAAAGCTTGTCGTCGGCGCCATCTTCAAGTCGTAGACCTGTGGAGGCGGACAAGCTGCCCATTACTGACTCGATTCGAAACATTCACGCAGTATCCAGCGATACATCCCCGGCGGACCTCGCCGGTTCACTCCTTCAACTGCTCGCACTACCCGTTGCGCTCGGCGGCCAGAAATATTTTAAAGTAGTGCGCGTAGATTCAGAACCCTCGCCACAGGGTGCGAGCTTGAATTATGTCGATGGTACAATTCCTTTTCTACCATTAGAATTTGGTTGGTCATCTGATCATTTTTCTGGCGGAGGATTATTGCTCTCTCCTTCCAGATAACAGCGATCATTCGTACCAGACACCGAGCTGGTCGAGACAGAGGCCTTAGAGACTGATTTGATCCTTCAGATCAACTACAAATTTACGCGTCGCCACAGAGGCACCGCTTACATCGAAAGTCCTCTCCGTAAATGTAACTGAACCATCCATGCCATAAATAATGACGGTTGAGGAGCGGGTACCGTAACCCGGGAAGCGTATAAAAGAGGCTGATAACGCGCGCTCAATTTCAAGTGGCACTCCCGTAGACGGCAGTAACTCATCGACTGCAATACGATCATCCCGAAGGAATCCCAGCATGTTTTCGGTATCGGGAGTTGCCGCCGAAACCTGCTTCTCAAGGCTCGATTTAGCGAGCTGTACCTTTGGCCACGGCGTGTCCAATAAATGATTGCTCAAGCCGTAAATCCCTGGTGCGAGCAGCCGGCGTATGCTCCTGTTGGTATTTGACATGTAGCCCATGTGAGCGCCGTCGAACGTCAGCAAATTGAATCCATTGTACGCGTCAATATCAATTTCTGCAGACTCCGGAAACAGTTCCGATGTAGATGTGTCACGTAAGAATTGCGTCACCAGCTCACCTCTGGATGGGACGCCTTTGAGTTCAGAGGACGGGTCTCTATAGTTGGTTAACGCTGCAAATCGCCCGGCCGTCGTCATCCCCATCCACGTCCCGCCTGCTTGCAGATCCCTGCCGGCAAGTATCTCGGGATAATCATCCCAATAGTCAGCAGGCGCTGTCTCTCTGTTCAGGAATTCATCCCTGTTTGCCGCCACGATCAGCGGAAAATCAGGGTGTACTCGGTATGCAAAAGAAATGAGACACATTTTTGGGCCATCAGACGTGTTAGTTTGGCATCAGTACGTTTTCTGCTCTTCTTCGATCCCTTTTTGAATACCTGCACCAAACGTTCTGTGTATCTTCCGGCAATTTAGTCCTATTCCGTCGACATCGTCGAAATCTGTATTTAACCGCTGATAATGGACCCTCAAAACATACCGTCGGCCGGCGAGGTCGTCTTGCCTGAAGGCAGAAGTTATACCGTCCATTTCAGCCGTTTTCAAACCGTTCCTGAACGAATGATGTCTCTGGGACTACAAATTCAGAACTGTCTGCTTGTAACAGACGAAAATGTCGGCGCTCTATACCAAGCCGATCTTGAAAAAGCTTTCGAATCGGCCGGTGGATCTTTCCATTCGATTATCCTCCCGCCCGGTGAGTCGACGAAATCGCCACGCCAGTTGGAGCGAATTTATGAATTCGCGTTGAGCACTGGTATAACCCGGTCCACGCCAGTGGTCGCTCTTGGTGGTGGCGTGATTGGCGATATCGCTGGATTTGCAGCTGCTACTCTGTTGCGGGGCCTGCCACTCGTTCACGTCCCAACGACTCTGGTGGCCCAAGTTGACAGCTCCATTGGCGGAAAAACGGGACTCAATCACTCCACGGGAAAGAATCTGATTGGCTCGTTTTATCAACCACGAATGGTTTGCGCAGACTTCGACACTTTACGGACCCTTTCTGATCGTGAATGGACCAGCGGAATGGCCGAAGTCATCAAACATGCTCTCATCCTTGACATCAACTTCTTCCGGTGGATCGAAGAACATATAGACGGAATTGTTGCTCGCGATTACAAACTCGTGCCAGCCTTTGTTGCCTGCGCCGCGGCCATTAAATGTGAAGTCGTTTCGGCGGATGAGTTTGAGTCTGACCACCGGATGATTCTTAATTTTGGTCATACATTTGGCCACGCCCTCGAACGCTCCCTTGGATTCAAATCCATCACGCATGGAGAAGCGGTGGCAATCGGTATGAAGGCTGCGCTTCATTTATCCGTGTTACTGGGAAATAAAATCGAACTAGACCGTATTTTCAGCGTTCTGTCGTCGATTCCGGTTCCGTCCATTCCGGACAGTATTTCGATTGATAATCTATGTTTGTCAATGACAACAGATAAAAAACGAACGGCCCTGAGACTTCGCTTTGTGGTTCTGAGCGGCATTGGAAAGGCCTACGTGACAGCCGACGTTCCGACTGAATCTGTTTCCGAAGCCTGGCGGCGCGCATTGGCCCGCTGAATTCGACCTGACTGGTACCATGGCTCGGAATATCTTTAAAAACCTGTCTGCCCGGGCGTTCCGTGGCCTGGGGCTGCTCGCGTTATTCGTAGTCGTTATGTTTTTTGCGGCTACCCGAACTCAGTATGGTCGGGATGGACTCAGCCGGCAGATTGAAAAGACTTTCAACAATTCGTTTGAAGGCACCCTGGAAATCGGACTCCTGACCGGAAACATCCTGAATTCTCTCTTTGCTTCGGACATTCGCGTTCTGGATTTCGAGGGCAATCCGGTCCTCGAAATTGACTCTTTGATTGTTGAGCCCCGGTGGCTGAGTTTACTCCAACGCGAGTTTTCTGTGAGTAACATTACGCTGATCCGACCGCGCGTATTCCTGGATTTCGGGCTGGAGGGATCGACTAAACTTGAAGAGAGCTTTCGTTCGAGATCGGTAGTAGAAGATTCAGCACAAGTGTCACCAACAGAATCACAGACCCCGTGGTCGCTTGTTTCTGCGTCACTGGTAATCATTGACGGATCCATCGTCAGCCGGAATCCTTCTCGTCTCTCACGGCCAGACACCACAAATTTCCTCATCGACTTTTCCAATTCCGAGGCTTCAAGCCTGCATTTGGAAGCACGAATTGACTGGATGGAACCCACCCGGGTTATTGATATCATTGGTTTTTCCGCCTTGCTTACACCCGAAGCTATTCCCGTAAACGGCGGTCAGGCACAGCTCCTGGTAGATGATGAAAGGTTCAGCCTGAATGAATTTGCTCTTTCTATCGGCAATTCTAACCTCCGAATTGACGGATGGATTAACCAACTCACGACTCATCCTGGAGCAACGTGGAATGAGATTCCATTTGTTTTCAATATCCTGTCCGGGTTTCTGGACTTCGATGAATTAAAAACACTGTTGCCGGGACTTCCTATATCTGGATCCGGCCAGGTTAAGGCTTCAATTAATGGCCCTTTAAATGATCTTGCTGTCGCCGAAATAAGCATAACTTCAAGCACTACTGGCGCTTCAGGGGCCTCCGGCGTGAATGTAAGCGGTACAGTGTCAGGGCTGCCCGAAGACGCCAGGTTCGAATTCTCTGTGGACACAGGTGACATCTCTTCTGCACAATTGCAGGAATGGTTCCCCGATATTTCATTCGTCGAGACGTTAGCGGTGGAGCGTATCTCCTTTAATTCATACCTGACGGGATCCCTTTCATTGTCTCCGAATCTGGCTGAATTATCTGTCTCCGGAAATGCAGAAATCAGGTCTTCCAGCGGTTCAGTCTCCTCATCATTTGAAATAAGTGGAGCACGAGTCGATTCCGTTGTATTTGATGTCCAATTTTCTACGAGCGGCCTGGACCTTGCAGGATGGACGAACAATCCCTCGCTTGAAAGTTCGATCAGCGGAACGATTGGTGTTGTTGGCGCCGGCCCACTAATGGGACCCTCGTCGCTCACCGTTACGTCCGAATTGTCAGATTTCAGTCTCGGCGAATTCTTTCTTCCGGAATTGAATTTTACGATAACAGCAGATACGTCCGTTTTTCTGGCGGAATTGGTCGCAACCCAACTTGGTGGGACATTGAAAATGGAGGCCTCTGGCTCATATGGCAGCCACGGCCCCATTTTTTCGGCCACTACAACTTTGGAGAATTTTGATCTGGGAACACTCTTATCCCGCCAGGAATTGACGACAGATTTAACGGTTACAACCGAGATTTCCGGTCAGGGAAGCCATATCGATAGCTTTATCGGACAAATACTTATAGTCGTTGACTCATCTTTTGTGAGTGTAAACGGAACGGTATCGACCGTACCTCCCCACACCGTCAGTTTTCTATTTCAACAACCGGATTTATCGTCTCCCAGGCTCTCAATCACAGGAGATATTCTCGAGTTGGATCTACGTCAGAATATGACATTCAGTACTCTGTTTGAGCTCACAAAGACCTGGGGGCGAAACACGAACACGGCAGTTCAGCGAGCGCTTGATAAACCACTCTACGCCAGAGACCAGGAGGCGGAACAACAGGAGGCGGCTAACAATGCTCTGGAAGAATCTCTCCGATGGGACGCATTGACCAACTTTCTTGCTCAATCCGGTCAACAATTCCCTATCCAACTCGATATAAATGCCCGCATTCTGCGACCTGAAATTCTCTTCTCATATTTCCCGTCAGCACCTTCCATTGCAGCACGGGGCACCGCTGAACTGAAAGCTACGTGGACGCAGACGTCAACAACTGTGTCACTGGGGTTCGACGCTGACTCACTGCTAGCCTCAGCTTTAAGAATGGACGGCGCGACTGTCAGGGCGCGTTATTCTGCTTCTTACGTTCCATCGATAGACGAATCTGCGCAATTCAACATTGACCTGCAGGCTGATTCCGTTCGGGTCGGCGGTCAGAAGATTCTGTCTCCGCAGATAAACTTGGCGTATGCATCTCGGACCGGTACGCTGAATATTTTCAGCCCCAAGGTAGGCCCTCTCGATTCACTTGTCGTGGATGCCGGGATCACGTTGCTTCCCGATAGAGCTCGACTCCAGTTCGAAAGAATCGAGGCCCGATCTGAAAACACCTTCTGGAGTTCATCCGGTGAGTCAGCCGTGGAATGGTACAGTGACGCCCTGCTTGTGCGGGACATTCAGTTGAACCAGCAAGATGGGGATGGGTTGACCGGTCAATCATTCAACATATATGGACGGTTGTCAAACTTACCCGTCGATACCTTGCACGTGAACGCAGACAACGTGATTCTGACCGAGTTATCAGATTTTGCCGACCTGAACCCCCATTTTGGTGGACTGCTCAATGCTCAGCTAGCGTTTACCCGGACAAACGATCAGCCTGTAATTGCGGGCTCGGTCGATGTGGAGAGAATGTCTGTAGACTCGTGGATTATCGGTGACCTGGCGATTCGAAGCTCGCTTGTGCCCGGCTCGCCTGATATCACAGTAAACTTGTCGCTTCAGCCTGGCGACTCACTGACGGCGTCAGAAATTTATGGAACGGTACGTCCGGCTCTCGTGACGGA
>SMVB01274669.1_pt1 | contig 11506 bp, 10 predicted proteins | sample 2456461 | NCBI WGS metagenome assembly SMVB01 (sample SAMN11095934, study PRJNA526329) | marine sediment metagenome | biome: Marine sediment; feature: Surficial sediment; material: Deep marine sediment; isolation source: Hadal surficial sediment | place: Pacific Ocean | collected 2014-05 | depth...
ATCGGCGACGGCGCGCAGCGCGACCTCGCCCACCGGCACCAGGCGATCCTTGCCGCCCTTGCCGGTGACCATCAGGAATCGCGGATCGCCGCCCATCGCCGCGAGCGGCAGGCCGACCAGTTCGGTGACGCGCAGGCCGGTGGCGTACAACAGCTCGACCAGCGCGACCAGGCGCCGGCCGCGCACGCCCTCGCGGGCCCGCGCCGCGGTGAGCAGGCGCTCGACCTCGTCCTCGCTGAGCACCTTGGGCAGCGGCTTGGACCCTCGCGGGCTGTCGATCGTCGCCGTCGGGTCGTCGGCGCGCCGCTCTTCGGCGAACAGGAAGCGGTAGAACTGGCGCAGACACGACAGGCGCCGGGCGCTGGTGCCGGGCGCCATGCGGGTCGCCAGATGCGACAGGTAGCCGCGCACCGTCTCGGCGTCGGCGTCGGCGATAGCACGGCCGCCGGCGCCGGCGAATCGGGCGAAGTCGATCAGGTCGCGGCGATAGGCGTCGATCGTCAACCGGGCGGCGCCACGCTCGGCGGCGAGCATCTCGAGGAAGGCGTCGACATGGCGCGCGTCGCCCGGCGCGAGTTCGGTCTTCGGTTTGCGTTGCCTAGAGGCCACTGGCCAGCGCCAACTCGAGCGCGAGCGCGCGCGCCTCGACGACCAGACCGACACGGTAGAGCGCCGAAACCGCCGCCGACGCGGTCAGCGGATCGATCGGCCCCGGCACCGCGGGATCCAAGGCGATCAGGACGAGCATCACGGTCTCGGCGAGGCGCGCGCCATCGGCCGCGGCGTGGAGCTGCAGCCAAAGCGCCGGCGACGGCGTCTTCGACCACTGGCTCAACCGGCCATCGAGCATCGGCAACAGGGCCTCGGCCGGAAGCTCGTCGCCGAGCGCACCGAGCAGGCCGAACAGCATCTCGGCGCGCTCGCGGCGGATGACATCGGGCGCGGCCTCTTGACTTTCCCACCAGGCGGCGAGGCGGGCTTCGCTCCACGACAGGCGGCCCTCGTCGTCGATCAGACGCAGCAGCGGCCAGATAGACTGGACCGCGGCCTTCGCTTCCGCGTCGACCATCGCCACCGAGGCCGCCAGCCTGAGCCAGACGCGCGCGACATCGTAGCGCCCCGAGACGAGCAGGGCGCGCGCCGCGTCGCCCGCCATCCAGCCGAGCGACGGCGACGGCGCGAGACGCAGGAGCGGACCGAGCGCGACCCGCGACGCGGTTGCGAAGGCCGGCCACCCGCCGACCTCGCGGGCGTGTCGCAGATAGGCGCGCATCACCTCGCCGCGCGCCGCCGGGCCAATCTGTATGCCGATCGCCTGGTACAGGAGCGCGCGCGCCATCGGCCCGTTATCGCCGCTCGTTAGGGTCAGTGGATTGGCCAGCTCGTCCGCGCTGAACGCCACGCTCGAATAGAGTTCGATCAGCGTTGCGGTGGGCAGCACACCGATCGCTTCGGCGCGCTCGGCGGCGAGCAGCCGCGTCTCGAGCGGTGCGGCGCGGTCGAGCGCGATGGCGCGTGCGATCGACGGGCTGGCGCTGGTTGCGGCGTTGCCGGGCACCGGCAAGCCGGCGGCCCGCATCATCGCGATGTGCAGGGCGGTCGGGTCGCGCAGGCTGGGTAACTCGATGTCGTCGTCGCCGGCCAGCGCAAGCAGGATCGTTTCGAACGCCGGGTCGGCGGCCGCGCCACTCTCGCCGAGCATTTCGAGCCCGATATTGGCGGCCTCGATCCGGCCGTCCGCCGAGTGGCAAAAGATTCCAACGCGCTGCCAGTAGGGCGCATCGTCGCCACGCATCAGGTCGCGCGCCTGGGCACAGGCCGCCACGTCGTCGCCGGCCAAGAGCAGCGCGTCGATGCGCGCGCGGGCGACAGCGGCGGTGTCGAGATCGGGCGGCGCGGCGCGCAGCAGATGGTTCATCGCCGCGGCCTCGCCCATCGCCGCCAGCCGTTCTATGCGCAGCGCGATGAGGCTCGTCGCGCCGGGTCCCTGGGGCGGCAGCGCGGTCGACAACAGAAGCCGCCGCGTGAGTTCGTTGAGCACCGGCCGCGCGGTGCCGGCGGGCAGCCTGGGCAGCAGCCGCTCGACCAGCACGCGCGCGCTGCCGCGCCACATATCGAGGCCGAATCCGCCGTCCGCTTCTCCGTAGAGGCCGACCGCCTCGGGGTCGATCTCCTCGACCAGCACGGCGTCGTCGCCGACGCCGAATTCGGCGGCCGGCGGCGATGCGCTCGGGCTGACCGGTTCGGGCGCCGGCTGGGGCACGATAAGCAGGGGTTCGGCGGTCTGGGCGTCGAGCGGCGTCGCGCTGGCGAGCATCGCGGCGACCAGCGCCGCGAGCGCCGCGCTACTGCGGAAAACGGTCATCCGCGATGGGCCTTTCGACCGACGCCGTGGGCGGTGGTATGTCCCACGTCATGAGAAAGACGACGCCGGCCACCAGGAGAACGGCGACGACGAGCATCGCCAGTCTATTGAGTCGCTTCGAGGAATCGAAATCGCGGCGCATTGGTTACCCGGTCATTTCATTGGCCGCGTGACGATCGGCGGCGTGGCTATCGGCGGCGTGGTTGGCGGGGTGCGGCGGTGCACGGAACTATGCTAGGTTGGATCAATGGCGAATTTGCGGCAGCTTACCGGCTTGTGGGGGTCGATTCAACGATTCAGCCCGCCGGCTTTTGCGCGACGGACTGAACCGAATGGCTGAGACCAAACCGAAGCTCGACAAAGCCGTCGTGCTGGTCGGGCTGATGGGCGCGGGCAAGACCTCGGTCGGACGCCGCCTGGCGTCCCGGCTCGGCGTTGCGTTCGTCGATGCCGACGCCGAGATCGAGACCGCGGCGGGCTGCACGATTGCCGAGCTGTTCGAGACCCATGGCGAAGCCGCCTTCCGCGACGGCGAGCGTCGCGTCATCGCGCGCTTGCTCGACAACCAACCGGGCGTGCTGGGTACCGGCGGCGGCGCCTTTCTCGACCCGGAAACACGCGCCAAGGTCGCCGAGAAGGGCGTCTCGGTCTGGCTCCGCGCCACCCTCGACGTGCTGACCGCACGCTGTGCGCGGCGCAACAACCGCCCCCTGTTGTGGCACGGCGATCCGCGCGAAATCCTCGGCCGCCTGATCGACGAACGCTATCCGGTCTACGCCGAGGCCGACATCGTCGTCGACAGTGTCAACGGTCCGCACGACGTGGTCGTCGACAAGATCATCGAGGCGTTGGCCGCACGAAACAAGGCATCGGCGACGGACACCGAATGAACCGCCAGTTCACCCCGGACAGCGCCGGCGATGCACCCGCGCGGCTGCGCGTCGAACTCGGCGAGCGGAGCTACGATATCGTCGTCGGCGACGGTCTGATCGCCGACGCGGCGCGCCATCTGAACCCCGTCCTGCCCAGCCGTCGGGTCGCCGTGGTGACCGATCAAACCGTCGCGGCGCTCTACCTGCAGCCGTTGTGCGGCGCGCTCGACGCCGGCGGCATCGAGCATTGCGAGATGATCCTGCCGCCCGGCGAGGCGACCAAGGACTTCGGCCATCTCGAACGGCTGATCGACGACCTGCTCGACGCCAGGATCGCGCGTGGCGACGCGATCGTCGCGCTCGGCGGCGGCGTGATCGGCGACCTCACCGGCTTCGCCGCGGCGATCCTGAAGCGCGGCGTCGACGTCGTTCAGGTGCCGACCACCTTGCTCGCCCAGGTCGACAGCTCGGTCGGCGGCAAGACCGCGATCGACACCCGGCACGGCAAGAATCTGGTCGGCGCCTTCCATCAGCCGCGCCTCGTCCTGGCCGACATCGGCGTGCTCGACAGCCTGCCCGCGCGCGAGTTCCGCGCCGGCCTCGCCGAGGTCGTCAAATACGGCCTGATCGACGACGGCGACTTCTTCGGATGGCTCGAGACCCATGTCGACGACCTGATCGCCGGCGACCGCGCCGCGCGACGCCACGCGGTGCTCAAGAGCTGCGACGCCAAGGCCCGCATCGTCACCGCCGACGAGCGCGAGTCGGGGATCCGCGCGTTGCTCAACCTGGGCCACACCTTCGGCCACGCGCTCGAGGTCGAGACCGGCTACGGCGCCCGGCTGCTGCATGGCGAGGCGGTCGCCATCGGTATGGTGCTGGCCTTCGATCTGTCGGTCCGGCTCGGCCACTGCATGGCGGCCGACGCGGCGCGGCTTCGCGCATTGCTCGGCGCGATCGGCCTGCCAATCTCGCCCGCCAACCTGCTCGGCGGGGGCGACGGCACGGCCGATCGGCTGGTCGCGCATATGGCGCAGGACAAGAAAGTGCGCGACGGGCGCGTCATGTTCGTACTCGCGCGCGGCATCGGCGACGCCTACCTGAGCCTGGAGGTCGACCTCGACGACGTCCGCGCCCTGCTCGACGACGCCTTGACCGGACGCCCTTGACGACGCCACCCGCCCCGAGCCATATGAAAGGGATTACTAGCCCTCAAGCCCGCGCATACCCGCGCCGGGCGGGCGCCATTTAGGCCATGGAAACAGCGCTGCTGATCTCGCTGCTCGCGATCGCCGGGCTGCTCGTCGTATCCGCTTTCTTCTCCGGCTCCGAGACGGCGCTGACGGCCGCGTCGCGGCCGCGCCTGCACCACCTCGCCAACCAAGGCAACCGGCGCGCGCGCTTGGTCAACCGCCTGCTCGACCACAAGGACCGGTTGATCGGCGCCATCCTGCTGGGCAACAACGCGGTCAACATCTTCGCCTCGTCGCTCGCCACCAGCGTGATGATCGGCCTGTTCGGCGAGGCCGGCATCGCCTATGCGACGATCGGCGTCACGCTCTTGGTGCTGATCTTCGCCGAGGTGCTGCCCAAGACCTATGCCTTGCGCAACGCCGAGCGCGTCGCGCTGGCCATCGCGCCACTGATGCGCGTCATCGTCTTCGTATTTTCACCGGTCACCACGGTGATCCAGCGCGTCGTGCGCGTCACGCTGAAGCTGATGGGCGCCAACATCGACGAGGGCGCGCGTATGACGAACGCCCTGGATGAGCTGCGCGGCGCCATCGACCTGCACTCCCGCGCGGGCGACATGGTCAAGCAGGAGAGCGACATGCTCGACAGCATCCTCGACCTCGGCGACGTCGAGGTCGGCGAGATCATGGTGCACCGACGGAACATGTTGATGATCGACGCCGATCAGCCGCCGGCGCGCGTCGTCGAGCAGGTCACGTCGAGCCCCTATACGCGCTTTCCGTTGTGGCGCGACGAGGCCGACAACATCATCGGCGTGCTGCATTCGAAGGACGTCCTGCGCGCGGTCGCGCGGAAGCCGGCCGAGATCGACAATATCGACGTCACCGCGATGGCCTCGGAGCCATGGTTCATTCCCGACACGACGACGCTGATCCAGCAGTTGCAGGCATTCCGGCTCCGGCGCACCCACATCGCGCTGGTGGTCGACGAATACGGCGCGTTGATGGGCATGGTGACGCTCGAGGACGTGCTCGAGGAAATCGTCGGCGACATCACCGACGAGCACGACATCGCCTACACCGGCGTGCGCGCCGGTCCCGACGGCTCGTACACGGTGAGCGGCACGGTGACGCTGCGCGACCTCAACCGCGATTACGGCTGGAACCTGCCCGACGACGAGGCCAACACCATCGCCGGCCTGGTCATCTACGTGGCGCAGCGCATCCCCGAGGTCGGCCAGACCTTCGTACTGAAGGGCTTCGGCTTCGAGGTGCTGGCCCGCCAGCGCAACCAGATCACGTCACTGCGCGTGACGCCACCGCCGGACGACGAGGACACGCTGGAAAGCTGACGCGAGTATAGATTTGTACGGTCATCTTTACTGCGTAAAGCCAACCTGCGCTCAATCGCCGCGCATGCCACTCTTAATGGGATCAAAGCTGGCCGAACGGTCGGCGGCCTGCGGTCGCAGGCTGGTAGAATGCGACCGAGCCTGATCGATCGGATAATGCGCCGCCTCCCAGCGAAGTTGCTTGCAATTCGCGCCGCCGGCTCTATATCGGGGCGGTCTCGAACCAACCCGAGGTCACCATGCCGCTCTCCGACCCAGCACCGCGCAAGCCGCTGCACAAGCGCGCCATCGAATGTAGGGGCTACCGCCGCGACGACGGTCTGTGGGATATCGAGGCGCATATGACCGACACCAAGAGCTATGTGCTCGCCAACCGCCATCGGGGTGACATCGAGCCGGGCGAACCGCTGCACGACATGTGGCTCAGGCTGACCGTCGACGAGAATTTCGTCGTGCGCGGCGCCGAGGCCGTGACTGACGCCGGCCCCTTCGCGCTGTGCCCGGCGATCACGCCGCGTTTCGCCATGCTCGAAGGTTTGCAGATCGGCAGCGGCTGGATGCGCAAGGTGCGCGAGGTGGTCGGCGGCGTGAATGGCTGCACCCATCTGGTCGAACTGCTCGGGCCGATGGCGACGGTGGCCTACCAGACGATCGGGTCGTCGCGCAAGAAGACGGCGGACGACGGCGCGCCCAAGACCAAGCCGGGTTACCTCGATCGCTGCCACGCGCTGGCGAGCGACGGCGCCGTCGTGCGCGAAGAATTCCCCGAGTGGTATACCGGCGACTGATCCCCGGTATCGGCAGAGGGGCTGGGCTCAGTCTTTGGCGGCCGACCTGAAATAGCTCAGAATGTAGACGCGAAGCGACGCCGAGAATGTCGATTGCACGCGATCGGCGTCGACTTCGCTACAGATGTCGTGGACCTTCCGCCCTTCACGCCACGCGATTTCGTTCAAGGCATCCCACATCTGGGGCTCGAGGCGGACGCTCGTGCGACGGCCATCAATCACGATATTATGGTTGACGAGCCCGCTACGCACGTGTCGGTTGTGCTTATCTACCATTCCTCCCGCCATTCCCCGATCCCTCTGATATCGCACGCGAATATAAACGTAGTACCAATACAAATCGACAACTTTCGACGCCTATTAGTATGTTTTTTGTCGACACTTATCGCGTGGAGGTGGTAGTGGCGCGAGCCGACCCCCTTCGGCGGCGGCGCCGCGTCTTGCCCGCCCTCGATGCAGCCGCCATACTTGTTCCATGGCAGGCAGACGGACCGTCACGGCCGAAGTCGAACAACCGCACCCGCACCGCATGTGCGACATCCCGGGCTGCGCGAACGAGGGCGCCCACCGCGCGCCGCGCTCGCGTGACGCGCTGACCGAATACTACTGGTTCTGCCTCGAACACGTGCGCGGCTACAACGCCCAATGGGACTACTTCGCCGGCATGAGCGACGACGAGGTCGAGGCCTTCATCGTCGCCGACATCACCGGTCACCGGCCGACCTGGCCGATGGGCGTGCCGCGCGGTGACCGACCACCGTCGCGCGGCGATCGGCTCAAGGACGCCTGTGGCGTCTTCGGCGCCGACGGCGGCGCGACCGCCGCGCCCGCGGTCGAGCTGCCGAGCAGCGAGCGCGACGCGCTGGCGACCCTGAATCTCGAGCGAACCGCGACGCCGGAAGAGATCAAGGATCGCTTCAAGGCGCTCGTCAAGCAGCTCCACCCCGACGTCAACGGGCGTGACGAATCGGCTGAGGAACGCCTGAGAGTGGTCATCGAAGCCTATCGCCTGCTGGTTCGCCAGCATTACGCCTGACCCTTGGCATGAAGCATTGCAGGCGCCCGCGCGGCGCCCGATCGGAGACGCCTTCTTGTGAAGCAAGCCTACTCGTGATAGGTGACGAGTTTCGCGGCGCGCGGGGCACGGGCCTCTCGCGCTCAACGTTTGTACGGGTTGCGTCCGGCGCCGCATGTCGGCGGCGCCACAGGACGGCCCTCCCCTTACCGCAGTGAGCCCAAACGTGACGACGCAAACAGAAGTTTCCTCCGAAAGCGGCCTGCCGCTCATGCCGCCCAACGGACCCGACCTGAAAATCTCGGTCCGCCAGGTCTTCGGTATCGACACCGACATGGAGGCGCCGGCGTTCTCGCAGCCCAGCGAGCACGTGCCCGAACTCGACGAGGCCTATCATTTCGACCACGACACGACATTGGCGATCCTGGTCGGCTACGCCTACAACCGGCGCGTCCTGATCCAGGGCTATCACGGCACCGGCAAATCGACCCATATCGAGCAGGTCGCGGCGCGTCTCAACTGGCCGTGCATCCGCGTCAACCTCGACGGCCACATCAGCCGCATCGACCTGATCGGCAAGGACGCCATCGTGCTGCGCGACGGCAAGCAGGTGACCGAGTTCCGCGAGGGCATGCTGCCTTGGTCCTATCAGCGACCGACCAGCCTGGTGTTCGACGAATACGACGCCGGCCGGCCCGATGTCATGTTCATCATCCAGCGCCTCTTGGAGTCGCAGGGCCGCCTGACGCTGTTGGACCAGAACCGCGTGCTCAAGCCGCACGATGCGTTCCGCCTGTTCGCGACGACCAACACCATCGGCCTGGGCGACACCACCGGGCTCTATCACGGCACCCAGCAGATCAACCAGGGCCAGATGGACCGCTGGAACGTCGTCGCCACGCTGAACTATCTGCCCCCCGAGGACGAGATGAAGATCGTGCTCTCCAAGACGCCGAAATTCGACAACAAAGAGGGCCGTGAGCTGATCGGCGCCATGATCAAGGTCGCCGACCTCAGCCGTGCCGGTTTCATGTCGGGCGACATCTCGACCGTGATGTCGCCGCGCACGGTCATCACCTGGGCCGAGAACGCGCAGATCTTCGACGACGTCGGCACCGCGTTCCGGATGACCTTCCTCAACAAATGCGACGAGCTCGAGCGCGCCACGGTGGCCGAGTACTACCAGCGCTGCTTCGATATCGAGCTGCCCGAATCGGCGGCCAGGATCTCGCTACATTAAGGAACGTGGGGTGGACGACAGGGAGAACCCGGTCGAGCCATTCAAGCGCGCCGTCGCCTCGGCGATGCGGGCGCTGTCGCGGCACCGCGAACTGGTCGTCAGCTATTCGGGCGACACGCCCAGTGCCAAGGGCGACGAGGCAACGCTGCCGCCGCCGCGCGATCTCGCACCCGGGGCGGTGAGCCGGACGCGCGGCTTGGCCGACGCGCTGGCGCTGCACTTGCGCCACCACGACGCCGCGGTCCACGCCCGCCGCCGCCCGGGCGGCGACATCGCGCAAGCGGTCTATGATTCGGTCGAGCAGGCGCGTGTCGAATCGATCGGCGCGCGTCAGTTCAAGGGCGTTGCGACCAATCTGAGCGAGATGCTCGAGCAGCGTTGCGAGACGCGCGGCTACGAGCGCATCGCACATTTTCATGACGTGCCGCTGCCCGAGGCGATCGGCTTCCTGGTGCGCCAGCGGCTGACCGGCGCCCGCCCGCCCAAGGCGGCGCGCAAGATGGTCGATCTGTGCCGCCCGCTGATCGAGGCCAAGGCGCACGACACGCTCGACGGGCTCGACGCGGCGATCGAGGACCAGGACGCCTTCGCACGCATGGCGCGGCGGCTCCTGGCCGAGCTCGATCTGGCCGAGCCCGAAGGCGATCCCGATGCGGCCGACGACGCCGAACAGCAAGGCGCCGGCGACGACGCCGAGGCCCAGGGCGGCGAAGGCGAGGGCGAGGCCGAGGGCGCCGAGGCGGCCGGTCTCGAAGCGTTCGCCGCGTCCGGCGACGACGACCAGGAGATGAGCGACAGCGCGGCCGAGGCCGGCGAGATCGACGACCAGATGGCCGGCTCGGGCTCGGAGGAAGCGGGCCAGGCCGACCAGCCCTGGCGCCCCGATTGGAGCGGCGCCAATCAGCGCCGCGAGCCGACCTACCAAGTTTACAGCGCCGCGTTCGACGAGGTCGTCACCGCCGATTCGCTGTGTGAGCCGGGCGAGCTCAGCCGCCTGCGCAGCCAGCTCGACCTCCAGCTCGCTCAACTTCAGGGCGTCACCGCGCGGCTCGCCAACCGGCTTCAGCGCATGCTGCTGGCGAAGCAGTCGCGCAGCTGGGAATTCGATCTCGAGGAAGGCGTCATCGACGCCGCGCGGCTCGCCCGCGTCATCGTAAACCCCGAGATGCCGCTCTCGTACAAGCAGGAGAAGGAGAGCGATTTCCGCGACACGGTGGTGTCGCTGCTGATCGACAATTCGGGCTCGATGCGCGGCCGGCCGATCACCGTCGCCGCGCTGTCGGCCGATATCCTGGCGCGCACGCTCGAGCGCTGCGACGTCAAGGTCGAGATCCTCGGCTTCACGACGCGGGCGTGGAAGGGCGGCCAGGCGCGCGAGCGCTGGCTGGCCGACGGCAAGCCGGCCAACCCGGGCCGGCTCAACGATCTCCGCCATATCGTCTACAAGTCGGCCGACGCGCCCTGGCGGCGCGCGCGCAAGAACCTCGGCCTGATGCTGCGCGAAGGCATCCTCAAGGAGAACATCGACGGCGAGGCGCTCATGTGGGCGCATCAACGCCTGCTCGGACGGCCCGAGCAGCGGCGCATATTGATGGTCATCTCGGACGGCGCGCCGGTCGACGATTCGACGCTCTCGGTCAACAGCGGCAATTATCTGGAGCGCCATCTGCGCGAGGTCATCGACTGGATCGAGGCGACCTCGCCGGTCCAGCTGATCGCCGTCGGCATCGGCCACGACGTGACGCGCTACTACCGCCGCGCGGTCACCTTGGTCGACGCTGAACAGCTCGGCGGCGTCATGCTCGACCAGCTCGCCGACCTGTTCGACGACGATACCGCGGTAGCGCCACGACACCGCGCGAGGACCAGGCGGGTGCTGCACTAGAACTTTTTTTACGGTCATCTTTACGAGTAAAGCTGACCTGCGCTCAGTCGCCGCGCATGCCACTCTTTAATGGGATCAAAGCTGGCCGAACGGTCGGCGGCCCGCCCCTTGTCCCAATAAGACTGGCGCGGGCTGGTAGATTACGACTAATCAGTATTTGCGCGGAGCCCACGACAAGGGAGAACCAAACCATGGAGCGCCATACTGTACCAGCCGCCGGCGGTCTCGCGGTGCGCGTCGCCGCCGGCCAGCGCTTTCGCATCGTCACGCCGCACGGCAGGCAGGCGGCCGACTTCTTCGCCTTCCGCGCCGACGACATCGGCGAATGGCTGGCGCCGATGCACACCTGGGTCGCCAACCGGTCGATCAAGCCGCGCGCCGGCGAAAGTTTCCTGAGCCGCCACCGCCGGCCGATCGTCGACTTCATCGAGGACGGCGCCGACGGCGTGCACGACATGTTGTTGTCGGCCTGCGATCCGGAACGCTACGTCCAGCTCGGCCACGTCGGCCCGCACGCCAGCTGCGCCGAGAACTGCAAGGCGGCGATGCGCGCGTTCGGCCACCAGATCGACGTCGTGCCGCAGCCGGTGAATTTCTTCACCAACACCCATGTCGACGCCGACGGCCGGCTGACCTCGCCGCCCAACCCGGTGCCGCCGGGCGCCTTCGTCGAGCTCGAGGCCTGCGCCGAGCTGATCTGCGTCGTCTCCTCCTGTCCCTACGACATCAAGGTCGACGACTGGCAGGTCAACGCGCCGGGCGGCCCGACCGAGCTCGTCATCGAACTTCTCTGACG
>SMVB01410844.1_pt1 | contig 11504 bp, 11 predicted proteins | sample 2456461 | NCBI WGS metagenome assembly SMVB01 (sample SAMN11095934, study PRJNA526329) | marine sediment metagenome | biome: Marine sediment; feature: Surficial sediment; material: Deep marine sediment; isolation source: Hadal surficial sediment | place: Pacific Ocean | collected 2014-05 | depth...
AAGCCAGGGGCGGCATCTTGAGCGGATGCAGCTTGCCGTCGATACGGAGCTGTGGCGGTGATCCGGTCGTGATATGAAGGTCGCTTGCGCCCTTCTCGATCATCATCTTCAGGAGCTGATGCATGTTAGCCAAGACGAATTCCTCTTTCTTTCTTGCCTGAATCCAAGTAACCCGAGCCCCGTGGCCCGGAAGATGCCGCTAGGACGAATCCGAAGTACTGACCCGGAAGACTTCCGAGATCGTCGTGACGCCGTCGAGCATCATGTTGAGTGCACTCCGACGCAGCGTGACCATTCCCCCGCGGATCGCTTCACGCTTGATCTCGGCCCCGGAGGCCCCGTTCAGCACGAATTCCTTGAGCGAATCGGTCATGATCATGACCTCGTAGATCGCGACCCGGCCCTTGAAGCCCGTATCCGAACAGGCACCACAGCCCAGCCCCTTCAAGGCCTTGTAGGACTTGATCTCATCCTCGGTAAGACCAACGGACGTCACCTTCTCCATATCCACGTCCGGATCGTCCGCGACGCATTCGGAGCAGATCCGACGCGCCAGACGCTGAGCGACGATGCAGTTGACGGCTGAGGAAACCAGGAAGGGCTCGATGCCCATGTTGAGCAGGCGATTGATCGTCGAAGGCGCGTCGTTCGTATGCAGGGTCGAGAGCACCATATGACCCGTGAGCGCCGCCTTGACGGCGATCTCCGCGGTTTCGAAGTCACGAATCTCACCCACCATGATGATGTCGGGGTCCTGCCGAAGGAACGATCTGAGTGCGGCCGCGAAGTTCAGGCCGATATCTTCGTGCATCTGGACCTGGTTGATGCCAGCCAGGTTGAACTCGACGGGATCCTCCGCAGTCGAAATGTTCTCACTCGTCTGATTCAACTCCGAAAGGGCCGAGTAGAGCGTCGTCGTCTTGCCGGAACCGGTCGGACCGGTGACGAGCACCATGCCGAAGGGCTGATGGATACAGTCCTTGAAATCGTCGAGTTGGGATTGCTCGAAACCGAGCTTGGTCATGTCGAGCTGCAGGTTGCTCTTGTCCAGGAGACGAAGAACGATTTTCTCACCGAAGAGCGTCGGCAGAACGGAGACGCGAAAGTCCATCTCGCGACCCTTGCCCAACTTCAACTTGATCCGACCATCCTGGGGAAGGCGCCGCTCTGCGATATCGAGTTCGGACATGATCTTGACCCGGGACGTGAGCGCGTTCTTGAGCTTGAGCGGTGGTTTCATCACCTCGTAGAGCACGCCATCGATGCGGTATCGCACGCGAAACGACTTCTCGTAGGGTTCGATGTGAATATCCGAGGCAGTCTTCTTGATCGCATCGGTCAGGATCAGGTTCACGAGTTTGACGACCGGTGCGTCCTCGGCCTCACGAGCGAGGCCGTCCATGTCCTCTTCTTCCTCACCGGAGACGAAATCGATTCCGTCGTCGTCGAAACCCGCCATCACGTCGTCGAGGATGTCTTCCTCGGGCTCGGCGTAGTAGACCTCGATGGCCGCGCGGATCGCGTCCTCGGACGCAACCACCGGCTGGATGTTGTACCCGGTCAAGAACTTGATGTCGTCGAGCGCGAAGATATTCGACGGGTCTGCGGTCGCGAGGATCAAGGTCGAACCCGCACGATTGACTGGGACGACGCTGTGTTTCTTGGCCACCTCTTCCGGGATGAGCGCGAGGACCTCGGGCTCGATCTGGAAATCGTCGAGATTGATCGATGGGACACCGTATTGTTTCGCCACGAACTCGGTCAGTTCGTTCTCATCCATGAAGCCGAGAGCCGTGATCTGCGCACCGAGGCGTTGGCCCTTGGTGGCCGCCTCTTCTCGCGCCTTGAGTAACTGCTCTGACGAGAGCAGATTCTCCTTGACCAGCAGCTCTCCGATGCGCTCGTTCAACGGAACCCCTCCCCCGAACGATCAGGAACCCGCTTCATGGCGGATCAGCTGGCGTTCGAGACTCTTCGTGCGCGTTCTGCACATCGCAAAACAAACGCAATCTCGCTGAGTTATCGGCGGAGAACGGAGCTGACTTGAACCCCGTACGTCGCACGCCGCGGGTTGCCAAGGATTTCTTGCGAGGGCGCGTAGTGCCGACGACAATTGCGCAGGTGGGGCCGTGCCCCTTTCGGAGAGGCACGTCACGCGGCTCGTGCGGAGCGACTCCGCGGGCGCTGGAATTCTCCGGCGAAGCGCGAATCTTGCCGCACAGGTGCAGCGCCGACGATCAGCTGCGGAGACGGACCCGGGCCTCGTCGACATCGCGGGCGATCTGCTGCCGGAGCGCTTCGACGGATTCGAAGCGCTCTTCACCGCGCAGCCGGCCCTCGAAGGTCAGATCGATCTCGACGCCGTAGAGATCCCCCGAAAAATCGATCACGTGGGCTTCGGCAACCAGGTCGCGACCATCATGGAAAGTGGGGCGGTATCCGACATTCGTCACGACGGGCAGCGTCTTGCCCTCCCATTCCCCGCCCCCGCGAACGCAACGAATCCGACCGGAGTAGACGCCGGGGGCCGGGAGGATCTCGGTCTCGGGTGCCAGGTTTGCGGTCGGAAAGCCGATGCTGCGCCCGCGCCTTTCCCCCTCGATGACGACTCCCCGGGCGCAGAAGGGTCTGCCGAGCAGGACCGCTGCCTCCTCGACCTCTCCGGTGGACAGCAGCTCCCGAATTCGCGTCGAGTTGACATCCAGACCTTCGACCGAGACCTCGGGGACGACGGTGACCGAAAAGCCGAGATGGGGTCCTCGGTCGGTCAACAGACGCATCGAGCCATCCCGATCGCGGCCGAAATGGAAGTCGTATCCGACGTAGACCTCGATGGGTCGAATCCGCTCGTGGATCAGCGTCTCGATGAAATACTCCGGGCTAAGCTTCGCGAACTCGAGGTCGAAGGGCTCTGCGATCACAGCATCGAGGCCAAGCGCCTCGAGCGTCTCCATCTTCTGCTCGAAGGTGTCCAGCAAGCGATGGTCCACGTCCGGCTGGAGAACCCGTCGCGGATGAGGCTCGAATGTGTAAAGGACGGACTCGCCGCCGAGCACGTGAGCGCGTTCGATCACGAGATTCAGGATCGTCTGGTGACCGCGGTGCACCCCATCGAAGTTTCCGATGGTGAGCACGGGCCGCGTGAACTCACGCGAAAGCTCCGAAACGCCTCGAAAGATTTCCAACGACTCCCCCGTCTGGTTTGCGTCCAGCTGCCACTCGTCCGTCCCTGTGTAATTCGCCCACGCCGGGACCCGCGGGCCTGAGTCCGCGGGCAACCTGCTAGAGTCGCTTCCGTGCGGATACTGTCGCACTACTTCATCGGACGATTCCTCGGCCTCTTCTCGATGGTGCTGGCCGTCGCCTTTCTGGTATTGGCGACGATCGAACTCGTTCTGAATCTCGACGACGTGTCGGCCTTCGACGCGACCCACAGCACCTTGTCGGCAGATCCGACCCCCGGCTCCGGCATATCGGGTATTGCCCCTCTCCTGAATGCCCTTCGTTACCTGGGACTCCGCCTCACATCCTACTATCTGGCTGATGTCCTCCCGATCGCCAGCTTTATCGCGGTTTTCATCGTCTTCGCAATCGCGGGCCGCACGATGGAACTCCTGGCGATCGAAGCCGGCGGGATTCGACCGATCCGGATCGTCGGACCGATTCTGGCTGCCGCCCTGATCCTATCGCTTGCGACCGCTGTTCTCCACGAGACGGTGATCCTGCGGGCCGCCCAGATCTGGTCTGGCGGGATCCGGAATGACCAGGATCAGATCAATTTCAGACGCGACGCGTTCTGGTACCACAAGGGCAGCACGATCACGAATGTGGGCCATTCGGACCCCGAGACGCGCACGCTCTATGGAGTCGAGATCTTTGAACGGAGCCCGACGGGCGCTGTGATACGCGTCGTCCGTGCCGATCGGGTCCAGATCACCGAGGATGGCCTTTGGCACATCGAGGACGCCCAGATCTGGAAATTCGATGCCGACGATATCAGCGCCGATCCGATCTTCGAGAATTCGACCTCGGCCATCCTCGACCTCGACTCCCTCGGAGGCGATCTGCTGCTGGGCGCCGATCCGGAGCTGCTTCCGCTTGCGGACCTCTCCCGGTACCTCGCGAGCACTCCCCAGGACACTTCCTCCACACTCCGGCGCGTACGTCTGCGATATCACGAACGCCTGAGCAGCCCCTGGCACGTGCTGGTCTTCGCCTGGCTCGCGATGCCCTTTGCGCTTCGGATCGACGAGCGCGGACATATTGCGGGACCGGCCGCAGCCGCGGTCGTCGCCCTCGGCCTCTTCTTCCTGGTCGAGAGCGCGGGAAACACATTGGCCCGGGAGGCCCTGATTCCGATCTGGATCACACCCTGGCTCAACATTTCGTTCTTCAGCCTTGCGGCCGCAATCGGCGTGGCTCTGGCCCACCGAAGTCGCTAGCAACGCCTAACGTACAGAACGTTGTGGATCGAGGAACTTGAAGAATTCGTGGTCCGGGGAGACGATGAGGGTCGTATTCTCACCCAGTGTCTTGCGGTAGGCCTCGAGGCTCCGCACAAAAGCGTAGAAATCCGGATCTCGGCTGTACGCCTTGGCGTAGATCCGCGCGGCGGCAGCATCCCCCTCGCCCCGCATGACCTCGGCCTTGGCCCGCGCAACAGCCAATAATTCTCGCGCCTTCCGGTTGGCTTTCGCACGAATCTCCCGCGCCTCGCGCTCGCCGATCGCGCGCTTCTCACGGGAGATCGAGCGTCGCTGCTCTCGCATCTGTTCGAAGGTCGCGTTCTCGGTCTGGAGCGGCAGCTCCGTCCGATTGATCTGCACATCGAGCACGCGGACGCCGTTGCCCGCCAGCTCCGTCGTCGCCCGATCCGAAAGATCATCGAGCACCTCCGCCCGGGCCAGCAGTTCGGCCCTCGACAGCACGCCCACCGCATCCCCCACAAGCGCACCCACCGTCCGCTGGATCAGATTGCTCGCCTGTCCCGGGCCACCCGGGAAGCTTCGACGGAACTCGAGAGGGGATTCGATCTGCCAGAGTGCGTAGTAATCGATGATCAGCCGCTCGTTGCCACCGATCTCGATCTCGGCCGCCGCCGCGTTGAGATATTGGATCTTCTTGTCGAAGACGAGCACCTCGTCCACAAAGGGGATGCGGATGAATGGAATCCTGACGAATGGAATCGGCTGCGTTTCGTAGAACGCCACCCCCGCCTCGGTAAGCTCCGCTACGGGCCTGCCCAATCGAAGCACGAGCCGATATTCATCCGCGCGATTGATCACGATCGGTCCGCGATCGAATTGCGCCGCCCAGAGCGCACCCACGACCACCGCACCGAATACAACCGGGAGAAAGAAGAACCTCATCGTCCCGCTCCCACGACCGGGGCCCGATCTCCCAGCGGAAGCATCGGCAGCATATTCACCGTGTTCGGCTCGATCACCATCTTCGAGACTCCCGGCAGGATCACTTCCATGGTTTCGAGATAGAGCCGACGACGGGTCACCTCGGGTGCCAATCGATATTCGACCAACAAGGCCTCGAATCGCGTGGCTTCGCCCTGGGCCTCGATGATCGTGGACCGCCGATACGCCTCGGCCTGTTCATTCATCTCCGCGGCCTCGGATTGCGCGCGTTGAATGATCTCCTGTGCATCGCCCTCCGCTCGCAGGGATGAACGTTTCTCGTCCTGGCCGGCGCTCACGACGTCCGCGAACGCCTCGCGAACGGCTTCGGGGGGCTGGGGCCTCTCGAGATTGATGCGGCCGACTTGAAAGGCCGCCGCATGCCCCACGTCGGTCACGTAGCTCGCCAACATCTCTGCGAGCAACGATCGAGCTTCTTCCTCGATCTCTTTTCGATTCTGCGAGAGCACCGCATCGATCGTCCGCTTCCCGATCACGGTTCGCATCGCCGCTTCCGTCGCATCGTGCAAAATGGCGGTTGGATCGGCCATCGAGAACCGATAGGCGTAGGCGTCCCCGACCTTGTACTGCAGCTCATAGGCCACGTTCACGATATTGTTGTCCGCCGTCTGAATCGCGTCGCGCTTGATCTGCTTCGCAATCTGGCTCTCTTCCGCATCGACCGGCAGGCCCGGCGTCGAAATCGTCGGCCGCACGCCGAACGATTCCGTCCGAACCCGGCTCGTGTTCACGATTTCCAGCGATTCGATTGGCGGGGGTAGATGGAACCCGAGCCCCTCGATCGTTCGCGTGCGATCGTAAGCACCAAAGCGCAGGATCACACCCGATTCGCCTGGCTCCAGCAGAAAGAACCCATTGGCGACCCAGGCGATCAGAACGGCGAGCGAGGTCAAGATCACCAGCACGTTCACGATCGTCCGCGTCACGCCACGACCGGCTTTCTCCGCTGTGTCTTGCCTCTCGTTCTCGTCGGCCAACTACGCGTCCTCGGCTTCGATCCGCGGCGCTGGCCCGTCGCTCTCACTCGTGGCAGGAGATTCCGCCCCGCGTTTTTCTTCCGCCGCCATCATCTGTTCAAAGAAGGGTCGAATGAATTCGATCGGCACCGGGAAGATCGTCGTCGAGTTGTTCCCGCCGCCCGCGATCTCGGCGAGGGTCTGGAGATAACGAAGCTGCAGTCCGGCCGGTTCACTTGAAAGGGTCCGCGCGGCATCCGCGAGTCGCTGCGAGGCCTGGAGTTCGCCTTCGGCGAGTGTCACCTTCGCTCGCTTGTCGCGTTCGGCCTCGGCCTGTTTGGCCATGACGCGCTGCATCTCCTGGGGCAAGTCGATCTGCTTGAGTTCGACCGCTCGAACCTTGACGCCCCAGGGCTCCGTCTGTGTATCGATGATCTCCTGGAGTTGAAGGTTGATCTGCTCCCGATCGGCCAGCAGCTGATCGAGTTCCGCCTGGCCACAGACACTCCGCAGCGTGGTCTGCGCCAATTGCGAGGTTCCATAGAGGTAATTCTCGACCTGGATCACCGCCTTCTCGGGATGCAACACCCGAAAGTAGAGAACGGCGTTGACCTTGACGGATACGTTGTCGAGCGTGATGACGTCCTGGGCGGGAACGTCCATCACGATCTCGCGAAGATCGATCCGAACCATTCGATCGACACCCGGGATGATCCAGCGAAGCCCAGCTTGCCGAATTCCGACATAACGACCGAATCGAAACAGGACGCCCCGTTCATATTCGGGCAGAATCCTCACACCCAACAACAACAGGACGAACACAAAGACCACGACGATGAGAATGCCGATCAATTTCCCCTCCTACCGTCGCCGCCTCAGATGGCTTCGACGTCCTCTTTTTTTCGAATCGATCAATTGAAAGCAGGCTTCGAAGCTACGCGCTGTTGAGCGCCTTTCGCACGCGGAGCGTGAGCCCCTTGACCGAGACGATTTCGACCGGCTCGCCCGTCGCAATGGGCTCGCCGGCCGTGCAATTCCAATACTCTCCCCGCACGAAAACCTTGCCGGTGGAGGGTGTCGGATCATCCGCCGACTGCGCCTCGATCGTCGTCTCACAACGTCCGACCAATCCGATCATCTCATCCACTCCGGCAGTCTGTCGCGCGAAAAGCGTTCGGCCAATACTGTAGGCGATAAGCGCCCCGAAGAGCGAGAGCGAGACGGCGATCGGGAAGAGCACCTGCCAGAAATCCACGGTCAAATCTGAGACCTCCGGTCGATCGAAGACCATTGTGCCCCCGAGCAGAAAGCAGATGATCCCCGCAGCAAAGAGCAGTCCGAACGAAGTGACGAACAATTCGGCAATCATCAGACCCACTCCGAGCAGAAGAAACAGGGCACCAATCCACGAAAAGGGCAGGATCTGGAGGGCAAACCCCAACAGGATCATCGCCGCCACGCCGATCGCTCCCGGAACGATCAAGCCAGGACTCTGGAACTCCATGTAAAGCCCGAGTGCGCCGATCGCGAAGAGGATCGTGGCGACATTGGGATCCGATAGAAAATTGAAGATCGCCTGGAGAAGCGTCAGCTCGACGACCACCACCTCAGCCCCGGCAACCGACATCACGACATCGTCGCCATCGACGTTGACCACGCGGCCCTCGACCGCCGCGAGAAGTTCCGCTCGGCTGTCCACCACGAGATCGATCACATTGAGTTCGAGGGCCTCCTCCGCAGTCACCGCAACGGAGTTGCGAACGGCGTCCTGGGCCCACTCGACGTTACGGTTGCGTTGTCTGGCGATCGACTCGACGTAGGCGGCAAGAAAATTCTCGATCTTCTGGCCCATGACGTCTTTTTGTGCCTGAGCCCCCTCCTCCCCTTCCTTGCCGGTGGGTTGGGGCGACGAGCCTCCTCCGAACAGGCTCACGGGATGCGCAGCGCCAATACTCGTCCCGGGCATCATCGCCGCCACATTGGCCGCCAGGGTGATGAACGTGCCTGCGGACGTCGCGGTCGCACCGCGCGGTGTGACAAAGACGATCGTCGGAACCGTCGCGTTGAGCATCGCCCGGATGATGTCCTGTGTCGCGGAGACCAACCCACCGGGCGTGTCGAGCTCGATCAGGATCGCGGAAGCCCCCACTTCTTCGGCTGCTTCGATCGCCCCGATCAAGTAGTCGGCGCTGGCCGGATTGATCGAGCCATCGATCGTCACCACGTAGAGAGCACCGGGCTGCGCCGCCCACGCCGGCGACATCGCCAGCCCGAGCCCCATGAACATGCACAGCAGGGCCAGCCGCAAGCTCCGCGGCACGGACAAGCCGGCCGCGCCGGAAGCCCCCGGAGCCCTAAATCGATGGCTGCGCGTCCTCGTCATTGACCCTCTCTCAGCTTCTCGATCCGGTCGAACAACTGGGCCGCGACGCCCGATTTCGGAAGCAGTGGCAGCTCCTCGACCTCGCCGTTCGGCCACACGAAGAGGACCGCATTCTCGTCCACATCGAAGCCGGCATCGGTTCGGGAGATATCGTTCGCAACGATCAGGTCACATCCCTTGCGAGCCAACTTGCGCTTTGCGGACGCGATCACGTCATGACTTTCCGCCGCGAAGCCGACCACCGTTCGGTCGCCCTTGCGCGCGCTGATCTCCTGCAGGATATCCGGGTTCTGGACAAGCTCGAGGGTCAGGCCCGCATCGCTGCCGAGCTCTTCCTTCTTGATCTTTCGGTCGGAGACCTCGGCTGGCCGGAAGTCTGCGACCGCCGCCGCCTTGATGATGATCGATGCCTGGTCGAACTCCGCGAGGACTGCCTCGCGCATCTCGCGCGCGCTCTCCACATCGATCCGGCGCACCCCAAAAGGCGTCCCCAGACTCGTCACGCCCGCGACGAGAACCACCTCCGCACCACGGCGTGCCGCTTCGATCGCAATCGCAAAACCCATCTTTCCGGACGAACGATTGGTGACCGATCGAACGGCGTCGATCGGCTCCGCCGTCCCCCCGGCGGTGACGAGGACGCGCGTGCCCGCGAGGCTCGCCGGGATCAGTGCCGCGGCGACCGCCTCCGCGATCACCGCAGGCTCACTCATTCTGCCGAGTCCCTCCCAGCCACAGGCGAGCTCGCCCGCGTCCGGCCCGACGACCGCAACGCCGCGAGTGCGCAGGGTTGCGAGATTGGCCTGGGTCGCAGGGTGATTCCACATGTTCACATTCATGGCGGGAGCGATGAGAATCGGAGCGCGGGTGGCCAGAAGAATGACGCTGACCAGATCGTCCGCCAGGCCGTGCGCCATCTTGGCCATCAAGTTGGCCGTGGCGGGGGCCACCAGGACCAGGTCGGCCCAATCCGCCAGCCCGATGTGATCGATTTCCCCCTCTTCGCCCGCGTCGAAGAGATCGCGGCGAACCGCTTTACCCGAGACCGCCTGCAGCGAGAGCGCAGACACGAAGTGCTCGGCCTCCGGTGTCATGGCGCAGCGGATATCGTGGCCGGCGCGCCGCAGCGCGCGCACGAGTTCGGGCGCCTTATAGGCAGCGATCCCACCAGATATCGCAAGCAGGATACGGCGCGGATCCATGCGGGTCGGTCCTCCCGTCTCAGCGACCTGTGCCGAGGAGGCCCCTAGGGTACCCCCTCACGGGCGAGGGGCCAATTCCCGGATGCGGCTGGGCGAAACGCCCCTCAATCTCCGCTGCCGAGTCTCCGCTTGAGCGCCTGCGCCACGATTGGCGGGACGAATTCGTCGATGCTGGCACCAAAACGAACGAGCTCCTTGAGCCGGGACGAGCTCACATAGAAGTATTGCTGGCTGGTCATGAAGAAGACGATCTCGACACCGGGCGCCAGATGCTTGTTCATCAACGCCATCTCGAATTCGTACTCGAAATCCGACATCGCCCGGAGGCCGCGGATGATCGCACTCGCCCCGATCTGTTCTGCATGATGGACGACCAACCCGTCGAAGACCTGAACCGAAACGTTTTTGAACTCAGCCGTCACCTCCTCGAGGATCTCGAACCGCTCCTCCGCGGAGAACACAGCGTTCTTCGAAACATTCCGCGCGACCCCGAGCACGATCTCGTCGAAGATCGCGCTGCTTCGGTGGATCAGATCCAGATGGCCGTTGGTAATCGGGTCGAAGCTGGCGGGAAAAAGCGCCAGTCGATGGTTCGAAGTCGGATCCGACATTCTCAATTCACTCCCCGACCGCGGCGGAAGCTTCCAACCACGTCAGCAGCGTGTCGCCGTAGCGACGTTCATCCACCACCCGCATCCCAGGCAGAGGCGGCACAGGATGCCGTTTCGGGCCCTCGACGACCACTCTGGCCCCGCGCCCGAGAATTCTACTGGCAAAGAGCGCCTCCAGCGTCGACTCTCGATCTCCTGCCGTGTACGGCGGATCGAGAAAGACGAGGTCGAATTCCACACCCTGCTCGCTCGACAGCCGGCGAAGCGCGCGAATTGCATCGGATTCGATCAACGAAATCGATTCGTCCCGCGCGAGATCGAGGGCCGCAAGCCGGCGCCTCAAGGCGCGCGCAACCTTGCGTGAGCGTTCGACGAAGACCACTCGACTGGCCCCACGGGAAGACGCCTCGATCCCCAGGGCTCCGGTTCCCGCGAAGAGATCGAGCACAGAGAGCCCCTCGACGGAGCCCAGTGACGAGAACAACGATTCGCGGACGCGGTCGCTCGTCGGACGCACGCACGCCGGCACCGTACCGAGATCTCGCCCGCCGAGCCGTCCACTGATGATTCGCATCGGACTCCCCTGGTCCACATGATTCACGAACGCCCTACTGCGAACGCCCAACGCACTGAATCCCCACGGCCTTCTCCCAGCGGCCTGTAAGTATGGGAGCGCGAGCGATCAGCGAGCGCGAGTGAAAGTACGCCTGCGCGGGCCTTCGGTCCGAGGTCCGCGTTTCCTCAGCACTTTTGACGTTTTCGCAACGGGGTTCAAGAATAATGCGGGCTGGCATTCCATTTCCGACGACGTTCCGTCTTCGACGCGCGGAACCCTAACCGACTTCGGGGCTTGCGACCGCCCGCCCTGGGGATCGGGGAACTGGAGTCAACGAGGCCCGACGCCGGAAGGGTTGCCCGGGAGA
>SMVB01449122.1_pt1 | contig 11503 bp, 12 predicted proteins | sample 2456461 | NCBI WGS metagenome assembly SMVB01 (sample SAMN11095934, study PRJNA526329) | marine sediment metagenome | biome: Marine sediment; feature: Surficial sediment; material: Deep marine sediment; isolation source: Hadal surficial sediment | place: Pacific Ocean | collected 2014-05 | depth...
GCTGAGCCGGACGGTGCTCAGGCCCTGGAACGGATCATCCTCAAGGTGCTCGAGGGCATCGACCTGGCGCCTTCGAGTATCGTGCTATCGGCGCTAGAGCAGAAGCTCGCGAGCGAGCGTCACGACTCCCGCACCGAGCGTCTCGCCCTGGCGCTCGAAAAGCTCCCGCCGGTCTACGACTACATCCTGATCGACTGCCCTCCGAACGTCGGCATCCTGACTTTCAATGCCCTGCGAGCGGTGAGCGAGGTCATCATCCCGCTGGAAACCAGCTTCTTCGCCATCGACGGCGTTCAGAAACTGCTGGAGACGATCGGGTTGCTGTCGGACCGGATTGGCCACGACCTGAGCGTGCGAATCCTACCCACTCTCTACGACGGGCGTACGCGCTACGCGCGACAGACCCTGGGCGACATCCGAGAACTCTTCAAGGATATGTGCTTCGACACGGTGATCCGGATGAACGTGAAGCTGCGTGAGGCCGCGCGGCGGGGTCTGCCCATTACCCAGTTCGCCCGCTCAGCGAACGGCGCCCATGACTACGGCGCGCTGGCACTCGAGGTGGAAGCCACGCCTCCGCTCCAGCCATCGGTCGACCAGAGCTTCGAGGAGTTCGCTGCGCAAGATCCACGTGAGGTCACCGTGCACTTCCGCGACAGTTCTGCGGGTGATGTGCGGATCGCGGGCGACTTCAACGACTGGGTCCCCGACAAGGGAGTGCGTTCTCTGATAGAGTCCGACGGTGATACTCGCGTCTGGACCAAGGTCCTCCGCCTGCCGCCGGGTACCTACCAGTACCGCTACGTCGTCGACGGTGAATGGCGTACTGATCCCGACAACCCGCAGTCGGTTCCGGGACCGACTGGACAGGCAAATTCCATTCTGGTCGTTCGATAGGGGAGTGTACGGCGAAGCAAGCGTACCCTGGCCACAGAGCCGCGTGGCGCACAGATGCGCATGCCCGCCCTGGACAACCCTAGGGTTGTACGCGGCCGAACTCGAGAGCTGGCGTGTTCCGGCGGCCAGGAAGTTCCCGAAGGAAATTCCCCCTAGTGCCGAGAGATCTATCCGACGTCATCCACTACTTCATGCCGGAAGCGGGTGAATCGTCCCCGCCCGAGCGTCAGCCAGACGAGGCCTTCCGCGACAATCGGCCATCGCAGCGCCGAGGGCCGTCGGCGCTCCCTCTAGTGGGTGTCCCGATCAGCGACCAGGATGTTGTGCGCGCCGCCTTCACCTGGAACCTGACGGTTGAAATCGCGCGGGCGGGAGGGCGAGCCATCCTCGTCGCTCCCGCTGGGGACGCGGGCAAGGCTCTGTGGCCCGCGCCCGGTCGAGGTCCGCTCGGGAGCGAGATCGCGCTGGTCGAGGTCGAGACCCTGGGCGAACTCTACCGAGCCGCCCAGGACCTCGCAGTGTCGCGGGCTGCCGACGCGCATGACGGAGGGATCGTGTTCGTTCGCATTCCGCCGCTGTGGCTGCGAAAGCCAGCCGAAGCCGGCAACCTGTTGCGCTGGACGCTGATCTTCACGACATCGGACGAGCGCGATCTGCTCGAGACCTACGGCATCGCCAAGCTCCTGATGGGCATCTTGCCGAGCGTGCACGTCGGCATCACGGTGCACGGCGCTCGGGGAATCGATGAAGCCGCCGCCGCCTTTCGTCGCATCGACGGCGTCGCGCGCAAACGACTGTCGCGGCCGCTGGTGAGCTATGGATTGCTGGTGGATGACCTCGACGTCTATCGCGCCATCGTGGCCCAACGGCCGATCGGACTGGCTCACCCCCAATCCCCCGCCGCGCGGGCGCTGCGAGATGTCGCGTCCCTGCTCTTCGCCAATGCCCAGGAGATGGCGATTGTCTGAGTTCCTGCAGCCGGCGGACGAAACGGGCGCGATGCTGAGACGGACCCTCCGACGCCAACTCGAGCAGATGCAGCCCCCCCTCCGCACCCTCGCCGAAAACGTTCTGGCAGACGGGTCGCGCATCGATCTGGTGACGAGAGACCCCCTTGGGGGAGTCGTCGTCGTGCTGATCGCCGACATCGGCCAGGATCTCGAGGTCTTTACCCGCGCGCTGGCACACCGCAGCTGGGTCCAACAGCGGGTTCCCGATTGGACTCAACTGGCCCCAGAGCTAGACCTTTCCCCCAGCGTCCACGCGCTGGTGCTGTGTCCGAAATTCCGACCCGAAACGATCGCCGCCGCCTGCTCGGTCGAGCCGCTGGTTCGGCTCAGCGTCTACCGCGACCTGCAGGACGTCTCCGGCCCGCTTCTCCTGGAGCCGATACAGGCGACTCCAGCCCCCCCGACACGGGCTCAGCCGGCACCGCAGTCAGGCAGGGAACCGGCCGACTCCAGAGGGACCGCCGCCGTCCGCCCCAGTGAGTTCCGCAGCGGCCTGAGCGAGGCCGACCTGCAGATCACACCCGAGGAGCGCAGCGAGTTCGCCTGACCTCGGCCACCCCCGCGTGAAGAGGGCGTGGAGCTCACCCCAGAGGGTTCACTCCGCAGCTACGCAAGTTTCTTCGCGATTCCGGTCGATTCACTGACATTTTTTGACACCCCCATCTCGCGCGGGGCTACTGACTTCATAGGGGAAGCCCCGCGTCGTTGCGGAACTTGTTGAGGATGGACTGGGAAGAAACAGGGGGTCTGTTGTGGCTGCACCGGAGATCTCCGCGCCGCTAACGGATGATGAGCTGATCATCCAGCTGAAGGCCGGAGACGAAACCGCGTTCGATCGCTTGTACGAACGATACTTCTCGCGTCTCTATCACTTCGTGGACAAGCGGCTGCGCAATCGAGCCGATACCGAGGAGACCGTCCAGGACGTCTTCATCAACATCTTCTCTTCGATCGATTCGTTTCGTGGCGATGCGCCGTTCGCGTCTTGGGTATTCGGAGTCACACGGCGCACGATCGCCAGACGCTTCAAGCGAAAGCGACACCCGACGGTACCGTTGTTCGACGACGAACTGGACACCCAGTCACACATCAGCCCTGAACCGACCCCGCTCGAGTCCTACGAGTGCGAAGAGCGCCTGAAGCAACTCGAGGCGGTGGTTTCGAACAAGCTGACATCTGAGCAATGGGCGCTGTTCCGGCTCCACCATGTGGAAGACAAGCCGATCAGCGAGATCGCAAGCTGCTTCTCGAAGAGCGAGGACGCGATCAAGTCGACCTTGTATCGGACGCGCAAGATCCTGCTGGCGCGGTAGACTTCCGCGCCATGAGCGCCCAATCGCAACAGGCCGCCCAATCGCAACAGGCCGCCCAATCGCAACAGGCCGCCGAGCGCTTCGCCTGCGAGCTGTCGGCCGACAGCGGCGAGCCGTTGTCGCTGTTCACGCGCGGCATCGAGACTCCCGCGGCCTTCGGCGACGCCCAGTGCGACTACTTCGAGTACTCGAGCCGTGGCGACCGCGTACCCGGCAGGCTGTTGAGACCGGCGTCCAGCGAGCCCGTGCCCCTCATCTTGTTTCAGCACGGGCTGCACGGGTCGAAGGACGCCGCATACCTCGACGCCGCCGCCCCGTGGATCCGGCACGGCGTAGCCGTAGCCTCGATCGACTTCCCGCTGCACGGCGAGCGCGCCAACGCAAAACTCAGCCGGCAGCTCTTCGCCGGCGAGGCTGGCTCGGACGATGCCAGCCACCCGGACTCCCGCATGCTCTGGATCGAATTCACCCGACAAGCGGTCAGCGACCTGCGGCGCGCAGTCGATGCGCTCCGCTCGTTCCCCGGCCTCGATGGTCGCGTCGCCTACGCGGCCTTCAGCCTGGGCGCGATGATCGGAGCGATCTACTGCGCGTCCGACCCCCGACCCTGCGCCGCTGCCCTGGCGCTGGCGGGAGGTGGGCTGGGCCCGCCCGAGATCGATCCCTGCGCCCACATCGCGCGAATCGCGCCGCGCCCGATCCTCTTCGTCAACGCGACGCAGGACAAACAAGTACCCCGCTCCGCGACAGAGGCGCTGTACGAGCGAGCACAGGAACCGAAGCGCATCGAGTGGTTCGACTCGGGGCACGGCGATCTGCCGGGTGGCGCGCTGAAGGAAATGTGGCTCTTCTTGAGAACTCAGCTCGCGCTCGGCTCGAGCTGAAGCACGTCGCCCGGAGCCCTCCAGAGCCGGCCTGGAGCGAGCCCTGGTTAGCTGTGGTCGGGGCTGGCGAGCCCCGATTGGCTCGGCCTCGCCGGCTCCTGGCGCAACACCAGTAGGGTGCCGGCGACCACCAGCGCCGGCAGCATCAGGAAGTTCAGGCCGGGCACCAACAGGGTGACGAACGCCGCTCCTCCGAAGCCCAGCATGGTGGACAGGTGTGAGAACAGCCACTTGCGCCGCGCGCCGAAGGAGAGCCTGCGACGATCCAGCGCGAAGCCCGCGTATTCGAGCGGCAGAAACAAGATGCTGAAGCCGATCAACAAGGGCGAAGTCAGCAACTGGGCGCCGGGCACCAGCATGCCGACCGTTACCAACCCACCCCATACGGCGAGAAAGAACAGCAGTCGCTGGACCTCAGCCGCGAAGCCGCGCCAGCCATCGCGGAACAGGTTCGACAACGAGAACGGGTCGTCAGCAACCCCATCCCCGCGCACCAGGTTCTCCACCCTCTGCGACAAGGCATCTTGCACGGGAGAGGAAACGAGAGTCGCAAGCAGCATCGCAGCAATCAGCGAGAGTCCCGAAGCCAACGCGAAGAGCAGGCCCCCCGCGAGCCAGAGCCCAATGCGAGCGGGAGCCACCCAGAGCCAGCTGTACCAGGCCGCCGCCTCAACCACGGGCAACCATCCTGCGACGAACTCGTACAGCGCGGCAGCATTGGAAACCACCAGCGCGCCGGCCGTCCCTACAGCCAGAAGCGACAGCGCAAAGGGTATGGCGGCCAGCCCCCAGAGACTGCGCTCGCGGAAGATCATGCGCAGCCCTTCGAGCGGAAGTCCCACACCGCCCGAGGCTCGAGATACCGACTCCAGCGCGCCGCCACCCGAACTCGGCCCGGCGGCCGGTTCGGCGATAGCCTCGGTCGCGGACTCGTCTCGGTTCTCTCCCAGGTCGCCCGTCGTCATGGAAGCGCATGGTACAGTTCGGCGATCTCGAAATCAGGAGTTCAGAGCGTCATGTCACTGGCCACCACACGAAACCGCACGGTCACACTCGCCGGGCTAGCGGCGCTCGTGACTCTCGCGGCCTGCGCAACCGGAGGCCCGAGACCGGGTCAGACGACTCAGACGGATCGGCCTGCCTCCGGCTCTGGCACGCAGCCAGCCGCAACCGTCAAGGGAGTGACCATCACGCTCGCTGAACTCGACGCGTGGATCAAAGAAGACCTGTTCCGTCGCGAATTGGGATCCGACAGCTACAGCGACCTGTATCAACTCCGCAGCACCGCCCTGGAACGCATGATCGACGAACAGCTGCTCGCCCGCGAGGCCGAGAGCCGCGGACTGGACCCGGCTGTGCTGCTCCAGACGAAAGTCGATGCGCGCGGCCCGGTCACCGACCAAGAGGTGCAGGACTTCTACCAGGCCAACAAGAACCGGGTTCAACGCGTCGGAGATGTCGAAGAAATCGCTGAGGGCATTCGCGGCTACCTCGAGCAACTGCGATCACAGCAAGTGATCGCCGAGCTTCGCGACGCCGCCTCTGTGACCATCGAGCTGGAACGCCCGCGCAGGACCGTCACCGGTCAGGGCGCGTCGCGCGGACCCGCCGATGCGGCCGTGGTCATCGTCGAATTCAGCGACTACCAGTGCCCGTTCTGCCGCCGCGCGGAAACGACGCTGAACGAGATCCTGAGGCGCTACCCCAACGACGTTCGCTGGGAATACCGCCACTACCCGCTGCCGAATCACCCCGCGGCCAGACCCGCGGCGGAAGCCGCCGTGTGCGCCCAGGCCCAGGGAAGCTTCTGGGCCTACCACGAGAAACTCTTCGGGCAGAGGGCCACACTCGACGCCGGCAGCCTCCGCCGATACGCCGAGGAGGTCGGGCTGGACCTGGCTCAGTTCGAAGCCTGCCAGCAGGGTCCAACTGCGCGCGAGCGCGTCGCAGCCGACCTGCGAGCGGGTCGGCTTGCGGGAGCCAGTGGCACGCCGGCCTTCTTCGTGAACGGGATCTTCCTGAGCGGGGCCCGTCCAATCGAACAGTTCGAGAAACTGATCAAGGCCGAACTCGTAAAAGCCCCCGCCTCGAACTAGCCCTGCGAGCCGCCCGCCGCGCCAATCCTCTCGATCTCCCGAAGCAGGCGGTCGCGCTCGCTCACCATGAGTTCGTCCGTGTCGGCCTCGAGATTGAGCCGCAGCACAGGCTCGGTGTTCGACGGCCGGAGACTGAACCACCAGCGTTCGTAGCGAACCAGCAGGCCATCGAGATGCAGTATCTCCGGCGCATCCGCATGCTGGGACTCGACCTCTCGAAGAATCGCGTCGACATCGGGAACCCGCGTATTGATCTCGCCGCTGGCTGAGTAGCGCCGCAGCGGATCCAAGATCTCGGATATGGGCCGCCCTTCCGCGCTGAGCAAGTCCAGCATCGCGACGAAGGCCGCCACGGCGTCGTCTGCGATCAGCGATGACGAGAAGCGAAAGTAGAAGTGCCCGGAGAGCTCCCCTGCGAAAATTGCGCCGCTCTCGCGCATATGCGCCTTGATGAAAGAGTGACCCACTCGACACATTTCAGCGATGCCACCGGCCGCCTCGATTTCCTCGGCGACCGCGCGACTGGATCGCAAGTCGTAGAGCACCTTGCCCCCGGGACTGCGCTCGAGTTGGCGGCGCGCCAGGACGGCGGCCACGAGATCCGACGAAATCGGCCGACCCGTCTCGTCGACGAACACCGCACGGTCTCCGTCTCCGTCGAAAGCCACGCCAAAGTCTGAGCCGGTGCGACGCACGGCCTCGCACAGATCCGCCAGATTTTCCACCTCCAAGGGGTTGGCGTCGTGGTTCGGAAAGCTTCCGTCGGGCTCGAAGTACAGGCGCTCCACCTCCAGATCGAGGTGTTCCAGCACCGGTTCGAGACCGACCGCCGCCATACCGTTGCCGCAGTCGATCGCCACCTTGAGCCGTGCGCTCGGTGCCTTGTCCACGACCCGCAGGGCGTGTTCGGCGTACTCGGTGGCTACGTCGCGATCGCGGGTAGAACCACGCAGGGACCCGCCGACCGGCTCTGGCGATTCCGCCGCGATGGTGGCCACCATCGCCTCGATCTCGCGCAGCCCGCTCGCCTCGCCCACCGGGATCGCGTTCTCGCGGCAGATCTTGAAGCCGTTGTACTCCGCCGAATTATGAGAGGCCGTGACCATCACACCACCGCCCGTCTCGAGTCGGTCCACCGCGTAGTAGACCATCGGCGTGGAGACCAGGCCGATGTCTATGACGTCGACGCCCTCGTCCGCAATCCCGCGGATCAGGGCGTCGCCGAGCTCCGGAGAACTCACACGTGCGTCTCGACCCACCACTAGCTCCCCAGCGGCCAGAAAACGGGCGCTGGCGCGACCAATCCGATAGGCCATGTTTGCATCCAGCTGATCGGGGACCGTGCCGCGAATGTCGTAGGCTTTGAAGATCATCTGCGGGCCAGTCTAGCGAGCCCTGAACGCGTAGGGGGGGGCGACCGCGGCCAGGGGTTCGGCTTGCGACGGTTGCCGACGCTCCGGCGCCGATACTTGACCGGGACCCGCTGCGGAGGGACACTCTGCCAGACTGCGGGGCAGCGAGTTCAGGGTTTGTCCTCATCCCGTTCACTGCAGAATCCGCGAGCTTCCCGGGAGTCGGTCTCGTGACACAGTTCGGGGAATCAGCTTTCTGAGGGAGCCACCGTGTTCGGCCTAGGCGCCACCGAACTACTCATCATTCTCGCGATCGTCGTCCTCATGTTCGGCGCAAGGCGCCTCCCCGAGATCGGCTCTGGCGTCGGCAAGGCCATCAAGAATTTCAAGCGCGGCGTGTCGGGCACCGACGAAATCGATGTCACGCCCAAGAAGAACTCTGTGCCAAACGGCGGAGACAGCGGCCCAGGCCACGCCGACTCCTAGCCGGCCGCGAGACCGCGCGATCGGCTCAGCGCGCCGTCGCCAGGCCCCCTGAAACCACATCCCAGGCCGGGCCGCGCTGTAGGGCGAAAGCCCTGGTATCCGCCGGGACCTCGTGAAACAGGGCCATGATGGCCACAGACTCGCCAGCCGCCAGCCTGGAAAGCGCCAGTGCACCCACGGCGCGCGCCTGCGCCGCGCGGAGTTCGCCGGCCGGAAGCTCGCGGATCGCCTGCTCGGGGAGAGAGAGCGCCGCAAGAGCAGGTGGTATTGCCATGGCGTTGCCCGAAGCATCGAGCAGCGCGACCAGGATCGTCCCGTCCTGCACCATGGTCTGCGTCGTCGGATTGACCAAGCGACCTCGGATCGCCAGGATTCGCCCCTCGTACTGGTTCTCGATCCAGCTCGGAACCAGCTGATCCACCGAGAAGGCACCGATCTGCAGCGACGCCGGCTGTTGCAGCGCACCCACCGGCCCCAGCAGGAACGCGTGGGCCAGTCCAAAGGCGACCAGCGAGAGCGTCGCCAGCCAACCTACTGCGGAGCCTGCGCGCGCCGCCAGAGAGTCGGCCACCCATGTCGAACTCGGCGCAACCGCAGGCTTGCTGGTGGCCTTCTCCTGTTCAGCGAAATCGGTGTCTGGCACCCGTTGCACGCTCTCGCGCTCGGGTCGCAGGTTCTGAGGCGGCGGGGCCGCGGGCGCTGCCGCCGGCGGAGGCTGAGAGTCCGACGTGGCGCCGTCGTTGAAGAAATTCCAATCCTCGGGATCGCCGAGCTCGGGCGCGTCGGGGCGTGTGCCCGCCTCCAGCGCTGAGGCGCCCGCTGCAGCTTGTTCTGTCGACGCTTCCGGGGCCGCACTCAGATCGCCTTCCACGCTGTCTGCGATGACGTATTCGGAGGCGTCGCTCGCCGGGGCTTCCTCGATCAGCGACGAAAAGTCGTCCACCGAGCCAAACACCTCTTCGGCATCCGTTCCGGCTTCGGCTGGGGTGATCTGATCGGCCGGCGGCGTCTCAGGAACCGCCAGATCCTGCGGGACCGGCGGTTTCTCGCCGCCGACGTCGGGCTCGGAAACCTCGTCGTCGAACTGCCAGTCTTCGTCGTCTGCGACAGCAGTCGAGACGGCTCCGGCGTCTGTTTCGTCGGGCGACCGATCCAGCATGGCGTCGCTCGCGCCACTCGAAGTCACCAGATCTCGAGACGCTTCGGGGGCAGGCGACGGTCCTGCGCCGGCCGCCTCTTCGGCAATACCGTGAACCACCTCGGACTGGCTGGCAGATGGGTGAGGGAGGAAAAACGATTCCTTGCACCGCGAGCACCGGACGCGAACGCCGCTCGCGGGTACTCGAGATTCGTCGAGCTGGAACCGGGTCTCACAATTCAAGCACTGGACGATCACGTTGCCGCCTCTCCTCGCCTGGGTTCGCCGGAGGTCGCCACGGCGAGTTGACCACTTCCCTACCCTTGCCCTATCGGCTGGCTTCTCTGTTCCCTTGTTTCGGAAGCGGATGCGAGCGGCTTGAGCGGAGGCTCGAAACCCCCGACGGGCTCGACGCTGTGGCGCGGCTGCGACGGCGGAGGAGAGGCCGACAGGGCTTCGGTCGTCCGCTGACGAACGCCTGGATGGATTCTCATGTGGGCGGACCGCCACGGACGGGGTCTCGCCGCCCGGGGCCCGGGCGGCGTGGGAGGGGGCAAGAGGGTACGCTGCCCGCACGAGGATACAGCGACCCAGGCGGCTCTCGGCCGACGCACCGTGGCGCTGTTGCTCGAACGCGCACTGGGACGCGAAATTCTTCTGCGCCTCGCGCTCGAATTCGAGCGCGAGGCCGACTCTTCGCGCGACCTGCATCGAGTGGCGCGCGTTGTGTTCGAGCTGCCTGACGCTGGGAGGGGGTCATGAGCAAAGACGGCGAAGCTCCGAACCCGCAGGCGCGGAACTCGGGGAACCCGCAGAATCCTGCGAGTCCCGAAGATCCGCAGGACTCCCGGAACTCAGCCGGAGGGGGTGAGTCGCCCGCGGAAGCCTTGGGCCGCGCGCGTGTACACGCGCGCAACGCCGCCTTCGAGGCGATCGCCGCGCTGCGCGCCCTGCTCGACGCGGCGGCGCTCGGCATCAGCGCGCAGCCCGCGGAACAGCACCGCGTCTTCGCGAAGCTAGCTCGGGCACTGGACGATCTCTCCGAACGCTTCTCGTCCGGAAACATCGCGACCAGCGAGATGTCGTTTCTGATCCTCCAGGCGCTCGATGCGGAGATCGCGCGCTGGGAAGGGCGCTCACAAGACGACCCCAACGCACGAGCGGTGCTGCGCGCGTTTCTTGGCATGCGCGAAATCCTGTGGGAATTCGGCATCCGCGAGCGCGGACCCGCGCAAGGCGCAGCAGAAGGTGACGATGCAATGGATCCAACTACTGCGCGAGGCGCTGCAACGCGGCGCGGAAAGCCAGCTCGAGTTCAGAGAGTAGAAGTGCAGGGATGACGTCGGCCCCGGGCGGCATGCTAGTCTGCATCGTGCTGAAAGAGCCGAGAGAGCCGGAAGGGTGAGCCGATGGCGATTCTGATCAAGCGCTACGCGAACCGCAAGCTCTACAACACGCAGACGAGCCGCTACATCACGCTCAAGGGCATCGCCGAACTCATCGAAGCCGATCAAGAAATCCGCGTGATCGACAACGAGAGCGGTGAGGACATCACCTCCGTCGCGCTGTCTCAGATCCTTGTCGACAGTGAGCGCAGCAACAGCGCGGTACCCAACAGCCTGTTCTCGCAGCTGATGGAGCGCGGCGGGGACGTGATCTATGGCGCCTTCCAGCGCGGCGTTCACGATGCGACCGAAGGCATCGAGGAGATCCAGCAGCGCGTGCGCAAGGCGGTGAGCTCGCCCGGCGAAGCAGGACGTATCTCAGACTGGATTGCCTACGCGAGCCCGGACTTCGACCGCATGGTGCAGAGCGCGGTCGAGCGTGTCTTCAAGGCCCTCGACCTGCCACGGCGCTCCGACATTCGAGCTCTCAACAAGAACCTCGAGCGGGTCGCAGCCGCAATCGAGACTCTCGAGAAGGCCTACGACACTCGCTCCGACGCAGCGGAGGGCGCAGGCGGGAAAACCGCAAGCTCGCCCCGCAAAGACGACTGAGGGCCTACGCCCTCGACCTGCCGGTCCGCTGCCGAACGAAGGGGCCGGGTACGCCTGCGTCTCAACTCCAGACGGACTCGCGGGCTGTGAGCCCCTGATCGACCAACTCCTGGATCTTCGAACGCAGCTCCGCAGTCAGGCGGGAAACCCGGAGTTCATCGTCGGCTGCGTCTGGGTCGTCGTAATCGAGTTCAATCGGATCCCCAATGGTGATCACCCATTTCGTGGGCAGCGGAAGGAGACCCAGTGCTCCAAGGAAGGGGAAGGTCGGTGTGACGGGCAAGAAAGGCAGACCGATCGCGCGGCCGAGAAGCCGCGCTTTGAAAAGCA
>SMVB01428044.1_pt1 | contig 11502 bp, 10 predicted proteins | sample 2456461 | NCBI WGS metagenome assembly SMVB01 (sample SAMN11095934, study PRJNA526329) | marine sediment metagenome | biome: Marine sediment; feature: Surficial sediment; material: Deep marine sediment; isolation source: Hadal surficial sediment | place: Pacific Ocean | collected 2014-05 | depth...
ATAATGGAATGGTGGCGATATCCAGAAACGCCCCTACACCACTGTCACGCAACAGCCTGCCGAGATCAACATTCAGCCCATCCGATACATCGATCATAGCGCTGGCTATTCCGCGTAAATTTAAGCCTGCCGCCAGCCGCGGCTGCGGATAATAGAATCGCTCAACCAGTAAGTCTCTGGCACTGGGAGCAGCTATTCCAGCCAGTTCATTGCTGGCCAGCAGCCGTCCTGCCGCAGCATCACCAGGATTCCCTGTTACATAGATTAAATCACCTGGAGTTGCACCATTACGCCGCACAGCCTGTCCCGTCGGCACACTCCCCTGCAATGTCAGCGATGCAAATAAACTGCCGCGCACCGTGTCGCCCCCAATTAACGTCACATCGTGCAGCTCAGCCAAAGCAAAAAAACCGTCAGCAAAATCATTCAGCCAGTCATAGTCTACCTTGGGCAAACTCAGTGCCAGACTGGCCCACAAGGGTTCAGCACCCATCGCGGCGATATCACTGAGATTAACTGCAAGACATCGATGCCCGACCGAGCGTGCGGGTGCATCCACCAGAAAATGAGTTCCCGCAACGAGCACGTCTGTGGCTGTAACGAGGTCGCAACCGTCCGGCACGCGTGTCAGTGCCGCATCATCACCAATGCCCAGCGATACATTTTTCCGCTCCCGCACACGACGGTGGAATACCTGTTCGATAATTTCGAACTCTTTCGACATCTTCAGGATAAGCCAGTGCGATACAGCAGCTAACCTTTAGCTGCACTGCTCGACTGGGACTTAACTGTCGCCACCTTGTCCAGCAATCCATTTACATAGCGATAGCCGCCTTCGGCGCCATAAATTTTAGCAAGCTCGATAGCTTCATTCATAACGACTTTAGGGGGGATCTCCGGGTGAAAGCGAAATTCGGCTAAAGCGATCCAGAGCACTGCATGCTCAATTGGATCAAGCTGATCAGCAGGAATATTACCGAACTGCTCTATTTCCTTATCAAGTTCAGTACGTGACTCAATAACCTGATCAAGCAATTGCTCGAAATAAGCTGAATCAGCCGCCGCATATTCCGGCCGTTCTGCGAACTGCGCTTTCAGCCGGGCAACATCATGCCCGGCCATCTGTATTTGATACAAAGCCTGCAGCAATATCCTCCGCGCACCATTCCTGCCCTTTGCAGCCATAACTTATGCGCCCATTTCCCGCAGCAAGTGCACCATTTCTATGGCGGCCAATGCTGCTTCCTCGCCCTTATGCCCTTCTGCACCGCCCACGCGATCGACAGCCTGCTGCATCGTATCGACTGTAAGCACACCGTTACCAACCGGAATATCACATTCGAGAGCAACCCGGCCCAGCCCACCGATACTTTCAGCGGATACGTAATCAAAATGCGGCGTCCCGCCGCGCACAATTGCTGCGAGCGCCACTATCCCGTCAAAACGACCACTGCGTGCAGCCCGCTGGGCTGCTAATGGCACCTCAAAGGCACCTGGCACCGATAGTTCATGAATGGCTGAAGCTGCAACACCATGACGCAGCAACGCGGTACGCGCACCGGAGATCAACTCATCAACAATTTCTGCATTGAAGCGAGCAGCAACAATGCAAAACGATGCATCATAAAGATGTCGCCTGATTTCCTCTGGCTGATTTTTCTCGGGAATGGTTTTCATCACTTAATCTTTCATAAACAAAGCTGTGACCACGGCAGTCTATTTTTCAATATATTCGACTATTTCAAGGCCGAATCCGGAAATAGCATGCATTTGTTTAGGTGCGCTCAGAACACGCATTCGTGTAACACCAAGATCATGAACAATCTGGGAGCCTGTTCCGTAGGTACGCAGTACACTTGCATCGCGCTTTCCACCGATATCCTCAACCGGGCTTTCCAGTGAATCTACTGCATTTATAAACTGCCGCGGTGATTCAGGATAACGCAAGACCACCACTACACCACGTCCTTCATCGGCCACGTGTTTTAGCGCAACCCGCAATGGCCAGCCAAATTTCTTGTTACCAATACCAAGAACATCACCAAGGGTATCCTGCACATGTACACGAACCAGCACCGCTTCATCGGTTGTGACATCCCCCATAACAAGCGCAGCATGGACATTACTACTTATGTGGTCCTCATAACAAACCAGCTTGAATGAACCGAATTCGGTATCAACCAGTTGCTCCGAAATTCGCTCCACTGATTTTTCTTTTTCCAGCCGATAACGTATAAGGTCGGCAATACTTGCTATTCGCAGGCTGTGTTCCCGTGCAAATATCTCTAACTCCGGTCGCCGTGCCATGGTGCCATCATCATTGAGAATCTCCACGATTGCAGCTGCTGGTTCCAGTCCCGCAAGCCGTGCTAGGTCGCAACCTGCTTCCGTATGGCCTGCGCGGGTCAATACGCCACCCGGTTGTGCCATAAGTGGAAAAACGTGCCCCGGTTGATGTAAATCTTCAGGCACCGCACCTTGCTTAACCGCAGCACGAATAGTCCTGGCCCTGTCATGAGCAGAGATACCCGTTGTAATACCCTCTGCCGCTTCAATGGAAAGCGTGAAGTTAGTGGCCAGCTTTTTATCGGTATCGGTAACCATAAGCGGTAACCGCAGCTGTTGGCAGCGTGAGCGAGACAAGGTCAGGCAAATTAAACCCCGCCCGTAACGGGCCATATAATTAATATGTTCTGGCTCTACTTTAGCAGCAGCCATAATGAGATCGCCTTCATTCTCGCGATTCTCATCATCAACAATAATGACCATTTTGCCGGCACTGATATCGACAATAACGTCTTCGATGCTGCTGAATGAAGGGTGGCCTGTAGCAGCATCCTTACTCAGATTTTCACCCTGCATAATCCTGGCCTCTGTTTGACTGGCCCACTACGAACCCGCCTGTGAGCCAGTGTACTGCACTATGCGCTCCAGATACCGCGCGATCATATCCACTTCGATATTAACCCGGGTGCCTTCGCCGTAAGCACTTATTATTGTCTCTGCTTGCGTGTGCGGAACAATCATTATTTCAAATAACCTGCCATCGACAGCATTAACCGTAAGACTGGTTCCATCCACACAGACTGATCCTTTTTGTGCAATGTATCGTGCAAGTTCTTCGGGCACCTCAACAGCCAGCTGCAGTGAACTCACATCTGGCTCAATCTTGCGAATTACACCAACACCATCGACGTGGCCGGTAACAAGATGCCCTCCCAGCGACTCTCCCAAACAAAGAGCCCGTTCAAGATTGACGCTTTCACCGGTCTTTTTCTGACCCAGTGTCGTGCAGTCTAATGTTTCCCGGGATAAATCTGCGCTGAAACCATCAGGATACAACTGTGTGATGGTCAGACAGGCCCCGTTAACCGCAATACTGTCGCCCGGCCGTGCACTTTCCATAGCCAGTTTCCCGGTGGCAATCCGGTAGGCACCGTGCCCATCCTGTAATTCTATGCTCGCTATCTGCCCTATCGCATTAATGATTCCGGTAAACACACTCAGCCCATCCCGTAGGTCAATCGCAAGTCGGCACCCACGCGGCGAACCCCAACCAGATTCAGTTCAATGCTGTCCGCCATCCGTTCAACAGTTGGCAGCGCAAACATGCCCTTCGCTCCCGAGCCCATCACCTTAGCAGCCTGGTACACAACCAGCTCATTCACCAATCCGGCCTGCAGCAATGCGCCATTTAAAATCGGTCCAGCCTCAACCAGCACCTCGTTAACTCCGCGCTCCCCGAGATCATCCAGTAATGATTCCAGACAAAGATGCCCGAGCACATTTGCAACCTGTTTTACGGCCACGCCCTTAGACTCCAGCTGCGCTGCCTTCTCAGGCGCCCCATCAGAATGGTAAACGAGGACCGAGCCTTCACCGCTAAGCAATTTTGCATCCATTGGCAAGCGTAATGACGAGTCCGCAACCACGCGCAGTGGCTGCAGAATATTAGCAATCGCCTCACACCGGGCATTCAGTTGTGGATTATCCGCAATAACCGTGCCTATACCACTCAAAATAGCTGAACTTCTGGCGCGCATACGGTGCACATCCGCACGTGCCTCCGCACCCGTTATCCATTTACTCTCACCGGATGCAAGCGCTGTGCAGCCATCCACACTAACCGCTAGCTTTAAACAGACCCACGGCCTGCCAGTCTCCATACGGGTGATAAACCCCTGATTCAGCAATCCTGCCTCTGCCTCCAGCAACCCCGACTGCACCACAACACCCGCATTTTGTAATTTTTTTAACCCACTGCCCGCAACTTGCGGATTCGGGTCCTGCATTGCACACACGAGCTTGGCAACACCTCCATCAATGAGCGCGTTAACACAAGGTGGTGTTTGTCCATGATGGCTGCAAGGTTCAAGTGTTACGTATACTGTTGCACCGCGCGCACGTTCACCCGCTTGCAGCAGTGCACGCACCTCTGCATGTGCTTCACCTGCACGTTCATGCCAGCCTTCACCAACCACTGCACCATCCGGCGCAACAACAATGCAGCCTACATTCGGGTTAGGATCCGTCGAATAAATGCCTCGCCGGGCCAGCTCCAGGGCGCGTGCCATGTAACGAAAATCTGCTGTAGAAAAAGATATCAAAGTGTCACTTTTTTTCGTCAGGCAACAATGACATCTGGTTACGGCGAGACTGATCACCGCTCATTTCCTGCAAACGTCGAATCTCATCCTGAAACTCGGTGACATCCTGAAAACTTCTGTACACGGATGCGAAGCGCACATAAGCAACCTCATCCACATCCTGCAATGCATCCATTACCATCTCGCCGACAACTCTGGACGGCACTTCCTGCTCATCTGCTGTTTGTAATCGATGCTTGATGCGCGCGATGATCTCTTCAATCGTGTCACTGCTTACCGGACGTTTTTCCAGCGCCCGTACTATCCCGGCGCGCAATTTTGTTTCATCAAAGGGTTCACGGGTTTTGTCACGTTTTATCAGGCGCGGCATGACGAGTTCAGGCGACTCGAAGGTCGTGAAACGTTCCCGACAATCCAGACACTCCCGCCGGCGCCTGACCTGACGCCCTTCACCGGCCAGGCGCGAGTCTATGACCTTAGTTTCTTCGTGACTACAAAATGGGCAATGCATAATAGCTACAAAATCTAAACGTAAACGGGGAATCGGCCGCAGATATCAAGCACCTGCTCCCGAACACGCGCATTCAATGCTTCATCCTCAATGTTATCGACGATATCGGCAACCCAACCAGCCAGCTCTGCAATCTCGGACTCCATGAAACCACGCGTGGTTACGGCCGGCGTTCCTAAACGCAGACCACTGGTGACAAAAGGTGACCGCGGGTCATTAGGTACCGCGTTCTTATTAGCCGTAATATTTGCCCGACCAAGCGCTGCATCTGCATCCTTACCAGTCACACCCTTATCGATCAGATCAACGAGAAACATGTGTGAATCCGTACCACCAGAAACAATCCGATAGCCCCGCTCCTGCAACACTTCTGCCATGCGTCTGGCATTCTTTTTTACCTGAATCTGGTAATCCTTGAAATCCGGCTGCATCGCTTCTTTTAATGCAACCGCCTTTGCCGCAATTACATGCATAAGCGGGCCACCCTGGCTGCCCGGAAAAACACGGGAACTCAGTGCCTTGGTAATTTCCTCATTCTCCCGGGCAAGAATCAGTCCGCCACGGGGACCACGCAGGGTTTTGTGAGTCGTGGTAGTTGTCACATCGGCGATATTAACGGGACTGGGATACTCGCCCGCAGCAACCAGGCCCGCGACGTGCGCCATATCTGCCATCAGATAGGCCCCCACAGAATCGGCAATATCCCGAAACCGTTGCCAGTCCAGAATTCGTGAATAAGCCGAAAATCCGGCAACTATCATCTTGGGTTTATGCTGTTGCGCAAGCGCTTCGACCTGGTCGTAATCGACCTCGCCAGTTTCTGCATTCAGCCCGTATTGCACCGAATTATAGATTCGTCCCGAAAAATTAATCGGTGCCCCATGAGTCAGGTGACCACCGGCATCCAGCGACATACCAAGCACCGTTTCGTTGGGCTTCATCAATGCCATATAAACAGCACTGTTGGCCTGGGAACCAGAATGCGGCTGCACATTTGCGTAGTCAGCACTAAATAATTTACACGCACGATCAATCGCCAGTTTTTCGGCTATATCAACATACTCACAACCACCGTAATAGCGTTTGCCAGGGTACCCTTCAGCATACTTATTTGTGAGCTTGGTCCCTTGTGCTTCCATTACACGTGGGCTCGCATAATTTTCTGAAGCGATCAACTCAATGTGCTCTTCCTGACGCCGGGATTCGTCTTCAAGTGCTGCAAAAAGTTCTGGATCGAAATCTGCGATAGTCCATTCGCCGCTATACATGCTCGGGTGCTCCGCCTCAGATTGGGGAAAGGAGCGAATTGTACCCGAGTCAGCGAACTGGAACAGACCGGAATGGCCGCTGACAACAGCTTTTCCCAGCCATCACTGACCGTTAAAGCTAACTGGACTCACAGGCAATATCTCAGGCTGCAGCGCCATCCAGTCGATTCAGGATGCCGCAACAAACTCCGCAACAACCGCCGTCCAGCCCTGAGCAAGGTTAACTCGGTTATAACCACCGCCCCCCATGCCAAGAATTCGGCCTTCACAATACCTGTCAGCCAGAGCACACAGACGGCGGGCAGCATGGGCATGCGCTGCCGGGGTGAACTGCAAATGGGCAATCGGCTCCCCCGCTATACTGTCCGCACCACACTGGAACAGGATGAACTCAGGTTGCGCATCGTTCAGAAATGCTTCAACCCGCTCCCAAATCTGTAAAAATTTTTCATCACCCATCCGGGGGCGCACGGGAATATTCAGCTTGGTCCCGGCGGCAGCCCCCAATCCTGTCTCGCTCGCGTGCCCCGTCCCCGGATAAAGGGCGCGCCCGTCTTCATGAATGTCTGCAATAATCAGATCAGGATCATTCTCAAAAGCGTAGAACATCCCATCACCATGGTGGGCATCAATGTCTATATAGGCGATTTTCTGCAGACCATATTTTGAGCGCAAAATTTCTGCGGCAATCCCACAATCATTAAATACACAGAAGCCTGCAGCATGATCCCGGCCTGCATGGTGAAGTCCGCCGATGGGTACAAAGGCCCTGTGAGCAGCACCGGTCATCAACGCATCTACCATGTTGAGTGTTGCACCCGCCACAGCCGCGGCCGCCTCGTATAGCCCCGCGAATGCCGGTGTATCACCACCATCAAGCGTGGCTGCACCTGTCCGGCAAGCCTCCTCAACAAAATCGATGTAGCGTTCCGTATGGAAACTAAGCAATTCATCCCGATCAGCAACACGGGCTTCGGCGAAATCGACCCTGGCGGCTACGCCGCTGGCAACCAGTTCTGCATGAAATACATCATGCCGGTCAGTTCCAAACGGATGACCAGCACCAAAACCATAGGCAGCCGTGGCGGCATCCTTAATTACTTTTATGTGGCTATTAGTGTAGTCAGACAACGGCAGTTCTAATCCTGTTTCTGATCGAGAAGCGGCATTATAGTGGCACTAGGCAGCCGCATTCCGGATAATCATGCCCTCTTTGTAAAAAATATGAATAATCATTATGGCCCAGTACGTATACACAATGAATGGCGTCGCCAGGATCGTCCCACCGAAACGGCATATCCTGCGCGACATTTCCCTGAGCTTCTTTCCGGGCGCAAAAATTGGTGTGCTTGGCCTGAATGGTTCGGGCAAATCCACGCTCCTGAAAATCATGGCGGGCATCGACACCGAGTATGAAGGCGAAGCGCGGCCACAGCCCGGTATAAAAATTGGTTACCTGGCACAGGAACCAGAACTTGACGAGACCAAAGATGTGCGTGGCAATGTTGAGGAAGGTGTAGCTGAAACAATCGCGCTCATAACGCGTTTCAATGAAATAAGTGATCAATTTGCCGAGCCGATAGATGATGATGAAATGAACAAGTTGCTGGAGGAACAAGGCAATCTACAGAATGAAATCGATGCGAAGAATGCCTGGGAAATTGAGCGGCAACTTGAGATTGCTGCCGATGCCCTGCGGCTACCGCCGTGGGACGCCGACATTAAAAAACTTTCAGGAGGCGAGCGCCGTCGTGTTGCACTCTGCCGTCTTCTCTTGTCAGAGCCGGATATGCTGTTACTCGACGAACCAACCAATCATCTCGATGCAGAATCGGTCGCCTGGCTCGAAAAATTTCTGGAGAAATTTACCGGTACAGTCATAGCGGTAACCCATGATCGATACTTCCTGGACAATGTAGCAGGTTGGATTCTTGAACTTGACCGTGGACACGGTATTCCATGGGAAGGCAACTACACATCCTGGCTGGAGCAAAAAGATCAGCGTCTGGCAACTGAAGAAAAGCAGCAAGCCGCCCATAGAAAGAGCATCAAGACAGAGCTCGAATGGGTTCGCTCCAACCCACAGGCACGCCGTGCCAAAAGCAAGGCCCGGCTGGCCCAGTTTGATGAACTCAATTCACAGCAGTTCCAGAAGCGTCAGGAAACAAATGAAATATATATTCCGCCGGGCCCGCGCCTGGGCGACCTGGTCATTGAGATTAACCACCTGAATAAGGGCTTTGGCGACCACCTCCTCATCGAGGATATGAACTTCCAGATTCCACCGGGTGCCATCGTCGGCGTAATTGGCCCCAACGGTGCAGGCAAAACCACTTTTTTCAGGATGCTGGGTGGAACAGAGAAACCAGATTCTGGCGAAATCAGGCTAGGTGAAACGGTACAACTGGCTTATGTTGACCAGTCACGCCAATCACTCAACGATAGCAACACAGTCTGGCAGGAAATTTCGGGCGGGGATGATCTGATTCGTGTCGGCAATTACGCGACTTCATCACGTGCCTATGTCGGCCGATTTAACTTTAAGGGCCCCCAGCAGCAACAGAAAATTGGTGAATTATCCGGCGGTGAACGCAACCGGGTACATCTTGCCAAGGTCCTGCAATCGGGGGCCAACGTACTGCTGCTCGACGAGCCGACCAATGATCTCGACGTAGAAACCTTGCGCGCACTGGAAAATGCCCTGCTCAACTTTCCGGGCTGCGCCGTAGTCATCTCCCATGACCGCTGGTTCCTGGACCGGATTGCTACCCATATCATCGCCTTCGAAGGCAACAGCCACGTTGAATTCTTTGCGGGCAACTATGAAGACTATGAACTGGATCGCCACAGACGCCTTGGTGGCAAGGCGGATTCACCGCATCGAATTCGCTACAAACCACTAAATGGATAGATGCCAACCCACTGTTTCACAAGATTTTTAGTGGTAAGCTAGAGCAGATTATATCAATAATAATAAAAGCCCTTAGCTATGCACGTAGACGCAAATAATCACATCCATGGCATTAGCAGTAATGTTATGGAATGTCCGCACTGTCGCACTCACACCCACATGACCCTATCAGCTGTTCCCGACTTTGCGACACTGCATGCGGGCGAGCCGACCATGGCGGGTATGGTCTTTCAGTGTGACTCCTGCCAGGCACCCGTATTTATGCGCTATCGCATTAAAAGTATCGACGACAATCGCGTAGACCTGTTCCCGGTACCTCAGGAAGTTGAGAAACCAGAGGAACGATTCAGCTATGCATATATACCTGACTCAGTAACCATAAATTTTCGTGATGCACTGGGCTGTTATAGAAACGGTCTTATGCAGGCATTTGCAGCTATGTGTCGTCTGACTGCTCAAACAATTTTTGATGAAAAAGGGGAAGCTGGCAAACTCAAAATTTTTAATGAGGTAGGTGAAATTGCACGCGTCGCCGAACTTGATGATGCGACTACCCATGATTTACGCAGCATAATTTTTTCTACGGATAGCGACAGCCTGCACTTTCCTAACGGCCTCAACAGAGCAACAGCCGCCGTTCTTCTGGAAGTCATGAAAGATATGCTGCATCAGACATACGTACGTTATGGCCGCTTACAAAAGGCGCTCAAAATGCGGCGACTGTTTGCAGACCAGGGCTTTGATGACGACAGTTTGACAGACCCAAAAATTACTTCTTTAGATAAGCAGCGTCCCACCGGAACAGGCTGAACCTGATCAGCTTGCGCCGAATATCAACCTACCCAGACCCGGGCATTGCGGAACATGCGCATCCATGGCCCGTCCTCTCCCCAGTTATCCGGATGCCACGAATGCTGAACCGTACGATGCACCCGTTCCGGGTGAGGCATAAAAATAGTCACGCGCCCGTCAGCATTACACAATCCGGCAATACCCTCGGGGGAACCATTTGGGTTCGCGGGATATGATCCGGCGATATGGCCATAGTTATCAACGTAGCGTATCGACATACACTCGGTCTCCAGAAACTGCTGCAAAATACTGTGGTCAGCAAACTCCGCACGCCCTTCACCATGCGATGTCACTATCGGTAACATGGAACCAGCCATGCCTTTTAGCATCACCGACGGTGACTCCAGCACTTCTACCAGGCTCAATCTGGCTTCAAACTGTTCGGAGAGATTCCTTACAAACCGCGGCCAGTGGTCAGTCCCCGGGATAATCTTCCGCAGCTCGGCAAGCATCTGACAACCATTACATACGCCAAGAGTAAAGCTATCCTCGCGCTCAAAAAAAGCCTGGAATTCATCCCGCACGACAGGATGAAACAGGATTGATTTAGCCCATCCACCACCCGCGCCCAACACATCACCAAATGAGAAACCTCCACAGGCGACCAATCCTTTGAACTCATCAAGTGAGCGCCTGTTACTGAGGATATCTGACATATGCACATCGACAGGGTCAAACCCGGCACGACGAAATGCCGCTGCCATTTCGTTGTGACTATTGACACCCTGCTCCCGCAAAATAGCAACACGGGGCCGGGAATCGCTCAAAATCAGGGATGCCGCCACATCCTGGGCCGGATTAAATGTAAGCAGTGGATTAAGCCCCGGATCACTTTCATCGAGAATAGCCGCGTACTGCTCCGAAGCAGTAACCGGGTTATCACGCAATGCCTGCATGCGATAACTGACTTCTGACCAGGTTTGCTGCAAGCTGGCACGACTTTCTGTAAATATCACCTCACCGTGATTAAGGATACGGATCTCTGCGGCCGTATTCAGGCGACCAACCGGGCACAATAATTCTTCCAGTCCATGCTGCGCCACAAGCGTTGCAAAGGCTGCCTGATTATTATCCGCAACCTGCAATACAGCACCTAGCTCTTCACTGAATAATGCGCCTAGTAATCCTGCACCGCCGCCTACACTCAGCTCGACGTCAACCCCTGTTCTACCCGCGAAAGCCATTTCACAAATTGTTACAAACAACCCGCCATCCGAACGGTCGTGATACGCCTGAATGAGTCCAGCAACATTCGCTGCCTGTATAAGACTGAAAAAGGCCTTGAGCTTGTCTGTACTTACAAGATCAGCCGGCGCACCACCTGATTGTTCAAACACCTGGCTAAGGCAGGAA